>Ga0209689_1001030_pt1 | contig 20449 bp, 17 predicted proteins | sample GraSoiAngelo_149_FD_187119 | JGI IMG/M metagenome (GOLD analysis project Ga0209689, IMG submission 187119) | Grasslands soil microbial communities from the Angelo Coastal Reserve, California, USA - 14_1009_09_30cm (SPAdes) (version 2) | ecosystem: Environmental > Terrestrial > Soil > Grasslands ... | reverse complement strand
GGTCGCGGGGAACTCAGGCGATCTTCTCTTCACATTCCCGTGGACGACCGCGGCTGGCCGGCGCAGGCGCGCACCAGCAAGTCAAAGCAACAGTCTCCGGCCTATCCCCAGGCTCGGCGATCAGAGGGACGCCCGTGGCAGCGGCGCCGGGCGGTCGGAGAGCGAGTTGAGGTAGGCGAGCAGGTCGGCCCGTTCGCTCGCACGCGGCACACCGCTGAAGGTCATGTTGGTGCCGGGAACCATGCCCCTGGGATTATTGATGAACGTGTTGAGGTCGTCGATGGTCCAGTTGCCGCCTTTGCTCTTCAACGCCGCCGAATAATTGAAATCAGGCTGCGCCGCCTTCGGCCGGCCGACCACGCCCCAGAGGTTGGGACCGACCAGCTTCTGCCCGCCTTTCTCGAAGGTATGGCAGGCGCCGCACTTCTTGGCCGCTTCGGCACCGCGCGTGACGTCGGCCTTGGCAAGCAGCGGCCCGATCGGCTCTTCGGTCTGCGCCGGCGGCGGAGCCGGCTGAGACTGCACATAGACCTGCGGCTCGGGCCGCTCGATAACGACAGGTGGCGCCTGGTAGGCGTACGGATACGGGTAAGGATAGGGGTACGCGTACCACGGGTGCCACGGGTACCACAGCGGGCCGACACCGACGAAGACTCCATGGCGCCACGCGAGCGCCGGTTGGACCCCTGCGACGAGTAGGACCAAAGCGACTAGCAATACGACCCGGAGCCTCATTGACCTGACTCTCCCCTCTCCGGTCCTCCCGGATTCCCGGCACTAGCTGCCACCTACATAAACGTACGAGGCCCGTGCGGCGTTTACAACTCGTCGCTGGGTGTCATAAAGGCACGCGCCACCCGCCGGGCGCGCCAGTCCTGCAGGCGATCGCGCTCGGGCCCGGGACCACGCCGGAGTTCGCGCCGGCTGGCCGAAAGGAGGACGAACAGTTCCCGGCCTCCGCGGAGTTCCGGCTGCCCCGAACCAATCCCTTCTGAGGAGACGGAAACCGTAAGGAGGCGAACCAGACGGCCACCGCGCCCGGCATCGCGACGCCGCGCGTCGATCGTTGGAGCGGTGGTGCGACGGGTAGGGCAATGGGACCTTGTCGCACTTGGCTACGGTCACCGTCGTCGGGCTGGTGCTCTTCCCAAATCGCCGTTGCTCCGGGAGGCACACGCGACTCGTCCGAATCGGAAGGGCCGCGGCGTGGGGACTGACTTCATGATCCCTGGCAGGGAGTAGCCCGTGCTGGTTCTCGTCGGGTTCTCGGCTCCGCGGATCCTCGCCAACGCCCTAGGCGGCGCCAGGTTCCGTGGGGAGTGCGGCGGCGATCAGCCGACGAACCGGCACGGGCGAGCTAACTCGCCCCGACCATCGTTCCTATGGCCCTCGTCACCCAGGGCATAGTGAGGGTCCACTCACCACGATGCCGACGTCGTTGAATGGTCATCTCGGTCGCCGCAGACAAGAGCCGCCGTGCCGGGATTCTCAACGCCTCGTCGCGCCCGAGCCGCCCCCCTCTACCGGTTAGAGCACCCAGATGCGGTCCGTAGTTCGAGGATGACCGCTCCGACCGCGCCGTGGAATGAGAGTGGCGGGACTCGGCGACGACTCGCGTCGGTCCTCAGCGGCCAAACCGCGCGGTCTTCGAATTCGCGGCGGCCGAGCGCGCCACCTGCGCCGGGCCGCGCGCCTCACCGAGTGGTTCAAGAGAGCTTCGAGGGAAGAGTTTCGGCGCACCCCGCGGCCTGCGGTAAGCTGGAGAGCGGGATGAACGCGCCGCTCGGCAGGGTCCTTATCGTCGACGACGAGCGCGAGATTCTCGGCATGTTGGCGGACCACCTCGAGGACGAGGGGTACGCCGTGTCCCAGGCCCTCGACGGAGAACAGGCGCTCGAGAGTGTTCGGAGCGAGCGCCCGGATCTCGTCCTCCTCGACATCACGATGCCGGGACTCAACGGGCTCGAGGTCCTGCGGCGGCTCCGTCGGGATCATCCGAGGATCCCGGTAGTCATGATCACGGGCATCGAGGATGAGGCGCTCGCCCGCTCGACGCTCACGATGGGCGCCTTCGATTACCTCCAAAAGCCCTTCGACCCGTATCGCCTCAGCCGCCTCGTCCTGGCCGCCATGGGCGCGGCGTTCGACCCACGCAGGGAGGACCCGGGGGTCCCGCGCGGAACGGCGCGTCCGGACCGACTGGCAGAGTGATCGGCTCGGCTCGCCGAGTCGATCGCAGCTGACTCGCGACCACCGCCGGCCACTCTCGACGCATTCGGATCACGCCCACCGTGCAGAGGCGGTCCACGGCTTCCGCCGCGGTCGGCGTCTCCCGTCAGGCGTGAAGTTTTGAGAGGCTCCGGACGGGATCTGTGACAGCCTACCGATGTGATCCCGGCGGGCGCTCCATGCTCGAGGCAAGGGCTCCACGCGGGAGTCTAGGGGTACCGAAGGAGATCTCCTCTTGACCAAGGCGCGTGTCCTCATCGTCGACGACGAGAGCGACTTCCGTGCAACGGTCGCCGAATATCTCAACGCCGACGGCTTCGAGGTGGTCGAGGCTGAGGATGGCGTCGAGGCCCTCGAGAAGGCAAAGGGAACGGCCCCGACAGCCGTCGTTCTCGACGTCATGATGCCGCGGTTGGGTGGGCTTCAAACCCTCGTCGCTCTCCGACAGGTCATTCCCGACCTGATGGTCGTCTTGGTGACCGGGGTTCTCGATCCTGAGTTGCTGCGACGCGCGACCGCGGCCGGTGCCTATGCTGTCCTCCTAAAGCCCGTGGCGCTCGCCGCCATCAGCGCGATTCTGCGGGATGCCTTTCCAGCCGCGCCAGCACCGCCGTCAACGCCCGCCTGACACTCGTCGGGCGGAGTCCCGGGCGCCCGCCCCCGGCACGTCGAGATCATGCTTCCAAGGACGCCCACGGCGAGCGTCGGGCGTGCGCTCCCTCGGCCGTGGAACCGTCCCGTTGTAGACAGGTGGCAGACTGGGCTAGACTCGCGGCCGTTCAGGTCCTAAAGGTTGCGCTTGGGGTGCGCGAGGTGGCCGAGCCGCCGCGCGCGTCGGTCGGGGCGGGGCGGAGCGCGGGCCGTGCGTCAACGCATGGCCCCCGACCCGCTCATGCCCCTCGCCGCGATGGTGAGCGGGGGGGCGACCGGTGACGACGATCACTGCACGCCTGCTCCGGGGAAACCCCGCCGCGCGTGAACGAGAGCCGCAGAGAGGACACCCGGGCGCCCCCGAGGAGAACGACGCGTGAAACCTCCGGCCTTCCGGTACGTCGACCCCCGCAGCGTGGCGGACGCCGTGGGGCACTTGCAGGAGCACGGCGGCGGCGCCAAGATCCTGGCCGGCGGGCAGAGCCTCCTGCCGTTGATGAACCTGCGGCTGGTCCGCCCGCAGGTCGTCGTCGACATCAACCGAATCTCGGCCCTCGCCTACATCCGTGAGACCGACGGGGTCCTCGCCCTCGGGGGGTTGAGCCGGCTCCACGCCGTCGTGGGCTCGGACGCGGTCACGCGACGCGCGCCCCTCCTCGCCGAGGCGGCCGCTCACGTGGGACACCTCGCGATCCGCCACCGGGGCACGATCGGCGGAAACCTCGCCCACGCGGACCCGGCCTCCGAGATCCCGGCGGCGCTCCTCGCGCTTGAGGGCGAGGTGGTGGCCACCGGACCGCGGGGCGCGCGGACCATCGCGGTCGCCGACCTCTTCCGGGGTCCCCTCTCCACCGCACTCGACCCCACCGAGCTCCTGACCGAGGTCCGCGTGCCGATCACCCCGCCTGGCTGTGGCAGCGTCTTCCTCGAAGTGAGCCGGCGCGCGGGCGACTTCGCGCTCGCCGGCATCGGTGTCCTCCTCCAGCGGGACGGGGAGCAGTGCGCACGGGTCAGAATCGGGGTCTGCGGGGTCGGCGGTACCCCCCTCCGCATGCGGGAGGCGGAGCGAATCCTGGAGCGCTCCGGCGTCACGGAGGACACATTGCGGGCGGCGGCCCGCGCGGTCGAGCACGCGGTCGCCCCGAGCGACGACACCCAGGCGTCGGCCGACTACCGGCGTCACGTCGCCGGCGTTCTGACAGTTCGAGCGCTGCGGCAGGCCTGGCAGCGGGCCGGCCGGGAGGGGCGGTGAGATGGCCAGGCGGGCGCGGGGGACGAACGTCCGAGAGATCGAGATGAAGGTGAACGGGATCGCCTACCACGAGACGGTCGAGCCGCGGCGGCTCCTCGTCGACTTCCTCCGCGACCAGCTCGGGCTCACGGGGACCCATATCGGCTGCGAGCACGGGGTGTGCGGCGCCTGCACCGTGCTCGTGGACGGCCAGAGCGTTCGCGCCTGCTTGATGCTCGCCGTCCAGGCGGACGGCGCCGAGGTGACGACCGTCGAGGGTTTGGCCCGAGACGGCAAGCTCCACCCGCTCCAGGAGGCATTCTGGGAGCACCACGCGCTCCAGTGCGGGTTCTGCACGCCCGGCATGCTCCTCACCGCCTACGAGCTGCTCCAGACCAACCGTAAGCCGGAGCCGGACGCGATCCGGGACGCGATCGCCGGAAACCTCTGCCGCTGCACGGGCTACCAGAACATCGTGACCGCCATCCAGGCGGCCGCCCAGGCTGGGGGGAGAGCGTGATGGCGGACACGCCGAGGCGCAAGTGGGTCGGGAAGAGCATCCGGCGGCTCGAGGACCCGAAGCTCCTGGCCGGCGAGGCCCGCTATATCGACGACGTCCACGAGTCAGGAATGCTCCACGCCGCCGTCCTCCGGAGCCCGTACGCCCACGCGCGGATCAAGCGCATCGACACGAGCCGGGCGAAGGCGCTCCCCGGAGTCGTGGCCGTGGTGACGGGCAAGGAGGCGGCGGTGCTGGCGGGGCCCGTCCCCGCCTTCTGCGCCGAGCCGGTCGTCCAGCACGCCATCGCCATCGAGAAGGTCCGCTTCGCCGGAGAGGCGGTCGCGGCGGTGGCGGCGGTGGACCGCTACGTCGCCGAGGACGCGATCGACCTCATCGAGGTCGAGTGGGAACCGCTCGCGGTGGTGAGCGACGTGGAGAGCGCCCTCCGGCCCGGCGGGCCGCTCGTCCACGAGAACCTCGGCACGAACCTCGTATTCGGCCGGACCCTCACCTTTGGCGACGTCAAGGGCGACTTCGCCCGGGCGGACCGGGTCGTCCGGCGCCGACTCCGCTGGCCGCGCGTGGCGGCCGTGCCCCTCGAGACGGCCGGCGCCGTCGCCAAGTACGAGCGGACGAGCCGGCGGATGACGGTGTGGGCCAACACCAACATGTACCACTACTCGGCGATGCCGTTCGCCGGCACGCTCAAGGTCGACCCGAACAAGTTCTCGATCGTCCCGGTCGCGGTCGGGGGAAGCTTCGGCTCCAAGCACCTCCTGAGCAAGGTGATCACGATCGCGGGGATCCTGTCCAAGGCGAGCGGGAGGCCGGTGAAGTTCATGGAGGACCGGATCGACAACTTGGCGGCCTCTGACAGCCACGCCTCCGACCGGAGCTACGGCGCCGAGCTGGCGGTCACGGCGGACGGCCGCTTCTTGAGCCTCCGGATCGACGTGGTCGACGACTACGGCGCCTACTTTCAGTTCGGCCAGACCTCGCACGGGAACTACCTCTCCCAGGTGACGGGGCCCTACACGATCGGAAGCGTGGAGATCACGCTCAAGGCCGTGCTGACCAACAAGTGTCAACAGATGGTCTACCGGGGAGCCGGCTCCGAGGTGAACAACTGGGTCCTCGAGGCGCTCGTTGACACCGCGGCGCGGCAGCTCGGGATGTCGCCCGTCGACGTGCGACGGAAGAATCTGATCCGGCCGGAGCAGTTCCCCTACAAGATCCCGACCGGCAACTACTACGACAGCGGCAACTACGCCGGCGTCCTCGACCTCGCCCTCCGGATGGTCGACCTCGACCGCTGGCGGCAGGAGCAGGCGCGCCTCCGCGCCGCGGGGCGCTACATCGGGATCGGCCTCGCGACCTGCCAGCAACGCAGCGTCTACAGCGCGACCGAGTTCTGGTTCTGGTACGAGAAGCCGGGTTTCCCGGTGACGGCCACCCCCGAGGGCGTCACCGTTCGCATCGGACAGAGCGGGCAGTTCACCGTGTCGCTCAACTCCCCGTTCTGGGGGAACAGTCCGGAGACCGTCGTGGCCCAGGTCCTGGCCGAGGAGTTCGGCATCGACCCGTCCACGGTCAGCGTGCTCTACGAGGACTCGCTCCGCGCCCTGCCTGCCGCCGGCCCGGGGGGCAGCCGCCTGACGGTGATGCTCGCCGGCGCCGTGACCGGGGCCTCGCGGAAACTCAAGGACAAGATCTTCCGGATCGCGGCGCACCTGCTCGAGGCGAGCCCGCAGGATCTCGTGCTGGCCGACGGCAAGGTGTCGGTCGCGGGAGTCCCCCAACGCGGGCTCACGCTCGCCGACATCGCGGCCAACGCCCACTTCTTCAAGATGAGCCTCCCGGCCGAGCTGGAGACCGGGCTCGACGCGAGCCACACCTACGACCACCCGTTCACGACGCCGCCATCCGCCGACCGCTCGGACCTCGGGGCCTTCTACCCGATTGTCGCCCACGCCGCTCACGTCCCCGTGGTCGAGATCGACATCGACACGGGCCTGGTGAAGTTCCTCGACTACGTGGCCGTGCACGACTGCGGCACGATGATGAACCCGGCCGCCCTCGACGGGCAGATCGCCGGCGGGATCGCCCAAGGCATCGGAACCGCACTCTACGAGGAATTCGTGTACGACAGCGAGGGACAGCTCCGGACTGCGAGCCTTCTCGATTACCTCCTCCCCACCGCGGCCGAGGTGCCGTCGATCCGGATCGGCCACCAGGAGACGCCGTCGCCCTACACACCCTACGGGCTCAAGGGCAGCGGCGAAGGCGGGCGCATGGTCGCGCCGGCCGCCGTCGCGAACGCCGTCCAGGACGCCCTGGCGCCGCTCGGGGTCGAGGTCTCAGAGCTTCCCATCACGCCCGACCGGATCGTCCGATGGGTGCGGGAGGCACAGGCGCGGCGATGACGCCCCGGCTCGTCCCGGCTCGGTCGCGCGAGCGCGGGGCGCGGGGGAGCGCGACCAGCCGTCCCAGGGTCCGGAGCGGACCTCGGAGGAACGCGGTCGCCGTTCGATCGAATGCGCCCTCCGCGATCCAGACGACTGAAGCGTCACTCCCCGCTCCGGCCGGCGCCTGCCGTGCCGGTCGTCCGTCGCGGGCGAGCTCCTCGGTCACGCGGCGGAGCGACGCCGCGGGGTCCCGGTCTCCCGAAGGCGATCCGCGTCGACCCTCCGTCGACGGGAGTCGACCGAGCGACCCGGTTGACAACCGAGCCGATTCCGCGTGAAATCGCCGGCACGATGACGGGCTTCTCTCGCGGGCTCGGCCGGGGAACGCGCGGCAGGGCGATCGTGGTGCGGTACCGCGCCGCCCCGGGGCGCGCCTGATGTCGGACCTGCTCGTCTCGGGAGCCGTCAAGCGCTTCGGCGACGTCGAGGCGCTCCGCGGCGTGGACCTCGAGGTCGGCGCCGGCGAGTTCTTCTGCGTCCTCGGGCCGAGCGGGGCCGGCAAGACGACGCTGCTCCGCGCGGTGGCAGGGCTCGAGCGGCTCGACGCGGGCACCATCCGGTCCGGGGGCCGAGACCTGACCCACGCTCCGGTCCAGGGCCGGGGGATCGGGATGATTTTCCAGACCTTCGCCCTCTACCCCCACCTGACCGTCCACGACAACCTCGCCTATCCCCTGCGGGAGGCGCGACTCGACCCGGCGCAGATCGAGCGGCGGGTCGGCGAGGTCGCCGAGCTCCTGCGGATCGGGCACACCCTCCGGCGCCGGCCGGCGACGCTGAGCGGCGGCGAGCAGCAGCGGGTCGCGATCGGGCGCGCGATCATCCGGAGGTCGAAGCTGCTCCTCCTCGACGAGCCCCTGACGAATCTCGACGCCAAGCTCCGCCATGACACGCGGGTGGAGTTCAAGCGGCTCCACCGGGAGCTCCGCATGACGATGCTCTACGCGACACCCGATCAGCTCGAAGCCCTGACGATGGCCGAGCGGATCGGCGTGCTCCGCGAGGGGCGGATCGTGCAGGTGGGGACGCCGCGTGACCTCTATCAGGCGCCCGGCGACAGCTTCGTCGCCGCGCTCGTGGGCGCCCCGCGGATGAACCTGCTTCCCGCGGTCCTGGCGAACGGCGGGCGCGCCGTCGCGCTGCCGTTCCTCGAGGTCGACGGCGGCCCGTGGGCGACCGCGCTCGGGCGTTTCCCGGCCGGAACCGAGCTCTGGTTCGGCATCCGGCCTCACGACCTTGCGCCGACCGTCGACGCCCAGGCCGGCCCGCGCTTCCGGGCGACGGTGCACCTGACCGAGCCCCTGGGCGACGTGACGGTGCTGGACCTGACCGTGGGGGGCACGGTTTTCAAGATGGTTCTACCCGAAGAACGGGCGGTGCGGTACCGTGTCGGCGACGAGGTCCCTGTCGGTTTCGCCGTCGCGAACACCCACGTGTTCAGTCGGCAGACGGGCACGGCGATCCGCTAGATGAGCGCGCCGCCGGCACGGCACGAGCGACGGACAGCAGGGGCTCAGGCCCTCAGCTAAGGAGGCAACGGACATGCGGATTCAGTGGCGAATCGCGCGGGCTCTAATCGTGGTGGCGGTCCTGGCTCTGGTCGACGCTGGCACCCCGCCGGCGCCGGCCGGGGCGGAGGACATCGTTCTCCACATGGCGGTGCCGGACTGGCCGCCGACTCGGATCATGAAGGACCTGGCGGACAAGCAGTACAAGGCGCCGAGCGGCAACAAGGTCACCCTCGAACCCGACTTCATCCCGTGGCCGAACTACTACGAGCGCTTGGCCGCCTCGCTCACGTCTGGCGAGAAGAAGTACCAGATGGCGGTCTCCGACAGCCAGTGGCTCGGGGCCTTCATCGAAGGCGGCTACTACCTCAAGCTCAACAAGTACATCGACGCCGATCCGCAGCTCCAGGCGATCCTCAGGGACATCCACCCGGCGGTCGTCGATGCCTACATGACCTACCCCTACAAGTCGAAGAACTACTATGGGTTCCCGCAGATGCCGGACCTGCTGGTCGTCTACTACCGAAAGGACGTCTTCTGCAACCCCGCGGAGCAGCGAGCGTTCCGGGCCCGGTACCGCTACAAGCTGCCCTGCACACCCCAGGAGATGAACAACTCCGACTGGTCGATGGTGCGCGACATCGGCGAGTTCTTCCGGCGGACGGCGGGCGAGAAGCTGGCCGGTCAGCCGCTCACCGACGACTTCTACGGGATCGCCTACCAAGCCGGGAAGGGTTACGACTTCGCGTCCATGCAGATCAACGGCTTCATCTGGCAGTACGGCGCCGACATCTGGGACGAGACGGGAGTGCCCCACGCCCACGCGGTCGGAGTCGTCAACTCCGACGCCGCGGTCAAGGCGTTCGACCACTACCTCGCGCTGACCCAGTACATGCCCCCGGTGGTGAAGACGGGGACCATGGACATCTTCAAGGTCGACGAGCTGTTCCGGGAGGGCAAGGTCGCCTGGATCATCCAGTGGATCGGCTTCGGCGAGTCGACGATCACGCCGAAGACGTCCAAGGTCGCCGATAAATCCGCCTTCGCCATGATGCCGGGGCTGAGAGGCCCCGACGGAAAGATCACTCGGTGGTCGAACATCGGCGGACAGCCCTTCATCCTCACCACCTGGAACAACGAGAAGGTCACGAGGGAGGCGCTCGACTTCTGCAAGTGGTGGCTCTCGAAGGATACGCAGATCAAGTTCGCCAAGGCCGGCGGCCAGAGCGCCCTCAAGAGCGTCTACGACGCCCCCGAATACAACACCTTCCGGCCGTGGAACCACGCCTTCGGGCCGAGCCTCGATTGGCAGAAGGACGTCTGGCACGTGCCGGAGTTCTTTGAGCTCCTCGTCGAGCAGCAGGAGGAGTTCAACAAGGCCATCACGGGTCAGGAAACGGCCAAGCAGGCGCTGGACACGATCGCCTCCTTCCAGGAGAAGCTCCTGAAGGAATCCGGCAAGATCCAGTAGGGAAGGCTCCGGGGGGACCGGAGGCCCGGGGAGAGCCCGCGCCTCCCTCCCCCGGGCCTCTCGTCGACCACCGGATGACGCAGACACCTGTCACTACCGCCACCGTGGCGGCCGCACGCCCGGCCACCTGGTGGACTCCGCGGTGGTCCAACTGGCGGCTCGCGCTCGTCGTCGCCGCCGTCGTGCTGCCGGCGTCCGCGCTCACCCTCCCCGTCAACGCCGCCTTCTGGCTGAGCCTCGCCGCCGCCACCCTGGTCGCGGTGACGGCGGTGGTCGACGCGTGGGGCCGGCGCCGCGGTCCGCTCCTGGTGGCGCCGGCGCTGGCGCTCCTCTTTCTCACGAATCTCTTCCCGCTCATGTGGTCCCTCGGCCTCTCCTTCTTCCGCTACCGCGCGAACCGCGGCGCGGCGCCCGTCTTCGCCGGCTTCGCCAATTACCAGACGGTCTTCGCGAGTCCCATAGTGTGGGACCGGCTCCAGACGACGGCGCTCGTCGTCATCCTGACCGTCGGGACCCAGATGATCGTCGGCTTCCTCCTGGCGCTGCTCTTCGAGAAGGAGTTCCCGGGGCGGCGCGTCCTCCTGATGTTGGTGCTGACCCCCATGATGCTCAGCTACGTCGCGATCGGAGCGTTCTTCCGCTACTATTACGAGCCGACGTTCGGCCTCCTCTCGCAAGCGGTGAGAGTGTTCACCGGCCGCCCCTTTATCCTCCTCGACACGCCCGCGCGGGCGCTGGCCGGCATCATCGTCGCCGACGCCTGGATGTGGTCGCCCTTCGTCATGCTCCTCGTCCTGTCCGGTCTGGTCAGCGTCCCCGCCTACCTCTATGAGGCCGCCGAGGTCGACCGGGCCTCCTGGTGGCGTCGCTTCTGGACGATCACCTTCCCCTACATCCGAAGCCTGCTGCTGCTGGCCCTCCTCTTCCGCACCATCGAGGCGTTCAAGATCTTCGACGTGGTCTTCCTCCTGACCGAGGGCGGACCGGGCACGTCGACCGAGACGATCGGCGTCTACGTCTACCGCCTCGCGTTCCAGTACTTCCGCACCGGCGAATCCACGGCCCTGGCCTACATCCTTCTCTTCATCGTGGTCGTCCTGACCAATCTCTACCTGTATTTCGTCAAGCAGCGGAGCGCGGAGGCCTGAGGTGGCGAAGGGATATCGGGCGCGCGGGGTCCGCCAGGGTGGCTGGGGCCGGACCGGCCTCGCCGCCGTCGTCTCGGTCGCGTACTTCTTCCCGGTGCTCTGGATCATCCTCACCGCCTTCAAGACCCACAACGACGCGCTCGCGACCCCGCCCAAGTTCCTCTTCCACCCGACGATCGAGAACTTCATCGCCGTCTTCAGGCGTTCCTACATCAAGGGGTTCGAGGCGGTGGACACTGGCTTCGCCCTCTTCTTCTTCAACTCGATCTTCGTCTCGGCGTCGAGCGTCGTCATCGCGCTCGCCATTGGGACCCTGGCCGCCTACGGCTTCTCGCGCTTCCCGCTCAGGGGGAACGACACGTACCTCTTCATCATCCTGACGACGCGCATGCTGCCCCCGATCGTCGTCATCATCCCGATTTTCCTCATGTTCCGGGTGGCGGGCCTCTCCGGCGGGTACGCCGGCGTCATGCTGCTCTACACCGCCTTCAATCTCCCCTTCGCGATCTGGATGATGAAGAGCTTCTTCGATGAGCTGTCCGGGGACGTGGAGGACGCGGCCCGGGTCGACGGAAGCTCGGAGACGCGCGTCTTCTCCAGGGTCGCTCTCCCGCAAGTCCGCGCGGGGCTGGCCGCCACCGCCGTCTTCGGCCTGATCCTCACGTGGAACGAGTTTTTGTTCGCGCTCCTCCTCACCGGGGTCGGCACGCGGACGGTGCCGGTCGCGATGGCCCAGACCATCGGCGGCGACATCGGCGTCCGGTGGGGCCTCCTCGCGGCGATCGAGACCCTGTTCCTCGTCCCCGTCATCGTCGTCTCCTTCCTCCTCCAGCATCAGCTGCTCCGGGGCGTCACCTTCGGGACGATCAAGCGATGACGGCCGGGCACCGGCAGCGGGCCGCCGGTCGCGACCGCCTCGCGGCGCCCCGCGAGAAAGAGACGCGCCCGATGAGGCGACGAGACCTGCGGCGCACCCTCGCCCCCGTCCCCGGACCGTGTCGACGATCACGCTGCGGCGCCTGACCAAGGTCTTCGGGGACCTCGTCGCCGTCAACGCCGTCGACCTGGACGTGGGCGCGGGTGAGGTCGTCTGCCTCCTGGGGCCGTCCGGCTGCGGCAAGACGACGACGCTCCGCCTGATCGCGGGGCTGGAGTCGGCCACGGCTGGCGACGTGCTTCTGGGCGGCCGGCCGGTCAACCACCTGCCGCCCCGGGCTCGAAACGTCTCGATGGTCTTCCAGTTCTACGCCCTCTACCCGACGCTGACCGTCCGCGAGAACCTCGCATACCCGCTTCACGCCGGCCGGCTGTCGGCCGCCGAAATCCGCGAGCGGGTGGCCCGGGTGGCCGCCAACCTCGACCTCGGAAGCATCCTCGATCGGCGCCCGCGCGAGCTCGCGGAGGGCGAGAAGCAGAGGGTCGCCGTCGGGCGGGCGATCATCCGCGACCCGAGCTGCTTTCTGTTCGACGAGCCCCTGAGCCGCCTCGACGTCCAGCTCCGGGAGACGATGCGCGCCCAGCTCAAGGAGCTGTTGACCACTCTCCAGCGGGCCACGGTCATCGTCACCCACGACCAGCTCGAGGCCCTGACCATCGCCGACCGCATCGCCGTCATGCGCGACGGCGTGATCGAGCAGATCGCAACCCCGCACGAGGTCTTCGCGCGCCCCGAGAACCTCTTCGTCGCGAGCTTCATCGGCACGCCCCAGATGAACTTCCTGCCGGCGACGGTGATCGGTTCCGCCGACGGCGGCCTGCGATTCCGCGTCGGGGCGCAAGACGCCACTCTCGCTGTCGACCCGGCTGTCTCGCGCCTCGCCGCCGGCAGCCCCGTCACGCTCGGCATCCGGCCCCGCGGCCTCGACCTCGTGGCGGAGCCCGCCGCGGGCACGCTGGCGGCCCGCGTGGACCTGATCGAGCCGATGGGCGCCGAGACACTGGTCCACCTCGTCGAGGGTGGACACGAGCTTCGAGTCGTCGTCGACCATCGAGTCTCCGTGGAGGTCGGGAGTCGACTCCACGTCCGCCCCCGGCCGGCCCAGACCCACGTCTTCGACGCCGCCGAGCGCCGCGTCCGATGAGTGCCGCCGAGCCCCTCCGGCCGGGGGTCGCCACCCCGCGGGTCCTGTCGGCCCGACAGGCCCGCCTGCTCGAGCGCTCGATCATCGGCCTCTGTCTCGTGGCGCTGGCGCTCATCTTCCAACCGTTCTCGCTCACCCTGTTTGGCGTCGGCACCGGGCTCGTGATCGTGGGCGGCTTGGCCTTCAACCTCATGCCCGTGTGCCGGCCGGGCGTCCCGGTGCGGAGCCTCGTCCGAGTCGGGCTGGTCGTCCTGGGCCTCTTGGTCGTGCTCGCCGGGCTCGCCATCGCCTCGGCCTACCTCTACGCCGCGTACGTCCGGCCGCGCTGACCGGGCGGAAGACCGTGCGCAGGGCCCGCGGCCCGGCGCCCGTCCGGCACACCGTCGACCTGGCAGGCTCCCCCGCTCGACGGACAGCGGTGTTCAGGGTCTCGGCGGACGGGGCGGGTTCGGAACGCCGCGTGCGCGGCGGGCAAGATCCGAGGAACATTCAGGCAGTCGGCCCGGGGCGCACGCCCCAGGGCGTCGCTCAGGACGACCGGCGATGCGCTGCTTCTTGATCGGGGGCCGACCCCCGAACCGCGACTTGGCGGCGGGCGCGCCCGTCCGCGAACCACGACTCTCTACCGCACGGCCGGCGCGTCCCCCGTGAGGTCCTTGAGCTGGGGCAGGACCTTCTTGGCCAGGAGCTCCATCGAGCGCCGCCAGCGGGGCCCGTTCGCGCCCTCCCAGTCATAGCAGAGCATCAGCACGCCGCCGAATCCGCCCACCGCGTCGTAGAGCGCGCGCAGCCGGCGGGCGACGGTGTCGGGGCTTCCGACGAACCAGCGATTCTCGAGCAGGTAGTCGAGCGTGACCTCCTCGTCCTTCATCTCCTCGCGGTCCTTCCAGAGGCCCGCCATCCCGAACGAGGTGACCAGCGGGAAGAAGTACTCCTTGTAGGCGTGGGCCATCGAGCCTTCCATCACCTCGCGGCGCGCCTGCGCGTCCGTGTCGGCGACGTAGAGGTCCCGGCAGAGGCGCCACTCGGAGCGGCGCGGGGTGTGACCGCTAGCCCGAGCGGACTCCTCGTAGGCGGACCAGTGCCCGCGGAGATCCTGCGGGTTGAGGAAGTGGATGCTCATGGGGATCCAGCCATGCTCGCCCGCCCACCGGAGAGTCGTGCTGCTCTTGGAGAGCCCGGCGACCGCGATCGGCGGGTGCGGCCGCGTCCACGGCTTCATGTGAAAGCCGATCCCGCGCCAGGGTTCCGGCTGGGGGACGGTGAAGTTGTACTGTGGGTTCTCGCTCCGCCACGTGAACCCCCCGCGGTCGCCCTCGGCCCAGATCCGCAGGACCGCCTCGACGTTCTCGTGGCTGACCCGTCGGTGGGTGCCGTCCTGCGGAACCTCGAACAAGGTCGCATCGCCGGGGAAGGCGCCGACGCCCACCCCCCACATGAACCGGCCTCTGGCCATCACGTCGAGCTGGGCGATGCGGTGGGCGAGCTGGGCGGGGTTGTGGTTGGGGATGCAGCTCACCCCCGTGCCGAGCTTGATCCGCTGCGTCTTGAGCAGGGCCTGGGCGAGAGTCAGATCGGGCGCCGGGATGTTCTCCCAAGTGCTCGTGTAGTGCTCGCCGAGCCAGGCCTCGTCAAACCCGAGCTGGTCGGCCAGAACAAGGAGCTCCAGGTCCTCGTCGAAGGTGTCCGCGTGCTTCCGGTGCGGCGGATGGCAGGGCATGCTGAAGAGGCCGAGTTTCATGCTGGTCCCCCCACATCGCGCCAGAGCCCGCGGCCGCCGCCAGCTCAGGCGTCAGGTTGTGCCGCTCCTCGGAGAGTCGATGGCCCGAAAGGTCCCGTCGGAACCCGACGGGTAGAAGTCATTCTGCCCCCGCGACGGCCAGCCGCGAGCCGGCTCCACCGCCTGGAGTAAGACAACGATCGCGAAGCGTCGCGGTCCTATGACGCTACGGCCGCGCAGGCGACCTGTCAACCCGCGGGCGACTGTCCCCGGCGTCCGTCAAACATCGGCCCAGAGCCTCGGACCGGCGATGAGGCGTCCGTCCAACCGGCCCGCCGCCGTGAACGCGCGTAAGTCTCCACGGTACGCCGCCACCCACGGGCGCACGTGCCTGGCGCGGCGTGCGGCTGTCTCCAGGAAGCGTCGCCGGACCGCACGACGCGGCGGCCCACCCCACATGGCCACCCGGCCCGATCTCCAGTCGGTGGACGCTCACGCGGCGTACTTCACCGTGCATCCGTAGGCGTGGGTGACCGGCGCCGGCACCGGCTGGCCCGCGGCCACGGCGTGCAGGGCGGCTCGCACGTAGTTGTGCGCCCCCTGCACGTCGCTCGTCCGGGTGGTCGGCCTGTCGTCGATCGCGCCCGCGTACCGGAGAATGCCCGCCTCGTCGATCACGTACATGTGCGGCGTGTTCGTGGCGCCGTACATCCTGCCGACCGTCCCCTTGGGATCGAGCAGCACGGCCGTGGGCGCGGCGCCACGGCTCTGGGTGAGCTCGTTGGCCTGAGCGGGACTCACGTACCCCTGCTCGCCGGGCGCGGAGGAGATCACGCTGAGCCAGACGACGCCCTGGCCGGTGGCCTCCTTCTGGAGCGCCTGCATATTGCCGGTCTCGTAATGCTTGCGCACGTAGGGGCACTCATGATTGGTCCACTCGAGAACCACGATCCTGCTTCGGTAGCTGGCGAGACTGACGCTCTTCCCGGTGCTGGCCACAGCAGTGAACGCAGGGGCGGCTTCGCCCACCTTGGCCGCCGCCCAGGAGAGCCACGGCACGGCGACGCCGCCGGCGAGTGCGGCGAGCCCGGTTCGGAGGAGGAACGCGCGTCGGGACGGATTCTGCGCCATGGGACGCTCCTTTCAGTGGTGACTCGACGTTAGATCCTCTCGACGGCGTCGATGATCATTTCTTCGCTCAGGATCTGGGGGAGCACGGTCGGCTCCCCTGCCTCTCGTCCGGCCGCTGCGCGCGGATAGAGGAGGTAGAGCGGAACCCCGCTCCGGCCGAAGGATTCCAGTACCCGGGCGATCTGAGGATCCCGGGTGGTCCAGTCGGCTTTGAGGGAGACCACACCCTTCCGGGCGAAGGTGGCGGCGACCGCGGATGAGCGGAGCGCGAGCCGTTCGTTGACGAGGCAGGTGATGCACCATGCGGCCGTGAAGTTCACGAAGACGGGAATGCCGTGGGCACGGAGCTCGGCGACCCGCTCCGTGCTGAAAGGTTCGAACGACAGGCCACGCGGGTCCGGCACCGCCGCTCCGGTCGGGGACGACGGGCGTGAGCCGACGACGGGACCCAGCCCGACCGCAGCCAGCGCGAGGAGCGCCACCGTGGCGGTCGCCGCCCTACGCCACGGCCCGCTGACGGCTCGGGACGCCGCGTAAAGCCAGGCCGCAAACCCGATCAGGACCAGTCCGGCGAGGGCGACGGCAACGCCCTGCGGCCCCGCCTCCTGGCTGACGACCCAGACGAGCCAGGCCACGGCTGCGTAAAGGGGGAAGGCCAGGAACTGCCTGAGCCGCTCCATCCACGGGCCCGGCCGGGGAAGGAGGCGGCGCCAGCCAGGCACGAGAGTCAGCAACAAGTACGGGAGCGCGAGCCCAAAGCCCAGCGTCTCGAAGACGAGGAGTGCGGTCGCCCAGGGTTGCGCGAGCGCATAACCAATCGCCACGGCCATGAAGGGCGCCGTGCACGGCGTGGCCGCCACGGTGGCCAGCGCGCCCGTGAAAAAGGATCCCGCGTACCCCAGCCGAGTCGTCAGCGCTTGGCCGGCACCGGCGAGCCGTCCGCCGATGAGCACCACGCCGGAGAGGCTCAGCCCCAACACGAACAGCACGTCGACCAGCAAGGTCACAACCAGGGGCGACTGCAGCTGGAAGCCCCAGCCGAGCCATTCGCCGCTGGCGCGGAGCGCGATCAGCACCCCGGCCACCATCCCGAAGGATGCGAGCACGCCCGCGGTGTAGGCCACGCCGTGCCCGCGGAGGATCGCCGCGCGGGCGCCCGCGTGTTCGACGAGCGAAAGCGCCTTCACCGATAGGACGGGGAGCACGCAGGGCATGAGGTTCAGGAGGAGTCCCCCGGCCAGGGCGAGGGCCATCGCCTGGAGCAGCGTCACGGAAGGCCGCGCGTCCGCGACGGTCGAGCCGGTGAGACCCCGGGGCAGGGCGCGGAGACTGAAGGCCTGGCCCGCCGTGCCACCGTCGAGCCGCTCGGTGATGACCAAGACGCCCTCGATCGGCGTCTCCGTGGCCACCGGCAGCACGCCGCGGCGCACGCGCAGCGTGATCCCGTCGGCGGCGACGGTCACCGCCTGCGGCGCCGCGTGCTCGATGACGCCCCACCGTGCCGGGTAGAACCAGACGTCGGTGACGCGCTCACGGTTCAGACCGACAGCCGCCACGGTGAGCACGACCGCGTCCGGCGTGGTCGAGAACGAGGCCGTCCAGGGACTCGGCGTGGGGACCGCGCCGCGGGCGCGACTGATCACAGTCGCGCCGTGGACATCTGCCGAGGGCTTCCCCGCGGTGACGGGGAGCGCGAGCGCGACAGGCGCTTCCTCTGGGATGCAGATCTTCGCGCAGACGAGCCAAGTCGCCCGCCCCCGAAGCGTCACCCGGGCTCCCGGCTCAAGGTCCCGGGGTGCCGTGAGCCGCGTCAGAAGGACGACCTCGCCGGTGTAGCCATAGCTCACGAAGGGCCCGACGTGAACGCGGTCGGGATGGGGCCAGACGAGCGCGCCGGCGGCGAATCCTCGTGGCAAGGCCCACTCGAGGGCGGTGGGCTCGCCCGAGTCGCCCGGATTGCTCCAGTAAGTGTGCCATCCGGGAGCGATGCGCTCGCGGAGCCCCACCCAGAAGGACTGACTGGGCGCGAGAGACTCGACCTCGCTGACCAGCTCGACGCGGACCTTCGGGCCAGCCCCCTGGCCCTCCGAGGCCGCCAGCCCCGGGGGCGCGCTGCCCAGCAGAAGCGCGGCGCCCGCGAAAGCGACGGGCAGCCACCGCGTCCATTGGCGAGGCGGGCGCTCGGCGTCAGGGGGGACCGCAACGGGACGAGCGCCAACGTCGCGACTCAACTCGGGCTGCATTCTGCCATGCGTCGGACTGGTGCGCCAGCGGGGCCCACTGGCTCCGTCGTCCCATTCCGCTCGTCGCCACCCGCGTCCCGGATGGAAACGCTCCCATGCCGTCCGGAACCTGCGTCTGTCTGGCCCCTCATAGCGGTTCTGCGGCCGGCGCCGAGATGGCGCTCGCCGACGACCTGACAGGCCCCCCGCCGGGGAGGAGCTGAAACAGCCCGGGTGCGGTCGGCGGGTTAAGCGACTCCCGCCCCGTCTCAGGGCGTCGTTCGGGCCCAGATCAGCGCCGCCTGAGCCCCTGCGAAAAAATTAGTGCGAGCGTGCGTTATCTGAGAATCTCTGCTCGCTGGCCCGGGTTCGGACGACCACATTCGGCAATTGGTCAGCCGGACCCTGCCCCGTGGGCGCTGATTCGGGTCAGAGTGAGCGAGGGCAGCGCGCGCCGCGTTCGAGGGGGAAGGAACTATGAACACACCGTCCAAAGCCGATCGGGACCAGGCGAATCGCTGGCTCACCGAGAGCCAGGGCCGCCTGAGCCTCGTGCGCGATGTCCTCAACGGCTATGACCGACTGAGCGACCGCATGGAGTCGACGGACCGGGAAAACAGACACCTTCGCGCAGAGAACGAGCAGCTCCGACACCGGGCGAAGACGCTGGAACGAGAATGCGCGTTACTTCTCGAGAGGGAACACCAGCTCCAAGCCGAGGTGGGGCGGACCCAGCAAGCGCGCGAGGAAGTCGCCGACCGTCTTACCTCCGTCGGCAGCGAGCTCGTCGCGTTGCTTCGCCGTACGGCCGCGACCACGACTCGGACCTTGGTTCCTGACCTTCGGGCAAGGAACTCAGGTCTCGGCAAGCTCGTCGACCTCATCGGCGTCCTCCAAAGGGTCCTTCAGCCAACTCCGGGGACCTGACGCCTTCTCGCTGAGCCCGATCTCGTCAGTCGCGCCTGATCCCCGCCTCGATCCGGAGGTCGGCGAGCTCGACAGGGGTCCGCACTCGCTTCCCCTGGCGGACCGCGCGCGCGCACGCCCCCGGGTCGATCGACGGTATCGAACGGCACTCCACGGACGTCCCCGCTGGAGAGGGCAGAAGGGGGAAGGAGCGAACTATATTAAAGGCTGCCATGTAACTTGGGTCGCGCCCCGTGGTCCGCCATCGCAGCTTCTCGTATCAGCGGCGTCCTCGGACCGGCCACGGCGCGTGATGGCCAAGATCGAGCATCACCTCGGAGAGCTGTTCCCTTGGGTAAGCTTCGTCACTCGGCCGCTCAGTCCCGGCGGCCCGTGAAGCGCAGGAGCATCAGGAAGAGGTTGATAAAGTCCAGATAGAGGGAGAGTGCTCCGACGATGGCGTAGCCGCCCACCTGCCCCTCGGGCAGCGCCAGCGCCATCCGCCTGAGCCGCTGTGCGTCCCACGCCGTGAGACCGGTGAAGACGATCACGCCCACCATCGAGATCAGGAACTGCAGCGCGTCGTTGTGCCAGAAAGCCCCCACGATCGAAGCGAGGATCAGGCCCACGAGGCCCATCATGAAGAACTGCCCAGCGCCAGCCAGGCTCTTCTTCGTCGTCGAGCCGAACAGGGCGAGCGCGCCGAACATGCCGGCCGTCACCACGAAGGTCGTCGTCACCGACTCGCCGGTATAGGCGAGCAGGACGACCGACAGGGTGATGCCGTTCAGGGCCGAGTAGAGAGCAAAGAGGCCCGCCGCCACGCCGGGGGCTAGACCCGCCGCGCGGGCGGAAAGGTAGAAGACCAGCCCCAACTCCGCGATCACCAGACCGAAGAACACGAGACGGTTGCCCACCAGCGTTCGAAGGAGCTCCGGCGAGCCGCCCACCAAGAACGCCACGACCGCAGTGAGGCCGAGGCCGATCGCCATCCAGCTGTAAACCTTCCAGAGGAAGGCAGAGATTCGCTCCGCCGTCTGTACGGGGGTCGTTGTCCAAGCGTCCATTCGTGTTCTCCTTGCCCCTAATTGTACCGCGACGAGCTCACGCAGGAAGTACCGTGTGTGCCGAATGAGGCGGCCCCCGAATTGTCAAACGGTTTTCACAATCAAGGCCCGCCGCAC
>Ga0209689_1001028_pt1 | contig 20495 bp, 18 predicted proteins | sample GraSoiAngelo_149_FD_187119 | JGI IMG/M metagenome (GOLD analysis project Ga0209689, IMG submission 187119) | Grasslands soil microbial communities from the Angelo Coastal Reserve, California, USA - 14_1009_09_30cm (SPAdes) (version 2) | ecosystem: Environmental > Terrestrial > Soil > Grasslands ... | reverse complement strand
TATCGTCTTCGACAATCTTGGAGAAGGTCATCGTCGCGCAGTGGATTCGCGAGCGACATTCGTCCGAGGCGACCTGGCTGACCGCGAAAAAATTCAAGCGACGCTTTCCAGTGCTCGCCCGGACGCGGTAATGCATTTTGCCGCAAATGCGCTCGTCAGCGAATCAATGTGCGATCCGTCCAAATATTTTCGCAACAACATTTGCAACGGCCTCAATCTGCTGGATGCGATGCTGGCAGCGCACGCAAGGCAGATAGTTTTTTCCTCGACCTGTGCGATTTTTGGACTGCCCGAGCAATTGCCGATCGACGAAACTGCGCCAGCGCGTCCAATCAATCCGTACGGCGAATCGAAACTTGCCTTTGAAAAAATCTTGCGGTGGTACGACCAGATCCATGGTTTGAAGTTCGTTTCACTGCGTTATTTCAACGCGGCGGGTGCGACCGGAAAATTCGGTGAAGATCACCGGCTCGAGACGCATTTGATCCCAAACGTAATCAAAGTCGCGCTTGGCCAAAAGCCGCATGTGGAAGTTTTTGGCACCGATTATGAAACTCCGGATGGCACCTGCATTCGCGACTACATTCACATTGTCGATCTTGCACGGGCACACATTCTCGCTCTGGGCGCAGCGAAGAGCGAATTTTACAATCTTGGCACGGGCGGCGGCTCCAGCGTCCGTAAAGTGATTGCGGCATGTCGCAAAATCACCGGGCGAAAGATCAATATTGTCGAACAACCGCGGCGACCGGGCGATCCACCGCGGCTCGTCGCCTCTTCCGCAAAAGTCAAAAGTGAACTTGGCTGGCGACCGCAATTCCAGTCACTTGACGCTATCATTGAGAGTGCTTGGAAATGGCACCAGAAGTTTCCAAATGGTTATGGCGATTGAAAATTGTAGCCGACGCCCTTGGCGGCGACGCGAGCGGTGCAAGATTAGCTTCCCGGTGCCACGCTTCACATAGCGACCCCGCTACAGAAAAAAGCGCCCGCGAAACCTTTCGCGAGCGCCTTTGATTCTACCAAACAAACAACTTTTTCGCGATTACGGCTTTGTTGTTGTCGTTGTCGTTTCTTTCTTCTCGTAGACCGTTGCTGGCTGGCTCAACACGACTTTGCGAACAACCACGCGGTCGCCAACATTCGTGTAATAGACCGTCGCCGGCATGTCTGGCCGAATCGCCGACCAAGCCACGGTGTGACCTTCTGGATCAAGAATCGTCGTGTCTTTGGTATAGTAATACCGCACCGGGGCTGGGGCCGTCGACGAACGGAACATAATATAGTCCGAATCCGGCGTATAAGCCGCAATCGTGCCTGTGCTAGTGGTGGTCGCCGACTCAGTTGTCGTCGTGGCCGTCACAGGATCCCGTGTAGTCGTCGTGGTCGTGGTCTCTTGCGCGAGCGCTATGCCGAACGCTGCCGCGCAGGCCGCTCCCCCTGCCAATATTTTCACTAATCTCGTTTGTTTCATATTTGTCCCTCTGCTTTGATTGAATGGATGTTCTCCATTGTGAGTGTATCCGACCCCTTAACGCCGGACTTTATTCGACTGCACCTTGTTATCGTAAATTCCGCATCGCGCGGTCGCATCGAAGCGCGTAATCGCCTTTCTGGCGCCAGAAGCAACGTAGCGTGACTTTTATGCAGGCATTACCTGGTTTTCGCGATTTCCTGCCTGACGCCTGTGCCGCCCGAAATTACATCTTTGCGCGCTGGCGCGAAGTCGCCCGCCGCTACTGTTTCATGGAATGGGATGGCCCTTTACTTGAGCCCACCGACTTATACAAAAAAAAGAGCGGCGCTGAAATTATCGATCAGCTTTTCAATTTCACCGACAAAGGCGAGCGCGAAGTCGCGATGCGCCCTGAGCTCACCCCTACGTTTGCTCGCGTGATCGCCGCCCATGAGCGCGAATTCAAAAAACCGCTCAAATGGTTTTCCATCGGCCAGTTTTTTCGTTACGAAAAGCAACAGCGCGGCCGTTTACGCGAACATTTCCAGCTCAATTGCGATATCGTTGGGGAAGCCGCGTTGGCGGCAGATATCGAGTTACTCGCCCTTTGCATCGATCTTCTGCGCGCGTTTGGTTTCACAGAAAAAGATTTCGTCGTCCGAATTAGCGACCGGGAATTTTGGACCGATTTCTTGCGCGAGAAGGATGTTCCGCCTGATCGATGGGACGATGTGTTGCAAGTGATCGATAAATTCGGGCGCGAGTCGCGCGAAAAAACGATTGAGAAACTCGGTGAACTCGCTGATCCGGTATTGAAAGTTCTGAGCGAGGGCGGAAAGAGCGAAAAGCTCGACCGACTGGTCGATGGCCTTCGGGGCCGCGGCCTGGGCGAATTCGTCACTATCGATGTCCGAATCGTCCGGGGTCTCGCCTATTATACCGGAATTGTCTTCGAAGTGTTTGATCGCGCGGGAAGCCTTCGTGCGGTAGCAGGCGGCGGTCGTTACGATAATCTGATTCAGCAACTAAGTGATGGTGCCGTGTCAATGCCTGCGCTTGGGTTCGCCATGGGCGACGTCGTTCTCGGCGAATTGGTCAACGAAACGCCCCACGCGCGCGATCGCATGCAGCAGGCAATCGCGACCGAGCGAAAGATCGACATTTACATTGTCATCGCCAAGGAAGAGCGCCGCGCCGATGCTCTCGCGCAAATCCAGCAACTGCGCGATCTCAGCTACCGGGTGGATTATCCGCTCACGCCAATGAAGGTCGCCAGGCAATTTCAAGCTGCCGAAGACGCGGGCGCCTCGCTTGCACTTCTCTACGGCGACGAATGGCCGAAGCTCAAAATCAAGAATCTGGCCACGCGCGAAGAGAGACTGATTGCCCACGAAGAGTTACTGGCACACCTGCAAGCGCAATCCAGCGTGTCATCCTGAGCGCAGCTGCATATTTCCCCTTCTGTCATCCCGAGCGAAGCGCAGCGGAATCGAAGGATCTCACTATTTTTCAACGGCGGATCACGCAGATAACGCGGATTTTACTCTCACATTGCGAGCGACTCGAGAATCTCTCCCCGTTCATGCGCGCTTGCTGCTGTAGCGCGGCTCAACCACAAACATCAAGCGAAACTGAGTCGCGCGGAAGCCGTTGCTCTCCGCGAACTCTGGTTGACGTAAAGCCGCCGCTACCGCAGCGCCGCGGCATCTTTATGGCGGCCTTCGAGCTCAAGCATCATCCGTTTGATGTGCCTGTAGTTCTGGTGCGATCTGAGGAACTGCAAGCTCCGCTGCGGATCGCCCCACTGCAAAACTTGGATGGTTTCCTCGCGGGCGCCCCACGAGTTCATCTCGCGCTGATTCGCCATGTAAAGATCAATCGTATTCCGTCCGGAAAGAGCCCAGCCGTAATCTTCCACGCGATAAATTTGCCCGGTGGAAAGCAGACGGAAGACTGTCCCGGCCGGCCAGCGGGACCAATCCGCCGCGGCGCTCCCATAAATCAGCGGCACTGATGATGATCTCGATCTTCCCCTCGTCGTCCTGACTGTTGTCGTAGTACGTCTCTCCGCCATCGAAAATGGTTGCAGGTGCGGCGAATACGAAGCGCGCCGCACTTCGGTCTCAGCGGTTTCGTCCACCGGAATGGCGCGCGGAACTTCATACGCGGGGATTGCACGCCGCACGACCTCGGCCCGGTGAATTGGCGGACCCGCTGCGTGCAATTCTCCACCGAGAGCGTTGTGATTGCTGTATTCCCGATGGTCCGATTCCGTGTGCGTATATGCCGTTGTGCGCACATTCTGAAAATCCGTTTTCACCAACGGGCGCTCGTAGGGCGGCAGTGCGCGATGGCTCGTTCCGCAGGCGCTGAGGACAACAATTGCGATGAACGCCGCTAGAACGGCTAAAGCAAGGTTGCGACGCTTAGCGTGGGTCAAGGTGGATCGCCGGGACTTATTAACAGTTATTCACAACTCTTGGCAAGCCTATTTTTGAAAATTTTTAGCCACGGGATTTACGCAGATCAAACGCAAATAGGAAAACAGGAAACGCTCTCGCGCTTTATCTATGAAAATCCGTGTTTATCTGTAGCTAATTGAATTTTTCCTTCCCGGATTGCTTTTCCTATCCGCGATATCCGCGTAATCTGCGGTTCATTTATGACCGCCGAATTCGAAAACCAAGTTTCTGCGACACTGGAAGAAATTAAGTCGCAAGGTCTTTTCAAAACCGAACGAATCATCACAAGTCCCCAGGACGCGAACATTGCGATCACCGGCGGCAAACGCGTTCTCAACATGTGCGCGAACAACTACCTCGGGCTCGCCGATCATCCTGCGTTGATCGCCGCGGCAAAAGAAGCACTCGACACCCACGGATTCGGCATGGCAAGCGTGCGTTTTATTTGCGGCACGCAGGATATTCATAAGGAGCTTGAAGCCGCGCTCGCGAAATTCCTCGGAACAGAGGATACCATCCTTTATCCGTCATGCTTCGACGCCAATGGCGGTTTGTTCGAAACGCTGCTCACCGACAAAGATGCGGTGATCAGTGATGAGTTGAATCACGCCAGTATCATCGACGGCATCCGGCTATGCAAAGCGCAACGCTTTCGTTACAAACACAACGACATGGCCGATCTCGAAGCGCAATTGCGCGCCGCGCAAAATGCACGCTTTCGCTTAATCGCGACCGATGGCTGTTTTTCGATGGACGGAACGATCGCGAACCTGGGAGCGATTGTCGATCTTGCACAAAAATACAACACGCTCACCATGATCGATGACGCGCATGCGACTGGCTTTCTCGGTAAAAGCGGACGCGGCACCCACGAATACTGCGGCGTGATGGGCAAGATCGACATCATTACTGGCACGCTCGGCAAAGCGCTCGGCGGTGCGAGCGGCGGTTTCACCAGTGGCCGCAAAGAGATTGTCGATCTTTTGCGGCAACGATCGCGGCCGTATTTGTTTTCGAACAGCATCGCGCCGCATATCGTCGCGGCGAGCCTAAGAGCGCTCGAAATTCTCAGCGCCTCCACCGAATTGCGAGACAAGCTCGAAGAGAACACAAAATATTTTCGCGCTGCGCTGACTGAGCGCGGTCTGACAATCAAGCCCGGCACACATCCGATTGTGCCGATTATGATCGGCGACGCCGCCAGATCCCAAGAGTTCGCCGCCCGCATGCTCGAGAAAGGCGTTTACGTCATCGGTTTCTTTTACCCTGTCGTGCCGCACGGTACGGCGCGGGTCCGCACCCAAGTTTCCGCCGCGCACTCGCGTGAGGACCTGGAATTCGCCGTCAATGCCTTCGCGGAAACGAATGAAGAATTGAAGAACAGGTAAACAGATTACAAAGTTACAAAAGTTACAATGGCATCCGCATTACGTTGTAACTCTTGTAACGCTTTTAATTTTGTCTTCATGCTTTACATGGTCATCGAGCGTTTCAAAGAAGGCGCGACGCCGGAGATTTACCGGCGCCTTCGCACCAAGGGACGGATGATGCCAGAAGGACTGGAGTACATCTCGAGCTGGATCAATCTCGACTTCAAAATTTGCTGGCAACTCATGCAAACACAAGATTTCGCGCTGTTCGATCGGTGGATCGACAATTGGCGCGATTTGATGGATTTCGAAATCATCCCGGTGTGCACTTCGGCGGACGCGGTTGAACGGATGAGTGCAAAACTTTAGGGGACGATGTTGGCTTCCTATCGGGACGCTCGTCCCCTATGGGTCACTTTCTCTGATTAAAGTGGCGCGCAGCGGCGTGTGGAGCAGATTGTGGTGTGCACAAGATTGCTGCCAAGGCCGTAGATTGGCACGCCGTCCGCGAGGATTTCCCGATTCTGCGCGAGCAGGCGCACGGTCATCCTCTGATCTATTTTGATAGCGCGGCAACTTCGCAGAAACCACGCGCGATAATCGACGCGCTTCGGCGTTACTACGAACACGAGAATGCAAATGTGCATCGCGGACTGCACACGCTGAGCTCGCGCGCGACCGAAGCCTACGAAAAATCGCGCCAGCGCGTCGCCGAATACGTCGGCGCGGCCAGCGCTGACGAAATCATCTTCACGCGCGGAACCACTGAAAGCATCAATCTCGTTGCCCATGCATGGGGCGGGAAATTTATTCACGAAGGAGATGTGATCCTGCTCACGGAAATGGAGCATCACAGCAACCTGGTGCCATGGCAGTTGCTAGCAGAACGGACCGGCGCGCGGCTCCGCTTCGTGCCAGTTCGCGATGACGGGACTCTGGACCTTGAACAGCTTTCTTCGTTGCTTACACCTGAATTAAAACTGTTTGCGTTCACGCATATCTCAAACTCTCTCGGCACAATTAATCCCGTGGCCGAACTCTGCGAGAAAGCGCATGCCGTCGGTGCGCTCACACTGGTGGATGCCGCACAGAGCGCGGGACATTTGCCCATCAATGTGCAGGAGTTGGGATGTGACTACCTCGCCTTCTCCGGACACAAAATGTGTGGCCCGACCGGCATCGGCGCGCTTTATGGACGAGCCGAGGTCCTCGATTCCATGCCCCCGTGGCACGGTGGCGGCGAAATGATCGTGAGCGTCACTCTGGAAAAAAGCGTATTTAAGAGAGCACCCCATCGATTTGAGGCTGGCACACCAAATATTGCCGGCGCCATTGGCCTCGCGGCCGCGATTGACTACATCGAACAAATCGGACGCCCGGCAATTTTCGAACACGACACGCAGCTTGCGCATTATGCGGCGGAGCGTCTCACGGAACTAACCGGTATGCATGTTCTCGGGCCAACCGGAGAGCGCGGCGCGCTTGTTGGATTTGTAATGGACGCGGTGCACCCGCACGATCTCACCACATTCGCGGACCAGTACGGCCTGGCTTTGCGCGGCGGGCATCATTGCAACCAGCCGCTGATGCGGCGGTTCGGCGTGTCCGGGACAACACGCGCGAGCTTCTACTTTTACAACACGACAGAAGAAATCGATCGCATGATTGAAATCCTCCACCGCGCTGTGCGTTTCTTCTCATGACGACCGAAATCGAAGAGCTTTATCAGGAGGTGATTCTCGATCATTCGCGGCGACCGCGGAATTTTGGAGAGCTTGCCGACGCCGCAGTCCGCGTGCACGGCGATAATCCGGCGTGCGGCGATGAAATTCATCTCGGCGTAAAGTTCGACGCTGAGGGCGGGCTCGATGATATCAAGTTCACCGGGCACGGCTGCGCGATCAGCCAAGCGTCGGCGTCATTGATGACGATGAAGTTGAAGGGGAAAAGCCGGGTGGAAGTGATGGAAATGCTCCGCGCATTTCACGATCTCGTGACAGATGAGATCAGCGAAGCGCCTAAAACATTGGGCGATCTTCGTGTGATGAAAGGGGTGCGAAAATTTCCGCAGCGGGTGAAGTGCGCGATGCTGGCCTGGCGCGCCGTCGAACAAGCATTGGAGCAGGGCGCCGGCGAAGCAAACGTATCGACCGAACCGGAGTAATCGCGTCACGCCCCGGCGAGCTGGTCAGTCGGGCTTCAAACTCATCACGGGCGATTGGAATGGAAGTCTGCTTCAGACGCCTTTGGGAGGTAGATTTGGGCGACGAATGAGATAGAAAACGTATAAACATTAATTTACGAAGCGTTACCGCTGTCCTGACTGCGCCTATGGCCCATCTAGCATGCGGCTTTCAACTTCTCACTTTTCACTTCTGCTTTCTTCTTCCTCATGTGCTCCGCCGCATTCGAAATGACTGTTCCGGTTCTGACCGGCGATATCGACGAGCAAAATCACGTGAACAACACTGTGTACCTGCGCTGGGTCCAGGATGTTGCGGTCGCACACTGGCGAGCAATCGCAAGCAGCGACGCTCAGGAGACGATTGGCTGGGTCGTGTTGCGACACGAAATCGATTACAAAGCGCCGGCCACGCTCGGTGACGAGATCGTGCTTCGCACATGGGTCGGCAAAGCCACCCGGCTCACGTTTGAACGATTCACTGAGATCCGGCGCAAACGTGATCGCCAGCTCTTGTCGACCGCTCGGACTTTGTGGTGCCCAATAAACACGCAAACCGGCACGCCTGTGCGCATCCCGGCTGAAGTGCGTGCGCAATTTTCCACGTGACGCGATGGTCGATGCGCGCGGCGGGTTTGCGACGTCGCTTTTCGTAACCGGCTGGTTAAACCATACGATCCTTTTTCCTCAACAAAACGAAAACAAAGCGTGAAACTCTCGCGTCAATTTGAAAAAGCGTTGATCTACGCCACACGAATTCATGGCGGCCAACGCCGTAAGAAGACCAGGATCCCCTATATCGCGCATATTCTCGGCGTCGCTGCGATTGCGCTGGAATACGGCGCGAACGAAACCGAAGCGATCGCGGCGCTCCTGCATGATGCGGTTGAAGATTGTGGCGGTGCAAGACGACTGCGCGATATCGAACGCAAATTCGGGAAAAAAGTGGCAAAGATAGTCGAGGGATGTACCGACACGGATCAAACCCCAAAGCCGCCATGGCTGGAGCGAAAGCAGGCCTACGTGGCACACGTCCGGCACGCGTCGATGCCGACAAAACTGGTGTCCGCTTCAGACAAGCTTCACAATGTCCGCGCGATATTAATGGATTATCGTCAGGAAGGAGAAAAGCTCTGGTCCCGGTTCAACCGTGGCAAGCGTGGCGCTCTCTGGTATTACCGAGCGCTTGTCGATGCCTTTCGCGGCAAACGCATCCAGCCGCTCGTGCAAGAGATCGATCGTACTCTGACGGAGCTTGAATTGCTCTCGAACAAAGGATCGCACGTGGACAAACCGCCATCGGTCCAGATGAACCACTCCGCAGCCGGAGTCGCAGCAAAGCATCGGCGGTAATTAGACTGCGGCTCCAGTGCATCGCCGGCGATTTGAGTGCGAACCGCGAATGGCGCCGTGGCTGCAGGAACGAAAGTACCGAAGCCCGAATCGCAAAGAGGCGTTTTTCGAGTTCGCGGCTCCATTCGGATTTCGTCATTGCGCCAGCAAATGCGCGCCACATTTGCGCGGACGACTTCATTTCCGTTGCAAGTCGGTTGGGGTATTCAGGTTCAGGAAGAATTTTTTTGCTTCGTCTGGAACAGATATTGTTCGGAGTTTTCCAGCTTCAGCCAGGCGGCTGGTCAATGTTTGCAGAGAAAAGTCAGCGCCCGAAAGTGCGCTGCGAAAATCGATATCCACCTCGAGCGGATAAATTGCTACGAGTGGTTCGGCACGATTGCCGATCTCCGGAAGAACGCCGCGACCGGGCTCAATCTGACCGCAAAGAAACTTCAGGTATTTTTGGGTCATGAACGGCATGTCGATGGCGAGAGCGAGCAGATGTTTGGTGCACATCTGCGCCAGTGATGCAGCCAAGCCGCTGAGCGGGCCCCGCGACGGAGGATCGTCCGCGACAAATTCCACATCGGCCGGTCGCCAGGTGGGGTCGGTTCGCGCGGAGATAAAAATCTCCGCCGGTTCCAATTGCCGCAACAGTTCGAGTTGAATTTGCCAGAGGGGTCTTCCGCGAAATAGAAGCGTCGCCTTATCTTTGCCCATCCGGCGTGATTCGCCGCCGGCGAGCAACACCGCACTGATGTTCATCCGATCGCCTTGGGGATGCGCGCGTTCGAATGCAATTGACCGTCCGTGAGAATCTTTGCGCGCAAACCGCCGTGGCCCTTCAGAAATTCTTCCGCGCCGGGCGCGATGGCGCGGTCCATCCAGTAGCACGGCCGGCATTCCTCTGTGCCGTGAAAATGCACTCCCTGGATTTCGAAGGCCTGGCCAATTAATTCATTAAGATCGACATCGCGCGTCATGACATTACGACGGACTAACGCGGGCGAACAATCGTGCAACCTGAGGGTGCCGCAGAGTTCGTCAAAAACTTCGAGCGAGAAAAATGTGATCTGCCCTTTGTAATCATCTTTGAAATCGAAATAGCGATCGCCGCGAATCCCGAGTCCGGCGACGCAATCGATCATCGGCACTTCAATTGCCGGATACGCATCCGGTTCCCGTCCGTGATGACCCACAAAATTATGACCTGGCGAAATGTAAAGATGGCAGATTTCCACCGCCTTCATGCTAACATCGACCAGATTCGTTTCACATGAAAGAAAGCGGGATCGGTTCGCAAAAAATCATCCGGCGAAAACGCGACGGCGAACTGGAATATCTGCCCGATGATCTCACGATCGAAGAGCCGCTCGAGATTCATGTTGGCCGCCAAGTGTTGGCGACTACAATGCGCACGCCGGGTCACGACGAAGAACTCGCAGCTGGTTTCTTGGTCTCGGAGGCAGTTGTTCACAAGCGCGAGGAAATCGCAGAAATTTCCGCAAACAGTGAGAACACGGTTGTCGTCGATCTTGCCGCCGGCCTGCAACTGAAACTGAATTCATTACAGCGCTTCGGAACGATTTCATCCAGTTGCGGAATTTGCGGCAAGACCAGCATCGAAGCGATCCGGCAAAATTTTCCGGCAATCCAATCGCGCGGACTCAGGATTGATATCCAAACGCTGCTGTCGCTTCCGAAGCTATTGCGAAAACAGCAGGGCGATTTCGCGCGAACCGGCGGGATTCATGCCGCCGGAATTTTTGATTTGCATGCTCAACGCCAAATTGTGCGGGAAGATATCGGGCGTCATAACGCGGTCGACAAAGCAATTGGCCGCGCATTTCTCGATGGGCTACTCCCATTAGATCGGCATATTCTTCTAGTGAGCGGCCGTGCTTCCTTCGAAATCGTGCAAAAAGCACTCGCCGCTGGTATTCCGATCGTCGCTGCGGTCTCAGCGCCCTCGACGCTCGCAGTTGATTTTGCACGTGAAAGCAATCAAACGCTGATTGGTTTTCTTCGTCCGCCCTCGTTCAATATCTACTCACACATCGAACGCGTCATCCTGGAACGGATTGCGTGTTGATGGTTATTGATCGGGTAGCGCATGCGTCTCGCGTGCTGGTTTCGGGGTCTCGCCGAAACGATCTTTTCTCTGAATTCCTTTCGAAGTGATAAGTATCGATCCATAGGGAAAGTTCGCGACCGCGAGGACGCGCTCGCCAGCACGCGGGACGCGTACGCTACCCCGAGGAATCCGCCGCTCATCCCGTTTTGCCCTCCCTGCCGGGAATACGCGAAAATCTTCCGCCGGTTGGCGCACCCGGGTGGCGGTTGTTCTGGATGTACGTTGGCCGGTGCCGTCTTTGCGCTCGCGAATTCGCCGAACGAGCGGCCAGCGCAAAAAAAAGGCGCCCAAGTATTCAGCCGGACCGTTCGCGTCGCGGCGGCCTGACGATGATCGGGAGCAAAATCGAAATAGCCATCACCCCCGCGATGACATGGAGCGCTCCACCGTAATTTCCGGCAATCTCACGCATGCGCGCGATGTAGAGCGGCCCGAAAACGCTGGCAAAGCTCCACGCCGTCAGCATCAGTCCGTAAATCGGCCCGACGTTTTTCGGTCCAAAATAATCCGCCGTGAACGCTGGCATGGTGCCAAATCCTCCGCCGTAACACATGAGAATGACAAAGGTCACCGTCGTCATCACCGAAGGCACCGTGATTTTTGGGAGAAACCAAAACAGCAGGACCTGCGCAATAAACATGATCCCAAATGTGGCGCGCCGCGTGAGGAGGTCGGACAGCCACGCCCAAAACACGCGGCCGACTCCGTTGCCGAGACTGGCGATTCCGACCATTCCGCCCGCAGCCAAGGCGCTCACGCCAGTGAGTTCCTGAAAGATCGGCGCTTCCTGTGAAATGACGGCGATGCCAGCGCACGTATTGAGAAAAAGAATCAGCCAGAGCACCCACCATTGCCAGGCTTTCAGCGCTTCTGAAAGGACGAAATCGTGCCCGGCCCGTTGCGAAGTTTCCTTCGCGCTCGGCGTCCACCCTTCCGGCACGAAACCTTCTGGGGGATTTTGCATGAACAACGCTGCGATGATCGCGATGACAAAATACGCAACGCCGAGATACGCGAATGTCGGTAACACACCGACAGATTGAATAAGTCGCGTCGCCACTGGCGCGGTGATGAGCGCGCCGGCACCGAAACCGCCCACGGCGATGCCGGTGATCAGACCGCGTCGATCGGGGAACCATTTCACCAGAACTGCGACGGGAACAATGTAGCCCAGGCCAAGACCGAGCCCTCCGATGAATCCGTAACTGAAATAGAGCCACCACAGATTATTCGCAGAGAAACTCGTCAGAAAAACGCCGAGGCCATAGAGCGCTCCCCCGGTGAGCGCGACGACCCGAGGCCCTTTTCGATTCATCCACAATCCGCCAAAGAATGCAGCGAAGCCGAGCACAAAAATGCTGATCGTGAAGGTGAGCGTAACTTGCGAAATGCTCCAGCCAAACTGTTTCGACAATGGGATGCGAAACACACTCCACGCGTAAACGGCGCCTAGCACGATCTGGAGAAACACACCGGCGATCGCAACCACCCAGCGATTAGCAGTTTTCATAATTTCCACTGTCGCTTACATCTACAAACCAATCGTGCCGTCAGAGAAGATTGGTTGGCTCATCGAGATTTCGAAGCTCGCTTCATCACCCTCTGGAACTGGAAGCGTGCGATGCAACGTTCAATTTCAATGGGCCGTCTGGATCTTTTCGTCATTCAGATCAAGTTCAAGCCCAAGCGTGGATCGCGGGTCGCGCGCGAACTTGAAACCAGCCAGCGGCGCGACAAGATCAATACCTCTCTCCAACGCAAGAATTTGAAAGCTTCTGCCGAGCATTTCCGGATGCAGCAGGGTTTGCAGCGCGCGCTTGATTCTCTCATCGACGTCACCAACGCAAACTCGACGGTCCGGCAGCTGCCGGACCGTCGAGTTTGACGAGCGGGCTTGCAGCATCTCTGGCCATTCAGAGATGATTCCGGTCAGGAAATGATGTTGATCGGTGAATCCCGCGATGCGCAGACCGTTTTTCTGTGCGCGTTCGGCGATGCTCGTCCAATTCACATGCGTGGTGATGTCCGCGTGGCCAATCTGCTCAAAAGATGAATCAAGAAAGCGATGTTTCGCGCGAACCTGCACCGTCTGGCGGAATTCATCGCGCGGAGATCCGTAATCGACCGCCATGACGTAACCACGCTGCAACTTTGCCGCGACGTTTTGGACCCAATCGAGTGCAGCCTGATTGATCGCAGCGCTGTTATCAACCGATCGCTCGACAAAAACAAATCTGTCTCGATCAAAATCAACCAGTTTTTCCCATCCGGGGCCGATCAGGCGCACCGGCATCGCGTCGAGTAATTCGTTGGAAAAATGAATGCCGACGAACGGCTCAATCGAATCGCGCCATTCCACTTTGTCGCGAAATGATTGGAGCGTTTGCAATTGTCGATCTTGCAGGATTGGAAACGGCTCCACGATTCGGTATCGCAAAACCGCAAAAAGGTCCGGGTAGCAGTTACGCGCCGACTCCAGCACGTCACGCGCAAAGTCACCATGATGCGCGCCTTGCTCGACAATGATGAAGTTGTCGGTTTCGCCAAGCCGTTCCCACACTTCGGCGAACTGCGCAGCCAACAGTTGTCCAAAAAGCGGACCGACGCTCACGTTCGTGAAGTAATCGCCGTGCCGCCCAATCGCGCACCGGCCAGAAGAATAATATCCGTGCTCAGGATGATAGAGCGCCTGTTCCATGAACCATGAAAAGGAGACCGGGCCGCGGTTTTCAATTTCCGCGCGGATAAGGTCGATTAAGGCCGGGTTGCCAGGTTCAAGAGTCAACGTTCAACTTTCGACGTTTCACGCGCAACGTTCAATGGCTGGAAATTCAGCGGGTGGCTGGAGTTGAATGTTGGGCGTTGAGCATTGAGCGTTTGCCCCCTAGGTTGCGCGAGTTACTCGCTCCACGGCTTGAGAACATCCACGACATACCTGAAGCCTCCGCCGGGCTACCGCTTTCGTCCGCCCTGGTATTCGCGGCCGCAATTTTACATTCCCGTGGGCATCATTGCGGTGCTCGCTATCGTCTTTGCGGTTTACACTTCAGTTCTCGCCACCGACTTGGGAGCTCATGCCAAGACTTTCGATCTGAACAAGCTTGAACAAATGGAATCGGCGAGCGTGATTCTCGATCGAAAAGGCAGAATCTTCGGCCAAATCTACGTAGAGAACCGCGAGACAGTGCCGTACGATCAGTTACCACGCGATCTCATCAACGCGGTTGTCGCAGTCGAGGACGCAAAATTTTATCAGCATCACGGATACGATTTGCTGGGGATTGTCCGTGCAGCGTTGAAAAACTTGACCGCCGGCCACGTGCGCCAGGGCGCGAGCACCATTACGCAGCAACTGGCGCGCAACAGTTTTTCACTCAAGGAAAAGACATTTCGCCGCAAGCTGCTCGAAGTTTTTCTGGCGCGCCGAATCGAGGATCATTTCGGCAAACAAAAAATCATGGAGCTCTACCTGAACCGGATTTATTTCGGGGGCGGCCTGTACGGAGCGGAAGCGGCGGCGCGGGGCTACTTCGGCAAATCTGCGCGTGAAATGTCGCTGGCGGAATGCGCCACACTAGCCGGCCTGATTAAGAGCCCAAATAAATTATCGCCATGGAGCGATGGCGCCGCTTCACACGAAGCGCGCAATTACGCTCTCGATCGGATGCGCGATCTCGACTTTATCAGTCGCGAACAATCCGCCAAGGCGCGAACGGAAGAAATCGTTATCGGGAGCCGGCAAAACGCTCAAGGACAAACCTACGCGGTCGATTACATCCGCCAGCAAGTGATCGCTGCAGTCGGATGGGACCGCGCGATGAACGAAGGTTTTCGCATTCGTACCACCATCGATGTCGATCTCCAGAAGGTTGCCGAGGATTCCATTCGCGCAAACCTCGACCGGGTTGAAAAGCATCCCGATTACAATCACCACACTTACGCCGAGTACGCGGCCACTTTCCGCAAAGCAAAAGCAAACGGCACCATGACCAACCAACCGGCCCCTGAATATCTTCAAGGCGCGGTAATCGGCCTGGATAACGAGACGGGCGATATCATGGTCCTCGTGGGCGGACGTGATTTTGAGCACAACCAGTATGACCGTGCGCTGCAAGCAAGGCGGCCAGCCGGAACGGCGATGCTGCCATTCGTTTATGCGGCTGCCTTCGAGAAAGGCATGTTCCCGGGATCACTCGTGGAAGATTCACCGCTCGATAATCGCGCGGTCATGATTGGCGGCACTACCGGCATTCTTGGCGAATGGGGACCGGAGAGCGCTGAAAACCGCTATGAAGGCGCAATGACTGCGAGGCAGGCGCTGGCCAAATCAAAGGACGGCGCAGCCGTCCGTATCGGTATGAACGCAGGCGTCGATTCGGTCTTGCAGCTCTGTTCTACCGCCGGCATTCGTTCGCCGCTGCGCCCTTATCCCGCCACGTTTCTGGGCAGCAGCGAGGTCACGCTCGCCGAGCTCGCGCTGGCTTACACAATATTTCCAAACGGCGGCTGGCGGGCAAGCACACCACACATTTTGGAGCGGATCGAAGAAAAGGACGGAACGCTGGTGTGGGACGCCAAGCGCAGTCGCGCCCGGCAAACAGTCATCAAACCTGAGACCGCTTACGAAATGCATTCCTGTTTGGTCGATGCGCTGCAATCGGGGACGGGAAAAACCGCATACACGCAATTTGGTCTGGAAAAGGTCCCGGCGGCGGGCAAAACCGGCACCGCCTACGATTTCACCGATGCTCTTTTTGCCGGATACGATTCCAATTTTACCTGCGCAGTTTGGACGGGGTTCGACAAACCGCAAAAGATTTATCGCGGCGCGTTTGGGCGCGAGCTCGCGTTGCCGGTTTGGGTAGACATCATGAACGCGGCGGTCCGGCATTATGCGCCGCGCGAAATTAAGCAGCCGCCAAATCTAAAGGAGGTCGAGATTTGTTGGAAGTCCGGTCTGGTCGCCACTGATAAGTGTTATGACGCCGTGAAAACGGCGACCGGCGATACGGTTCAACGACGCACGACTTACATGGAGGTCGCGACGCCGGCGCAGGTGCCCATGGAACCTTGTAATGTTCACGGCGAACCACGCACCCTGCTTGTCCGCGATCTTCCCTCCAGCGATTTGCCGCGCGCAGAGCTGGCTGTCGATCTTAGCGAAGTCACACCTGTGCCCGTGAGAAACCCAACGTTACTGGCGGACAAAGACCCTTACAATTCTCTCAAGCCAACCTCGAAACCAGAGCCAACGCCGGAGCCGGAAAAAGAAATGGCAGAAAATCAAAAGATCGAGAACGGACCGAGCGAGAGCCAGATGACATCTACGAAGCCCGCCAGTATTAGCGACCCGGGAGGGACGCCAATCAATCAAGCGGCCGAATCCGCTGTCCCAATCAGGAAAGCGATCCCGGTCGAGCCGCAGCATCCGGCAGCGGCCAGACCAGTCGAGATTCGGCGCGCGCTGCCAGTTAAGCCGCTCGATCAAGAAAAAGAGGACGGGACGCTTTTGAAATCAGTGACGCCGCCTCCGAGCGATCTGGACGAATAACCGGTTTATCACGCGAATTCGCGGGCTGATCCGACAATGACATCACAAAGCACAGATGATTTCCGATTGACTGTTCTCAATCCGGGAGGTCGCGATCCGGAACAGCACTTTGGCGACGCGCCCGGTCCGGGCGGGGGAGGACATCCGCCCATCAATTTTCACGGCTACGCAGCGTGCACGCGGGGCGTTTTCCATTACGATACTCGGCGCGCGGTTGCGGAGGAAACGCCGGTTCTTCTTCTCTTGCGGGGCGAATTTCGCGCCTCGGAGCGGGCACTAGGCGAACTCCGGAAGCAAGAACGGACCGTCGCTGTTTCCCTGAAGGAGACCGGCCTGCATCAAATCGCCCAACAGTTATGCGATCACGGAAAGTTATCACGCTTCATCGCCATTTTGGCGCAAGCCGATGGATGCATCGCCACTACACCGGAAGCTGCGGAAATCTACCAGCGCGTCCGCTGCAAACACGATCCCGTCACGGTCGCTTTTATTCCCACGCCTTATCCGGTCGAAGATCGAGAATGGAACTTTTCTGTGCCGCCTGACGAACAAGCAGGGATTTTTGTCGGCACACGCGAATTTGATGTGCCCTCGCGCAATCATTTCGCGGCTTTGCTGGTCGCACGACAGCTTTGTGAAGCGACCGGTGAACCAGTCACCGTCGTCAATCTGGATGGATACAAAGCGCGACGATTGCTCTGGGAGCTAAAATTTCCCGAAGAAAAATTCCGGATCATTGAGGAAGAAAAATCGTATCCGGATTATCTGCGTATCGTAGCCCGGCACAAACTTGTTTTGCAACTGGACCGCAGCCACGTGCCCGGCCAGGTCGCAGGCGACACGCTTCTCTGCCAGACTGTTTGCGTTGGTGGCGATGGCGCGATTGAACGAATCGCATTCCCAAAAACTTGCGGCGAAGGAAAGACCATCGACCAAATCGCTTCCATCGCGCTCGAGTTATTGAAAAATGGCGATGCGCGCGCCGCGATTGTCGTTGAATCGCAACAACGCGCGCAGGAGCGGCTTTCTTTTCAGGCGGTCCGCTCGCAGTTGGCGACCTTTTTCGCGCGATTGTAACGGCGGTCTCTCCTAAGCCGCAACTCTTATGCCAGGGATCAGCAGCCTGGTGGTTTAGCCCACGAAACACGCGAATCACACGAACCAAAGTAAGGCTTCAGTGCCGGATGTTGTCTCTGAGATTTTTGTGTCCATAGGGGCGCTTGTGTCAAGCGCCGAGCGATTGACTCCGAAGGCTTCGCGGTTGATCAGGCGTGTGCCACAAACGCCTCTACAACATCATTCCGAGATAAATATCTTCTAAGCGTCGCGCTTGGGCGCTTAGATCGAACCTTTCTCGAACGACGTCCGCGCCTGCACGTGCGACCCGCGAGAGAAAACCGGGATCTTGCACTGCGTTGAGCAAGGCGCACGCTAGTTCATCAGTACTGCGCTCGGGCACCAGCACGCCGCTCACGCCGTTCTCGATTGCTTCGGGAATTCCGCCATGCTGAGTCGCGAAAACTGGCAGGCCACTCGCCATCGCTTCGAGCATTGAATTTGGAATCCCCTCCTGATTTCCGTCAGGACCTGTTTCACTCGGGTGCAGGAAAATGTGCGACGCATAACAAATGTCGCGCAGCTGCTCCTGTGAAATGAAACCGGTGAACAAAACACGATCATCGATCTTCAGGTCGCGCGCCAAATTTTGAAGTTCACTGAGCAATGGCCCCTCTCCGGCGATGGTTAGTGTCGCGTTTGGATATTGTCTCAAGAAACTCGCGAAGGCGCGGAGCGTGACGGGAAGACCTTTTTTGTCGATCAAACGGCACGCTTGCACGAAGCGCCATTCGGTCGCCGCGGCGACAAAGTTTCGTTCGCGAAACGGAAATTCGTGGAGTGGAATCCCCGTTCGCTGGACGTCGATCTTTTTTTCGTCGCAACCAAGATCGACAATCGCGCGCCGCAACGATTCGGAGCGAACGAGAACGAGCTTTACCGCGTCGAGCATCTGCCTGGTGGCCTCTCGATACGCAGGCTTGTTCATGTCCACCATCACATCCGCGCCGTGAAAGGAAACAATCGAAGGATTTTCCCATGCCCGAATTAGCGGAAGGAGATGCACCGCGATTTGGCCGAAGTAAATGTGCAAAAGCTGCGCGTTCCTTTTTTCTAGAACCTTTATTAGCACGCGTAATTCGCTGACCGAGATCTGCCACGGCTTATCGCAGACCTGGCGAAACCAGAAGCGGCGCAGAAAATGCAGCGCCGGTTTTGGGACGATGTCGATCTTACCGAATGGGAAGCCGCCCGAATTTTCGCGTTTTTGAGCGACGACAACGGGCGAGACACGCTCGAGCGCGATTATTTGCCGGTAAACGTGCAGCATCTCCGGTTTCAGGAACGTCGCGCAATAACAGGCGACGACCGGGAGGGCCGTTCCTGTCATGTCGAGCGGAGTCTCCCCTTGCTGTGGATTCGCTGTTCCTCTTTTAACAGTAAGAGATTGCTCCACTTCGGTCGGAATGACAGAAAAACTGAGCGCGAGGATACGCGCCAGTACCCTTCCTTCAAACGCCTTCGAATTTCGAATTTATCAAAAGAGGATTTCGAAGAGCTTAATACCCTTCCATTTTCCCGGGATGTTCGGGTCGAACGACGTGCTGTCCACCCAAGTGCCGTATCGGGCGGGTGCCCACGGATTGAGCATCTGGAACGGGTTACGACCGTCGCTAAATGCTCGCGGAACCACCCCCTGCACCGCAGCGCGCTCTGAAATCGGCGGCGGTGTGGGCATTGCTCTCACCGGTTTTTGTGGTCCGATCGGCGCCCTGAATGTTTGCGCCGAAGCGCTTGCAGCCAGCGCAGCGAGGATCGCGATCATTAATGTTTTCATGTTTTTCCTTTCTTGCGAGTGCGTGCAAGTTTCTTGCCCGTCACAACGCCTACCCACATTATATACTTCGATGGACTACCTTGAAAAGGCCGCACGTGTGTTGGATATAGAAATTTTTGAGCTTAAGCGGCTCCGCGACCGTTTGAGCCAAAATTTTTCCCGTGCTGTCGAACTTATCAAAGACGCGATCGATGCGCGCAGCAAAGTGGTCGTGGTCGGCGTGGGCAAGTCCGGGCATATCGGCGCAAAAATTGCCGCCACCCTCACCAGCACAGGATCGCCGGCCGTCGTGCTCGATTCCTCAAACGCTTTGCATGGCGATCTTGGCATGATCGCCGATGGCGACGTCGTGCTTGCCTTGAGCGCGAGTGGCGAGACGGAGGAATTGCTCCGGATCCTGCCCGCAATCGCCCGGTTCCAAGTCAGGATCATCGCCATGTGCGGCGATCCAAAATCGGCCCTCGCCCAAAACGCGCATCTGCTTCTCGATGTAAACATCGAACAGGAAGCCTGTCCGCTGAATCTCGCGCCGACTTCGAGCACCACGGTGATGCTGGCCCTGGGCGACGCGCTGGCGATGGTGTTGCTTGAGGCGCGTGGGTTTAACAAGGAAGATTTTGCGAAGTTTCATCCCGCCGGCTTGATCGGCCGAAGTCTCCTGATGCGTGTCCATCAAATCATGCGACCGCCGGAAGCGATGGCCATCGTTTCAACCGATACGCCAATACGCGATGTGCTCAAAGCAATGACCAGTGTCCGGGCCGGCGCTGCTCTCGTGGCGGGCGAAGATCGACAGTTACAGGGAATTTTCACACACGGAGATTTCGTGCGGCATTTTCAATCCGACTCAAAGATCGGCGAACGGTTGGTGGCAGATTTGATGACGCTGAACCCAGTCACGGTGCACAAAGACAAACTCGCAGTTGAAGTTCTGAATCTGCTCGAACGCCATCGCATTGACGACCTGGTCGTGGTCGATGACAACAACGTGCCCGTGGGCATCGTCGATTCGCAAGATTTAACCCGGTTGAAATTGCTCTAATCGAGGCCGCGGTGGTCTTGCACGCGGCCAGGGTGCTGGTTGCGGTTCTCGCCGCAACGATCTTTTGACG
>Ga0209689_1001023_pt1 | contig 20548 bp, 24 predicted proteins | sample GraSoiAngelo_149_FD_187119 | JGI IMG/M metagenome (GOLD analysis project Ga0209689, IMG submission 187119) | Grasslands soil microbial communities from the Angelo Coastal Reserve, California, USA - 14_1009_09_30cm (SPAdes) (version 2) | ecosystem: Environmental > Terrestrial > Soil > Grasslands ... | reverse complement strand
TTCCCGGCCGAGAAGCTCGGCGAACATCTTGCCGAGGTCCGCGCCCTTCGCGATGCAGTGTCCGTGACCACGGTGCGTGGAGGTGATCCAGTCGTCGTCCCGCAGGTGGGCGCACACCCCGGCGGCGATCGCCTCCTCTCCGGCGTAGCTGTGGATCGTCCCCCAGATCTTGTTCTCGCCGAAGAGCTGAGTCGCGCGCTCCTCGAACCCGCGGATCGTCCGCATCACGCGATACAGCTCGAGGGCCGTCGCGTTGTCCATCACTCGCCCTCCGCCGGATGCAGCATCACGCGGATCGCGCCGCCCCGCCGCTCGGTGAAGGTCTGCCAGGCCTCGGCGAACGAGCGGAGCGGAAAGTGATGTGTGATCAGGCTGGTAACGTCGACCTTGCCTTCGGCGAGCAACGCGAGCGCGCGACCGGAGACTCCCTTTGGGTTCGCGAGCGAGCCCAAGACGTCGAGGTTGCCGCGCACGATGGTCGAGAGATCGACGCCGGAAAGCTCGACCCCGGTGCCGGTCGCCCCACCGAGGACCACGCGTCCGCCGCGGCGGGCCAACAAGATCGCATCGCGCGCGGCGTCCGCCGTACCAGCGAACTCCACAACGAGATCGGCGCTCCCTCGTAGTCGCTCCACCTCCGCCGAATCGATCACCTCATCCGCCATGTCGCGAACCCGTGCGAGTCGATCGCCTCGGCCGACGAGCGTCACCCGCCCGGCCCCCAGCGCGCGCGCCAGCTGCGCCGCGCAGAGCCCGATCGCGCCCGGGCCGATGACCACCACGTGCTCGCCCCCGCCGATCCTTCCACGTTCGAGCGCCCAGAGCGCGACACCGAGGTTGTCGGTCCACGCGCCCTGGTCGAAGCTGACGTGTTCCGGGAGTACGTGCAGGGCGGCGATGGGTACCGCCGCGAAATCGGCGAGACCGCCGCCGATCGTGAAGCCGACGTGGGCATGACCCGTTTCGCGCTTGCCGTAGTTCTGGCAGAGCGTGTACATGCCCTCGCGGCAACGATCGCACGTGCCGCAGCCCACGTGCACCTCGACGCCGACGCGCGCGCCGACGGCGAAGCGCCCGTCGCCCGACATGGCGATCTCGCCGCTGAATTCATGGCCGGGCACGTGTGGGAACTTCGTCGCCGGAAACTTGCCCGCGAGTATTTTCGCGTCGGACGCGCAGATCATCGACGACCTCACGCGTACCAGGACCTCGCGCGGTCCGGGACGGGGCGTCGGTACCTCGCGCAGCGTGACCTGATCCTGCGCGCTGAAGACCACGGCCAGCATCGTCGCGGGTATGTCCGCCGACCGGGCTGACGGGCCGACCGCGCTCTTCATACTTGTGGCCGGCCTGGATAGCGGTCGATCGAGACAAGCTGGTCCAGGGGCAAACGGTCGATGGCCGGCGTCTCGGCGGCGTAGCCGAACGTGAACGTCCCGAGGAACGTCCACGACAGAGGTACGTTGAGGATCTTCTTCGCTTTCTCGGTGATCCAATGCTGCACGAAGACGCCGCCGTAGCCGAGCGAGTGCGCCCGCAGCCACATCGCGTAGATCGACATGGCCGCGGCCCATTCGAAGCCGTTATCGGCATGGATGTTGGTCAGGCTCTTCGCGGGGTCCGCGAGGACGGCGATGACTTCCGGCGTCTCGAGATCGTTCACGCGGCCGCTCGAGCCGTCGGGCCGGAAGATCGGGTCCCAGTACGCCGAGAGCTCCTTCGACTCCTTCGCCAGCTCCTGCAGCTCGCGCTTGATCGACGAGCTCTTCACCCAGATGAAGCGCGCTGGCTGTCGATTCGCGGGTGATGGGGCCCAGCGCGCCGCTTCCAGGATCTCGTTGACGTCGGCGTCGGGGATCATGCCCGATTTGAAGGCGCGGACGGCCCGACGCGTCCGGATGAGCGCACCGATCGACCCACGAACATCGACGCTCACGGTTCGACGATCACTTTCAGCGCGCCGTCGATGCGCTCGTTGAAGGTCCGCAGCGCTTCAGCGAACTGCGAGAGCTTGAAGTGGTGCGTGATGAGCTTGGCCGCGGGGATGCGGCCGTCGGCGATGAGCGGGATCACCTCTTCCATCGTGTTCCGGTTCGCACGAACTCCATAGAGATCGATCTCCTCGAGGACGATCTTCTGGAAGTCCACCGACGACGGCTCCTTGGGGATGCCGGTGAACGCGACACGTCCGCCTTTGCGGACCATCCCGATCGCCTGCCGGACCGAGTCCTTGGTACCGGCCGAGTCGACGGCGACGTCGGCCCCCAGGCCGCCCGTCATCTCGCGGACCCGGGCCACCGGATCGCCGTCGTGGTAGTCGACCGTCTCAAAGCCAAGCTCCTTCGCTCGGTCGAGCCGCTTGCCGCCGCCAACGACGATGCAGCGAGCAGCGCCGAGCGCTCGGGCGCACATCGCGGTGAGGAGACCCATGCCACCCGATCCGACCGCGACAAAGAGGTCGCCGGGGTTGATGCCCGGCCGCTTCACCGAGTGCAGCGCAATCGAAGCGGTGTCGCAGAGCGCGGCGACGTCCAGACGCATCGCGTCCGGGATGCCAAAGACGCTCTTGATCGTGTGAACGACGTAGGTCGCATACGCCCCCTGCGTGTAGTGACCGTATTGGCGATGGCCGAGGTCCTCTCGACCGTAGTTGAGGCACAGGTTGTAGCGACCGGTTCGGCACATCCGGCAGTAGCCGCAGCCCGAGTGGCTCGTCCCGGCGACGCGCGTTCCCGGGCTGAAGCCGTAGGCGGTCGCGACCTCGCCCGCCTCGACGACTTCGCCGGCCCACTCGTGGCCGGGTATGAACGGGTAGGCGCGGGGCCAGCGCCCCTTGAAGGTTCCCTCGACGATCTCGGCGTCGGTCCCGCAGATCGCGATCGCGCGCACGCGCGCGAGGACCTCGTTCGGCCCCGGGCGCGGGATCGGCACGTCTTGGCGGATCTCGAAATCGTGAGGTCCGGTCAGCACGAGCGCCTGCATCGTCGCGGTCTTCGGAGAGGTGCTCGTCCGAACGGCGCTCATGGCTGGAATGCCACCACGCGGCAGATGCAGCCCTCGCCATTGACCCAGCGCCAGGGGAACGCGCCAATCTCGATCCGGCGTCCGGCGACTTCGGCGATCTCGCCGCCGAGGTTCTCCAGCATCGGGATGTTCGCCTTGGCCATGTGGTAGTGCACGTGCTCGAAGTCCTTCATCGGTAGGGTCTCGTCGATGGGCTTTCCGGTCTGCGCCTCGTACTCCTTGACGAGATCCGGGCGGAAGTACCGGACGCGCACGTAGAGCGAGTGGTCCATCGAAGCGAGGTCGCCACCGAACCAGCGGATCTTCTTGTCGATGAGGTAATCGCACACCTCCGGCATCGGCCCGGGGTGGCGGTCGAAGTAGGTCACGTCATCGCGGGTGGGCTTCGTCCAGTTGTAGCGGTCCCACCCCGTGTAGAGGATGACGACGTCGCCCTCGCGGATCTGCTCCCCGTTCGGAAGGCATGAGAGGACGTCCTTGAGCGAGTAGTAGGACCACGGCTTGGTGATCGGACGCAGGTCGATCACCAAGCCCGTGCCGTAGAGATCGCCGATCGGGATCTCGCCTAGGTGCTTGCCCGTCGGCCAGTAATGGATCGGCGCGTCGATGTGAGTGCCGGTGTGCATGTTCGTGCGCACCAGCACGGTGCTCTTACCGTCGCGATGGTGCGTCGTGATGTCCGTCACCTGGATCGCCTCGAACTGCGGCCAGGTCGGCATCCGATCGCCCCACGGCTGGGTCAGGTCGACGAGCTTCACGAGGTCAATACGGAAAGTCCTTCACCCGACCCAGCTGGTCAACGACTTTCTTCGTGATCGAAAGGTCGACGAGTTGGTCGAAGGTGAGGTCCTTCGTAATCTTGCCGAACGCCTTTTCGCTCGCCACCGTGCCTTCGATGTTCTTCTGCGGGACGCCCTCGTTCTGTGGCCAGGCCTTGGCCTTGACCAGGAGATCGAAGGTCTCGCCCGCGATCTGCGCGTCGATCTTCCCTTCCTTGACCGCAATGTCGACGATCTTCTGGCGGTTGGCCGAGTCGTACATCGCGCGATTCGCCCGCATGAGCGCGCGGATGGTGCACTCGAGGGTTGCCGCGTCGTCCTTGATGGCCTGGGTCGGGGCAACGTAGACCGAGTATTGGTAGTCCGAGAGGATCTCCCACATGTTCGCGAGGACGGAGATCTGTGGATTGGCCTTCTGCACAGTCTTCGTCTGGTCGATGTGCAGCACCGCGGTGTCGGTGGAACCCGCGATCAGCTGCTGGACCCTGGCGGCCGTCGTCGTCTGCAAGAACGTGACGTCCTTCGGGTCGATGCCCGCCCTCTTGAGAACGATCCGTGTCATCACGTCCGCGAAGCCTCCGGGTTCCTGGACTCCCATGACCTTGCCCTTGAGGTCCGCCATCGTCTTGATCTTCGGACCGACGACGAAGGAGACGTCGACGTTGGGCGCGTACGAGTACAGAATCTTCACGTCGGCACCGTTGGCGACGCCGTCGACGACCGGTTCGCTCGACGTGCCCGCCAGCGTGATGCCGCCCGACGCCGAAGCTCGGAGCGACTGCACGCCGCCCTCGAAGCGGACTAGCTCTACCGTGAGGTTCTCGTCCTTGAAGTACCCGAACGAAACGGCCACGTAGGGCGTCAGATGCACGACGTTCGGCGGCGTCACCGGCACGGCGATGGTGATGTTCTTTGCCGCGCAGACCGCCTTCGCGGCCGCGGACTGGCTCGCGGCTGTCGTTGGCGCTCCACCGCCGCCACCACCTCCTCCGCAAGCCGTCGCAATGAGCGCCGAGACGAACGCGAACGCGAGCACGCGATGACCCACCTTGTCCTCCTTTATTGCTCGCGTCGCAACCACGGTGCGACGCGGCCCTCGAGCCATTGAATGAGACCCATGAAGACGATGCCCATTGCGGCCACTGTTATGACCGGCACGAACGCCCGGTCCATTCGGAACACGTTTCCGTATTGGATGATCAGATAGCCCAGGCCGACAAGACCAATCAAGAACTCAGCAACGATCATCCCAATCAACCCGCGGCCGATGGCGAGGCGGATCCCGGCGAGGACGAACGGCGTGGCCGAGGGCAGGATCACGTCGGTCCAGAGCCGCCGCTCGCTGGTGTTGAAAGCGCGGGCCACCTCCAGGAGGCCTCGGTCGACGTTGCGGACGCCCTGTTGCGTGTTGATGAGCACGGGGAAGACACAGAAGAGCGCCACCGCAGCCACGCGCGGGGCATCGCCCTGATACTTGAACATGAACCCGATGATGGGAATGAGTGCGACCGATGGCACCGAGTAGAGCGCGCTCACGAGGGGATCGAACGCGTTGAACGCGGTCCGCCATCGGCCCGTCACGACCCCAAGAAACACGCCGATGACCACCGCGATGATGAATCCTCCGACGAAGGCCCGAAGGCTCGTGAGGAGCGCCGTTTGCAGCTCGCCCGACTCCACCAGCTCGACGAACGCGACCGCGATCGCCGAAGGGGGTCTGATGATGAGGGGATTCCAGCTGGGCGCGAGGAACTCCCACACCAGAAGGACGACTGCGATGGAGCCCAGCCGGACGGTCCAGTCGCCCATCCGTGGCGAGAGACCTCGGCGGCGGGCGGCGGAGGGCGCGCTGGCCTGCGCCTCGCGGATGCTCATGCGGCCGGCCGGTCCAGGACGAGCCGCGAGCACCGATCTCGGAGGTCCACGAAACGGTCGTGGGCGATGACCGAGGCCATCGTACGCGGCCGCTCGATGTCCACCGAGATGACCTCGCGCACCCGCGCCGGCCGGGACGAGAGCACCACGACGCGATCCCCGAGTGCGATCGCCTCCTCGATGGAATGCGTGATGAACACCATCGTGCGTGGGCGCTCCTGGTAGATGCGCAGGAGCTCGTTCTGGAGCACCTCGCGGGTGAGCGCATCGAGCGAGCCGAAGGGCTCGTCCATGAGGAGGACATCGGGTTCCACCGCGAGTGCTCGCGCGAGGCCGACGCGCTGCTGCATGCCGCCGGAAAGCGCGTACGGGTACGCCCGCTCGAATCCGCGGAGGCCGACCATCTCGATGTAGTGCTCGACACGCTCGTCGATGGTCGCGCGCGGGATGCGCGCAAGCTCGAGACCGTAGGCGACGTTCTCGCGGACGCGCTTCCATGGCATGAGGCCGAAGTGCTGGAAGACCATCGCCACCTTGCGGCTGGGCGCGCGCACCTCAACGCCGTCGATCACGATGCGGCCGGCGTCGATCTCCGCGAGCCCATGCATGCACCGAAGCAGCGTCGTCTTCCCGCACCCAGACGGACCGAGGATGCAGAGGGCCTCGCCGTCCCGCACCGCGAGGTCGAGATCCTCGAACACGGTGACGGCGCCGGCCGCGAACCGCTTCGTCACGTGCTCGACTGAGATCCGGATCGGCGTGGCCATCAGGCGACCCTCCGATCGGAGCTTCGCGGTGCGGCGGTCGAGCCTCGCACCACGAGCTTCGTATCGAGGAGCACGCGGCGCTCGGCCATCGGTTCGCGCTCGATAAGGCCAATCAGCATCCGGGCGGCGATCGCACCCATCTCGCGCTGCGGCACGCGCGCCGTGGTGAGTGGTGGATCGAGAAGAGCGACCATCGGGATGTCATTGACACCGACGAGCGAAAGATCCGACGGGACGCGCACGCCGGATTCGCGAGCCGCTCGCAGGGCGCCGAGTGCCAGGAGGTCGTTGGCCGCGAAGATAGCGGTCGGCGCTGCACCAAGGAGATGCTTCGCCGCCGCGTAGCCGGCGTCGTCGGAGTACGCGGCGGCTTCGGCCGTCAGGGTGACGTCCGCGGTCAGGCCGTGCGCACGCAGCGCATCGCGATATCCTGCGGCACGCTCCGCGCCGGTCGTCGTGCTCAGAGGGCCGGCGATGTGGGCGATCCGCGTGTGGCCGAGATCCACCAGATGCGCAACGATCTCGGACGCGGCGCGAGCGTTGTTGACCTCCACAGCCGGGTCCTCCGGGACACGCGAGCCGCGATTGACCAGTACGAAGGGAAACCGCTCTCGGCGGACCGAGGCCAGCGTCGCGTCCGCCATCCGGCTCGTGGCGATCAGCAGGCCATCGGCCTGCCGCTCGCGGAGCACCCGGAGCGAGGCCTTCTCGCGCTCGGTCTCGTCGTCGGTGTTGCAGAGCACGAGCTCGTATCCGCGCTCCCGCGCCGCTTCCTCCGCGCCGCGGATGATCGGCGGAAAGAATGGGTTGGTGATGTCCGGGACCAGCATCCCAAGCGTGCGCGTGCGTCTCAGGCGGAGACCGCGCGCGATCGCGGACGGCCGATATTCGAGACGCTCGACCGCGGCGAGGACCCGGCGGCGAGTTTCAGCGCTCAGAGGGAGGTCGGCCCGGTGTAGGGCGCGGGAGACCGTCGAAGGATGAACTCCGGCGAGGCGAGCGACGTCAGTGATGGTGCGGCGTGGCGTCTGAATCCCCCACGGAAATCGTTTGCGGAACCCGTCGCCGAGGCTAGGACGAGGCGGTCGAGTCGTCAAACCGGCCACAATCGCCCGTCGATGGCCACGCTCGTCCACCCGCGTCCCACGGAGCGGCACGGCCTCGAGCTCGTCGGCCACTCCGACCTTGCTGGCCGTGGCGACGGGATGCAGATCATGCGGAATGGCGACCTCCTCTACGTCGGTCACATGGGCGACTTCGGCGTCGGGACGAGCGTGGTCGACATCGCCGACCCCGCGCGCCCGAGAGTCCTGAGGCAGATCCCGGTACCGAAGGGAACGCACTCACACAAGGTGCAGCTCGCCGAGGGTCTCCTCCTCGCCAACCACGAGCAGTACCCGTATCGCCTCGGCGTCCCGGAGAGCACCGGCCTCGTGGTGTACGACGTGGCGAAGCCCGCCGACCCACGGCGCATCGGCTTCCTCCCGGTCAACGGGCTGGGTGTGCACCGGATTTGGTTCGCCGGCGGGCGATACGCCTACGCCTCGGCGCGCGAGAGCGGTTACCGGGACCGGATCCTGATCGTCATCGACCTGGGGGATCCGACGAATCCGCGGCTTGCCTCGCGCTGGTGGTGGCCAGGACAGCAGGAGGCTGACGCCGAGCGCGCGGCGAACGAGAGCGACATCGGCGCGCATCACGTCATCGTGCAGGGCGATCGCGCATACGGCGGCTACTTCGACGCGGGCGTGGTGATCTATTCGGTCGGGGACGAAGGCGCGCTCGATCTCGTCAGCTCGCTCTCGTGGGCCAAGCGATCGGGTGGTCACCCCCACACGCACACGGCGCTGCCGCTCGGGGACCGCAAGCTCCTCGCGGTAACCGACGAAGCCATCGAGCCTGACTGCACAGGCGCGCGCAAGGACATTCATCTCGTGGACATCTCGGACGAGACTCGGCCAAAAGAGATCTCGCGGTTCCCGGTCCCGACCGGCGACTACTGCTCGCGGGGGCTGCGCTTCGGTCCGCACAACCTCCACGAGAATCGGCCCGGCACCTTTTGGAGCGACCGCATCGTCTTCGCGACCTACTTCAATGCCGGTCTCCGCGTGTACGACACCGATGACCCGCTTCATCCGCAGGAGATCGCGCATTACGTCCCCGAGGCGCCGGCCGGGCAGCGGGCGATCCAGCTGAATGATGTCCTTGTCGGTGCGGATGGGCTCATCTTCGTCACGGACCGCATCCGCGGAGGCCTCTACATCCTCCGCCGCAGCTGACGCACAATCTCCGGATGGCGCGGATCAGCTACGTCGACGTGGACAAGCTCGACGACGCGGAGCTGCGCGGTTACATGGAGCATGCGCGCCGGTTCGGAACGCCCAGGCCCGAGACGCAGGCCATCCGGTCGCACGTCCCGGCCGTGGCTCGCGCCTTCTCCCGTGCCTGGGACCGCATCTTCCGGAACGGCGTTGTCGAGCATTCGCTCAAAGAGCTCTGCCGGGTGTACGTGTCGCGGACCATCGAGTGCAACTACTGAGGGTCGCAGCGGTCTCTCCGGGGCGGAGAGCAAGGGCTCACCGAGGCTGACTACGAGGACCTTTTGAACTTCGAGCGCTCCGACCGTTTCACCGCCCGGCAAAAGGCGGCGCTCCTGTACACGAGCATGTTGGTGTGGGATCCCGACGGAGCCGACGATCGCGTCTGGGCGATGCTTCGCGAGCATCTCACCGACCCGGAGATCGTCGAGCTCGGATCGTTCATCGCGCTGACGTACGGCCAGCAGCGCGTGATCAAGACCTGGGGCGTCGGCCACGGCGAGCTGCCGGGTGATCCGGGGGCCGGGCTCGCCCAAGCCGGGTCGGAGCGGTAGTGCCGCGGCTCGGCTCGACCGCCGATGAGGTCCGCGCGCTCGTACCGGATGCGCTAGAGAGCTGGCGCTACATCCGCGAGAACGTCATCGAGGGTGGCCTCGCCGACCAGCGCATCAAGGAGCTCTGTTATCGGTACCTGGCGAACGATGCCGAAGTGACGGACCCCGCCCGCTTCGACGACCCCACACGTGCCGCTCTCGAATGGGCCGACGCGATCGCGTACGACTCGGATCGCGCGGGCGACGAGCTCTGGGCGCGGCTCCATAAGCAGTTCACTGAGGCGGAGCTCGTCGATCTGGGATGCGCGATCGGCTTCGAGCTCGGGCAGCAGCACTGGCGGCGGTCCGTGGGCCTCTCTCCGCGCGACTAGGGGAGCCTGTCTGCGATGCGCTCGTTGGCACGGTGGTCCCAGGGCACCGCGACGAGCGCCGGCTCGCCCAGGTCCAGAGCGCGGCGCAGCGTCGGGAATAGCTCCCGTACCGTCGGCACCGCGAAGCCGGCGATGCCGAACGCGCGTGCCAGCTCGACGAACCCAGGGTTGCCGAACTCTGTGGCAAAGGCGCGGCCGAAGATCCGTCGCTCATTCGCCTCGATGATGCCGAGCCGATCATCGACCAGCACCATGCAGACGATCGCCGTGCCCATGCGCTTCGCCGTCTCGAGCTCCTGGACATTCATCAGGAAGCCGCCGTCGCCACTGAAGGCGATGACCTTGCGCTCAGGAAAGACGAGCTTCGCCGCGATCGCGCCGGGTACGGCGATGCCCATCGATGCGAGCCCATTTGACACAACGACCGTGTTCGGCACGGGGGTTGGGTAGAGACGCGAGAGCCACACCTTATGGGCGCCGACATCGCTCACCACGATGTCCTCGGGAGCGAGCGCCTCGCGGACCGCGGCGACGACGAGCTGCGGCGGGAACGGCGCCGGCGAGTCTTTCGGTGCGGATGCGCTAAGGGGCTTGTTCGCGACGCGGATCGGCTGGTCCTTGCGCGGCTCGACGTGGTCCGCGAGCACTGAGAGCGACTCATCGAGCTCACCGACAACCTCGACCGAGGGCTGATAGTGGCCGTCGAGCTCGGCGGCGGTACTGTCGATGTGGACGACCACCTTGTCGCGTTTCGGATTCCAAAGCGAGGGCGACCACTCGACGAGGTCATACCCGACGGCGATCACCAGATCGGCCTCCGCGAGCTGCGGGATGTTCGCCAGCTCCGCACCCGGCCGCTGCAGACCGGCGGCCGGAAGCGACTGCTGGCTGAAAGGGTCGAGCACGCCTTTCGCCATGTAGGTGTGGGTCGCGAAGATCCCGCTCCGCCGAACGAAGCGCCGGAGCGATTCCACGCTGGCGTGACCCGCGGCCTGGCGCCGCGCGACGCCGTTGCCCGCCAGGATGATCGGCGCCTTCGAGCTCTTGATGAGCTCGAGCGCGCGATTTATCACGGCGTCTTGCGCCTTGGGATACGAGGTCCGGCGGACCTCCAGCGGCTTCATGTCGATGTCCTGCCCGGCGATGTCTTCGGGGAGCTCGATGTGCGTAGCGCCCGGCTTCTCGAGGCGCGCGAGCCGGAAGGCCTTGCGGACGATCTCAGGCGTCGACTCGGCGACGGTGATCCGCGTGCTCCATTTCGTGACCGGGCCGAACATGCGCACGATATCGATGTACTGATGCGACTCCTTGTGCGCGCGCTCGAGGCCGACCTGCCCGGTGATCGCGACGAGCGGGGCGCGGTCGATATACGCGTCGGCCACCCCGGTAATGAGGTTCGTCGCGCCGGGCCCCAGCGTCGCGAGGCACACCCCCGGGTACGACGAGAGCCGGCCGTAGACGTCCGCCATAAAGGCCGCGCCTTGCTCGTGGCGTGTGAGGACGAATGTGATCTTGTCGCTCTCTGCGAGCGCAGCGTTGAGCGCGAGCGTCTCCTCCCCGGGGATCCCGAAGACGTGCCGCACGCCCTCGTTCTCGAGGCACTTCACGAGGAGCTGCGCGACGTTCAACGGGCGGCCTCTCCGATGAGCCGCTCGACGATGACGGTGTCCCGCCACGCGCCGTCGAGCTTGGCGTGCCGTCGATACGTCCCGACCTCGCGAAACCCGACCTTCGCGAGAAGCTTGCGGCTCGCCTCGTTCTCAGGAAAGACGCGGGAGAGGAGCTTCCACATACCGCGGCCTTCGCACTCGCGCACGAGCGCCTCCATCGCGGTGCGGCCAGCGCCGGTGCCGCGCGCATCGCGGGCGACGTAGACCGAGAACTCGGCGACCCCGGCGTAGCACGGCCGCGCTCGGTACTCGCTCGCGGAGGCCCACGCGATCACGCCCCCGTCGCGCTCGACAACGACCGTCGGCCACCGCGGCCCGCGCTCCCGAAGACCGCGGGCGATGTCGCCGGGCGTCCGTGGCTCGGTCTCGAACGTCGCAACGCGGTCGGCGATCCCTTCGTTATGGATGCGCGCGATCGCTTCCGCGTCCTCTTCCGTCGCCACGCGTGCCCGAGTCACTCGGCCGGCTGCGACGTCGGCTGTTGTCCCTCCGCGGGCCCGATCCAGATCGTCTGGGTGTTCGTGAACTCGCGCGTCCCGAACGCGGACAGCTCGCGCCCGTAACCCGAGCGCTTGATGCCACCGAACGGCAGGCGCGGGTCCGATGCGACCATGCCGTTCACGAAGACGCTGCCGGCTTCGATCCGGCGTGCGAGGCGCTCGCCGAGCGCGGCATCGCGGGTCCAAATGGCCGCGCCGAGGCCGTACGCGGAGTCGTTGGCGACGCTCACGGCTTCGTCAGCATCGCGTACGCGGATGACCGCGGCGACCGGGCCGAAGGTCTCCTCACGGAACGCCGGCATGTCGGCTGTGACACCCGTGAGGACGGTCGGCCTGAAGAAGTAACCCTTGCCAGAGATCCGCTCGCCACCGGTCAGGACACGCGCTCCGGCCCGGACGGACTCATCGACCTGACGCTCGAGCGTGTCGAGGAGATCGCGCCGCGCGAGCGGGCCGACCTGCGTCTTTGGATCGATCGGATCGCCAACGACGAGATCCTCCACGCCCCTCGCGAAGCGCCGCTCGAATTCGTCGGCAATCGAATCCACGACGATGAATCGCTTGGCGGCGATGCACGACTGGCCGTTGTTCTGATTTCGGGCCCGAACGGCGGTCGTCGCAGCCAGCTCGAGGTCCGCGTCGCCGAGGACGATGAACGGGTCCGATCCGCCAAGCTCGAGCACGGTCTTCTTGAGAGCACGCCCGGCGAGCTCCGCGATGCGCGACCCCGTATCCGAGCTGCCAGTGAGGGTGACTGCGCGGATGCGGTCGTCTGCGATGATCGGCTCGATCGCCGAGCCGGAAACGAGGACGGTGCGCAGCAAGCCCTGGGGAAAACCGGCCTCTCGGAAGGCCTCCTCGATCGCGAGCGCGCACTGCGGCACGTTCGACGCGTGTTTGAGGACGGCTGCGTTGCCGGCCATGAGAGCTGGCGCCGCGAAACGAACGACCTGCCAGAACGGAAAGTTCCACGGCATGACGGCGAGGACGACCCCGAGCGGCTGGAACGCGACGATGCTCCGCCGCGCGTTCGCGCGAATCTCCTCGTCGGCGAGGTAGCGGGAGGCGTTCAGCGCGAAATGCTCGGCGCCGAACGCGCATTTCTCGATCTCGGCCTTCGCCTCGTTGATCGGCTTTCCCATCTCGAGCGTCGCCAGGCGCGCGTACCGGTCGGCGCGCTCTCGGAGGAGCGAGGCGAGCGCGCGCATCGGGACTGCTCGTTCCGTGATGGGCCGGTCGCGCCACTCGAGGAACGCGTCGTGGGCGTCGGCCAGGGCCATCCCGACCTCATCGGCGCCGAACGCGTCGAACGACGCGATGACCTCTCCGGTCGCCGGATTTACCGCTTGTATCTGGCCGATGGTGGTCGCCATTTCAGTCGAGGATAAACCCCTATTTGTTCGCGAAGGGATGGACCGGCGTGAACACCTTGACTTCGATCGGCGAAGCCGCCTTCTTGAACCGTTCGCCATCGGCCCCGACGCCGACTCCGGGATAGAACCCGTAGTGCATCGGCACGGCGATCTTCGGCTTCAGCGCCTTCGCCATCCCCGCGGCTTCATCGACTGTCATGACGTAGCCGCCGTCGCCTATCGGCAGGAACGCGACATCGGTCCTGATCCTGTCGAGCTCCGGGAGGTGGTCAGTGTCGCCGGCGTGGTAATAGGTGTTCCCGCCGAGCTGCAGGACGTAGCCCACCCAATTGTTCCGCTTCGGGTGGGCCTCCAGGCGCGCCGGATCGACGTTGTAGGCTGGCACCGCCTCGATCTTCACGCCGGCGACGTCCAAGCGGTCGCCCGGCTTCACCGGCTTGACGTTCCCGGAAAGCTCCTTCGCGACGTCGGCCGGCGCGACGATCACTGTCTTCTTCGCCTGCACCCGCGCGATGTCCTCCGGCGCGTAGTGGTCACCGTGCGCGTGCGTGATGAGGAGAAGGTCAGCGGGCGGGAGACCGTCGGTCAGTCCCCACGAATCGATGTACACGACGAGCTTCTCGCCCTTCCAGCGGAAGGTCGACTGCTTGTACCACGTGAACGTATCGAGCATCTAGGGCCCCCCTTTGATCGTGTTGCGCAGCACACCGATGCCCTCGATCTCCACCTCGACCACGTCACCGGGCCTTAGAAACTCGGGCGGCGTCCGAGCGAAGCCGACCCCGGCTGGCGTCCCGGTGATGATCATGTCGCCCGGCCAGAGCGTGCACCCCGCGGAGATCTCGGCGACGAGTCGCGGAATCTTGAACACCATGAATTTCGTGCGGGAGTCTTGCTTCGTCACGCCGTTCACTCGCGATCGGATGGCCAGATCGTTTGGGTCGAGATCGTCGGCGGTGACGACCCACGGGCCCATCGGAAGATGGGTGTCGAAGTTCTTCCCTTTGAACCACTGGCCACCGTGGCGGCGCTGCACATCACGGACCGAGACGTCGTTGGCGCAGGTGTACCCGAAGACGTGGCTCATCGCGGCCGCCTCGGTGATGTCGCGGCCGCCCTTGCCGATAACGACGGCGAGCTCCGCCTCCCAGTCGAGCTGTTCGGAGTGTGGCGTCGGGAAGAGCACATCCGCGTCCGGCCCCACGATGGTCGCCGGGTTCTTTGTGAAGATCGCGGGAAACGCGGGTATCTCCTGTGGCGTCAGCGGCGGACCGGACTGTCCTCGCGCCTGCTTTCCTTCCTCGAAATGCTCGCTGTAGTTCCAGCCGATGCAGAACACATTCCGCGGCGGACGCGGGATCGGAGCGTGAAGCTTCGCGCTCCGAAGCGGCACGCCCCCTTTCGCTTTCCGCGCGGCGCCGCGAAGCTCGCGCAAGAGCTCATCGCCGGAAAGCAACAGGTCGAGCAGGTCGTCTTCCTCGCTCGCGCCACCGAGCAGGTCCACGGTCGAGACGACCGTGTCGTCCGCGGCAACGACACCCGCCGCCGGCACGCCACGCTGCTCGAACGTGCAGATCCGCACCCTAGCTCGTGCCTTCGACCGGCGGCGCCGGTCGCTCCTCGGGCCAGGCGGCGTACGCGCGCTTGTAATACATGAGTGGGGTCCCTCCGAGCGCCTCGCCCGCCTCGACGCTGCCGATGAACATGACGTGATCGCCGCCGTCGTATATCTCGGTCACCCGACACGCAGCGTACGCGAGTGAGAGACCGCGGAGGATCGGAGCGCCACCGGCCTCCGGCGAGGGGTCCCAGCTGACATCCTTGAATTTGTCGTCGGCCTTCGACGCGAAGAGCGTGGCGACATCTTCGGCCCCTGCCTTTAGGAAATTGATCACGAACGCGCGGCGCCTCTGCAGAGCGGGGAGCGTGCGCGACGCCCGATCGATCGACACCAGCATGAGCGGCGGCTCCGTCGAGAGGCCGACGTAGGCCTGACTCGTGAGCCCCTTGGGTTGTCCGTGATCGTCGAGCGTCGCGATGATCACCACGCCCGTCGGGAACGAGCTCGAGATCGCGCGAAAGAGCTCACGGCTGACGGGCACTAGCGGCCGCGAAGGTACGCGTCCTGTCCCTTGATCCAGTCCTCTCGGGGCGGGCTGAAGACGTCGAGGTCGTACGTATCGTCTAGCGCGGTCGCCTCGTGAGGGACGTTCGCCGGGATGACCAGCACCTCGCCGGCGCGTACCTCGTGGATCTCCGAAAGGTCGTCGCCCAGGCGAAGCCGGAGCGCGCCCTCCACGATGAACGACAGCTGCTCGGCAGGGTGCACGTGCCGTGGAACGATCGTGCCCTTCTTCAGCCAGATCTGGGCCAGCATGGCCTTTTCTCCATGGAGAAACCTCCGCTGCACGCCAGCCATGAGGTTCTCGCGCGGCGAATCCTCCCAGCGAACGCGTCGCCCCTTCGTGGTCACGTCATCCTCCCCGTAGTGATGCGGCGAGAATACCGGCCGGAACGACGACGGGCTTCTCGCCGCCAAGCTCCCGACCCAGGAAGCCAAGGACGTGCTGGGCCCACTCGTCGGGATGCGTGGCGTACGCCATGACGTGCTCGCAGCCGGGGACGACCCAGAGCTCCGTGCGCGGATTTGCGCTCGCGGCTTTCAGGTCCAGACCGTGGTGCAACGGCACGGTCGTGTCGTCGGTGCACTGGATGAAGAGGAACGGCCGCTCGGGGTGGGCGGCGACCACCTTCGATGGCGTGACCTTCGAGAGGTCGAGACCCAGGAAAAGACGCGACATGAGGACGATGCCGGGGGTGAACCACGCCGGCAGGTTCGTGTATTTCGTCGCCGACTCGCTGACCACGGTGTTCCCATCGGCGAACGCCGAGTCTGTCACGACCGGGCCGATCGTGGGATCGGCCTGCACCGTCATGAGGACACTGCCGCCACCGAGCGACTCGCCGATCACGGCCACGCGCGCTCGCTCGATGTCGGCGCGCCTTGCCGCAAGGTCGATCGCCGCGAGGATGTCACGCGGCTCTTCGATACCCAGCGTGTATCTGGTTCCGCCGCTCTCGCCGTGACCGCGCAGGTCGAAGAGCAGCACTGAGTAGCCATGGACAAGCAGAAGCCTGGCGATGGCCGCCGGCATGAAGTCCGAATTCACGCGATTTCGTCCGCGGCCGTGCACGATCACTGCGGCGCGATCCGCGCGAGGAACCGCGAACCACCATCCCTTGAGCACGATCCCGTCGCGGCTCTTGAAGGTCACGTCCTCGTGTGTCGCCGCGATGGAGCTGGCCGGTGGATCGAGCGGAAGGCGCTCCACCTGGGTCACCGTTTCCGCGACACGGAAGGAGATCCCGAAGTACGCGATCAGCGCTGCCGCGATGACTCCGACGACGAAAAACGGCCACAGCCTGCGCGCTTGTCGCAACACGCGACGAATGTATTCCGGCGGAGTAACACGCGACTCGGTCTGGCGTTGGAATGTGCGACCCATCCAGTCCAATCCATCCGACCCCCCTGCGTCGAGCGGCCCGCCCCACCAGGCGGGCCGCTCCTTTTTCAGGCGCTACCCCGCTGAGACCACCCGCCCTAATTGCCGCTCAGCGCGTCTCGTTAGGCCGTGTGAGAGCTCACTTAAATCGCTTCCCCTCCAACGCCGCCGGTCTCTCCACCGGCGGCGTTCTCTGTTTACGGGATACGGCGTCGTGGAGTAGGAGCGTTCGTCGAGCCCGCTCGATGATCGGTGGATCCAGCAGCTTGCCATCGAGTGCGACGGCGCCGAGGCCCTTCAGTCGTGCCCCTTCAAACGCATCGATGACGCGTCGTGCATGAGAAACCTCCTCGGCGCTTGGGCTAAACATGTCATTGATCCGATCGATCTGTCCCGGATGGATCAGCGACTTTCCGCTGAACCCGAGCCGTCGCGCCTGCAGCGCGTCGCGGCGGAGGCCCTCCTGGTCGGCGACATCCGGCCAGATCCCGTCGATCGCCTGCCGACGCGCCGCGATCGCCGCGACGACCACCGCGGAGCGCGCGTATAGGAGCTCGCTCGCCTCGCCCTCGCGTGCGATCGGCAGCGAGAGGTCGCGCGCGAAGTCTTCGGCGCCGAAGAGCAGCGCGACCACGCGATCCGAGCACGTCGCGATCGCGTGCGCCTCGAGCAGAGCTCGCGCCGATTCGATCGAGGGAATGATGCGGATCGAGCCCCGCGCGATCCCCGCGCCGCCCTCGCGTTCGTCGAGCTCTCTAGCGAGCCTTACCACCTCATCGGCCTGGTCGATCTTCGGTGCAACGATGCCCTCGAGACCGGGGCGCACGGCGGCGGCGAGATCCGCATCGCACGCGTGGACGTCGCTGTTGAGTCGGACATACCGCGCCGGACTCGTACCCGCCGAAGGCAGCGCGAGCACGGCCGCGATCGCCGCTCGCGCGTGATCCTTCTCCTCAGGCGGGACGCCGTCCTCGAGGTCGAGGATGGCGACGTCCAGAGCGCTCGGCGCAAACTCGCCCCGCCCAAGCGCGCGCTCCACCATTCGCGGGCGATGCGCGGGCACGAACATGAGCGAGCGCAGCAGCTGCATCAGTACGAGCGGGGCATGCCGAGCACGTTCTGGCCGAGGTACGCGAGCACGAGGTTGTTGCTGACTGGGGCCACAAGCAGCAGCCGCGTTTCCCGAAATTTGCGCTCGACGTCGTACTCGGACGCGAAGCCGTAGCCGCCGTGCGTGTCGAGGGCCGCGTTCGCGGCGTCCCACGATGCCTGCGACGCGAGCAGCTTCGCCATGTTCGCTTCGGGTCCGCAGAGCTTGTCGCTGTCATACAGCCATGCGGCCTTGTCCCGCACGAGGGCGGCGGCCTCGATCCGTGCGTGCGCCTGCGCGATCGGAAACTGGACACCCTGATTCGTCCCGATCGGCCGGCCGAACACCACGCGGCTGGTGGCGTAGCGCGATGCTCGGTCGACGAACCATCGGCCGTCGCCGATCGCCTCCGACGCGATGAGGATCCGCTCGACGTTCCAGCTGTCGATGATCTGCCGGAAACCCTGTCCCTCCTCGCCGACGAGATCCCGGACCGGGATCTCGAGGTCCTGGATGAAGAGCTCGGTCGTGTGGTGGTTGAGCATCGTCCGGATCGGCCGAATGGTGATGCGTCCATCGGCGAGGGCTCGTTTCAGACGGACGATGAACACCGAGAGACCCTGCGTCTTGTCCTGGAGCTCCTCATATGGCGTCGTGCGCGCCAGAAGCAGGAGGAGGTCGGAATGCTCCGCCCGCGAGATGAAGACCTTCTTGCCGTTGATGATGTAGCGACCGCCCTTCTTCACCGCGGTGGTCCGCAGTCGCGTCGTCTCTGATCCCGCTTCGGGCTCCGTGATCCCGAACGCCTGCAATCGCGTTTGACCCTTCGCGAGCGCCGGAAGGTACTTGCGCTTCTGCTCTTCGCTGCCGTGCTTGAGAAGCGTGCCCATCGTGTACATCTGCGCGTGGGCACTCGCCGCGTTGCCGCCGGAGCGGTTGATCTCTTCGAGGATGACCGCCGCGTCCGCGACTTTGAGCCCCGACCCGCCGTACTCGGTCGGGATGAGCGCCGCGAGCCACCCTGCTCTCGTGAGCGCATCGACGAACTTCTCTGGGTACTCGCTCTTGCGATCGACCTCACGCCAGTAGACGTCCCCGAAATCGGCGCAGAGCTTCCGCACGGCGGCGCGGATGTTCTCGCGATCAGGTTCGTTCGAGAAGTCCATCTCAGTCCCGCGGCGACGGGGGCTCGCGGCGGGCTGCGGCGGCGCGCGTCGGAACCATGAAGCTGCGCGTCATCACGAGAACGACAGTCCCGTCCGGCTTGAATCCGCGCTGCCGGACCTTGACGATCCCCCACCCGCTCCGCGATCGCGACTCGCGGGTGTCGAGCACCTCGCTGTCTGCGTAGAGCGTGTCGCCCTCGAACAGCGGATTCGGAAGCTTGACCTCGTCCCATCCGAGCGCGAACCCGTTCTGGCTGGTGTGCGGGACCATCAGCCCGGTCACGACCCCGATGGTGAACACGCTGTTCACGAGTGGACGCTTGAACTCGGTCTGCGACGCGTAGTGGGCGTCGATATGAATGGGATTCTGGTTGTTGGTGAGCAGCGAGAACCAGATGTTGTCGGCTTGCGTGATGGTGCGGCCGGATGAGGAGCGCGACACGTCACCGACCTTGAAGTCTTCGAGAAACGGACCGTCGCTCACGCGCGGATGCTAGCGGCCCTTGCTAGGCCATCACCATGCTCGACCGCCGCGTCCGATTCGGACACGGAGCCCACGATAAGAGCGACACTCCGGACACCAGCGTGGATCTCGGCGTGGCAATTCGCGCAAAGCATGACGCAGCTTTCAAGCTCCTTTCGGATCTTCTCCCATGGTCGATAGATGCCGTCTACGGAGATCGCGAATTCCTTTTTGCTCGGGTCGGGGTGGTGGAACTCCATTGCGGCGGGCGCGAACTCACGGCCGCACGCCCCGCACTTACCGCCAAACGATGCGATCGCTCGAAGCTTCATCTCGCGGCGCAGCTCCACTATCCGATGCTGTGATGCGACAGCCTCACGGGCGTGGCGGATTCGATGGCAGTTCGTGCAAACGAGGTCGCACTTAGCCGCTTCCTCGATCAGGCGAGCCAGACTTCCGCTGAACTTTCCGAGGCCAAACTCCTTCGTCGATGGGTCTCGATGATGGAACTGCAGAGCCTCAGGGCAGATGGCGTAACCACAATCGACGCAGCGTCCGCCGTGCGCGGCGACCAGATCGCGCTTTCGTTTCCGACGCCTCTTCCGCAATGCTCGCCGGAACTGCTCGCGACGCCGATCGCGCCGGGCTTTCGCGCCCGCGTCTGTGGTCCTGACCCCGAGCGGCACCTTCGAGGTGTTGTGCTCACCGAAAGGCGAGCACTCTAGGCAGAAGCTTCGCCGATAAAGTGACCGCATCTTGCCGTCGATAACCATTTTCGCCGGGAACGGACGGCCGCAGGCGACGCAGATGAGCGTCTTCGCTGCGCGCGGGACTGGCTTGCGGGGTCCTTTGAGCGGCTTATACGGGCGGCAGTCCAGACAGTGTTTCCGACCGCGGAAGTTGCATCGCCGCCCGTCGATTCGCAGCTCAACCGGAAACTCACCCCCGCAAATCGCGCACACCAGCATCGGGACCGATAGAACATAGGTTCTAACATCGTGTCAATAGGACCCAGGCACTCAAGGACTGAGTGCTCTGGATCGGCTCCGGCGGGAGGACTCGAACCTCCGACCAAGCGGTTACGTAGAACCCCGA
>Ga0209689_1001017_pt1 | contig 20577 bp, 23 predicted proteins | sample GraSoiAngelo_149_FD_187119 | JGI IMG/M metagenome (GOLD analysis project Ga0209689, IMG submission 187119) | Grasslands soil microbial communities from the Angelo Coastal Reserve, California, USA - 14_1009_09_30cm (SPAdes) (version 2) | ecosystem: Environmental > Terrestrial > Soil > Grasslands ... | reverse complement strand
AACTAGCTCCAAATTACGAATTCGGTCACTACAATCTTGGGATCGCGCTTTTGCGAAAAGGCGAAGTTGATGGCGCAATCGCGCATTTACGAACTGTCCTCCGCACAAATCCCAATCACTCCAAGGCGTATTACAGTTTGGCAATGGCTCTCGTTCAGAAAGGCGAAACTAATCAGGCAATCGCTTACTATGATCGGGCGCTGAAGCTGGAGCCGGATTTTCCAGACGCCCATTGCAATCTCGCGAATCTGTTGCTCGAAAAAGGGGAAATTGATGCGGCGCTGGCGCATTATCGAACGGCGTTGCAACTTCAACCTGACAATCCAGGCGCGCATTACAACCTTGCCGTTGGTTTGGTGCACAAAGGCGAACCAGACGCCGCGATTGCCGAGCTGCGGATTGCTTTGCAACTTGATCCCGCTTATCCAGACGCCGAACCGTTGCTCCGCGATCTTCTTTCGCGAAAAAAGCAGCCGTAATTTCGCGCATTCAGGCGCGCGGATGTGCTTCGGCGTACGCTTTCTTCAAACGCTCGACCGTCACGTGCGTGTAAATTTGCGTGGTCGAAAGACTGGCATGCCCGAGCAGCGCCTGCACGCTGCGCAGATCTGCGCCGCGATCGAGCATATGCGTCGCGAAACTGTGGCGAAGTTTGTGCGGACTAATCGAGATCGGAATCGATGTGTGCCGCAAATAGCGTTTCAAGATCAGCCAGATCGAGCGCGACGAAATCCGTTTCCGCGATTTACTGATGAAGAGTGCTCCGGAATGGACATTCGCATTGCTACGATATTTCGAAATCGCTTCCAGCGCGGGCGCGCCGATTGGACAAACGCGTTCTTTCCGACCTTTTCCAAAAACGCGCACCGACTCGGTGTAAAGATCGACATCTTCCACGTCGAGCGCCGCCAGTTCGCTCAATCGCAATCCGCTGCTGTAAAAAAGCTCCATCACGGCGACGTCGCGCAGCGGCATCCATTCTGGCGCGGCACGTTGCTTCGCGGTCTTTAAGGGCGCGGCCAGCAATTCTTCGATCTGTTGCCGGGTCAGCACGAGCGGAAGCTTTTTTTCGACCTTGGGGAGTTGCAATTGTCGCAACGGATCAATTCGAAGTTTCTTTCGCTCGGTCAAAAATTTGTAAAAGGCGCGCAACGCTGAGAACTGCAAGCGCACGTAAGAGCGCGCCTGGCCGCGTTTCATGATCGCGAAAAGATAATCGCGAAAATCATCCGGCGTGCATTGCTTCCACGGTGTCCCGTTCTTGGCACGGAAAGCGCCCAGCGCCTGCCGATAAGCTTTTAGCGTTCGCGGCGAAGCGTTTCTTTCAACGGCGAGATGGCGAAGGAAGTCTTCCGCCAGACTGTCTTTCTTTTTCGCAGTGGTTGGGCCTCTTGTCATGTCGACCGAAGTGGAGACATCTCTAGATATTTCTGAGATATCGACAGATTCCTCGACTTCGCTCGGAATGACACCGGTTAAAATTGCGGCTCCGGTTTCTCGATCATGTAGCGGGTCTGAGCGGCGTCGGTCCGGCCGCTTATCTGAGTTCTGAAAATCGGCGCCGGGTTGGTTGAGATCACTTCGTAATCTTTCAGGATAAATTCCGGATAAACCCGATTGCTGGCCGGCTCGTAGACTTTGTCGCCGCTAAAGTTGCCGTAAAGTTTGTATTCGTAATTGTTATCCGAGCCGAATTTCAAGGCCGCGCGATCGGGCGCGAGTTTTTGCTTTTCATTCAACATCACCAGCTGCGCCGTGCTCCAGGGCTGGTTCGGTCGCCGCACGTATCCCCAAAACTTAAAGTCCGGTTTAAAATAACGCCGCCCGATGTAATAATCGCCTGCCGGCTCGGCCGCAATCCGTTGAGCCATGGCGATCTTCGCGTTTTGAATGCCGGTCGACTCAGTTTGGCAGCCTGCAAAAAAAAGAAGCGCGGCCGCGAAAAAAACCGGTTTTGCTCGCAAGATCGACATCTTCCAGGATCGACATCTACTCAGCTCTGCGACCCGCGCAATCGCGTTTCTTTTTGCATCAACGTGCGGCGTTCGTAATTTGAGGTCAGATGCTGGAATTGGAAGTTTACGCTGCTGGTCTTGGCGAGCTGGACAAGATTTTGGAGCTCGATCACCAGCTCTCGGCCATTTCAGGGCTGCGTTACAAAGTCGATCGGAACCACAATCTGGTTTATCTCGAGCTCAACCAACCCACCATTACCTTTCGCGAGATCCGCGGGATCTTTCGCAAGCTCGCGCTCGATCCGCATTTCATCGGCGCAATTCCGGCGGAGCTACGGCCAAAAACAAAAACGCAGCCGCTGGGTGTATAAACACGACAGCAAATGTTCGCCCGATTTTTTAACGCGCTCGGAAGACCGCTTATTCGGTTTGTTCAGTATTTAGGCGAGGTCGTAATGCTCGCCGCGGATACGTTCCAATCGCTTTTCACTCGTCGATTGCGTTGGAAATTATTTCTCAACCAAATTGTCGAGATCGGATTGCTTTCACAATTAGTGGTCGTAATCACGGGCGGATTCACCGGGGCGGTTTTTACCGCCCAGACCTATTTCCAATTTCACAAGATCGGAATGGGCTCGGCCGTCGGCGCGGTCGTGTCGGTCGCGATCCTCCGTGAATTGGGGCCCGTCTTGACCGCGTTGATGGTGACGGGTCGCGTCGGCGCCGCGATGTCGGCCGAGATCGGCACGATGAAGGTGACCGAGCAAATCGACGCGTTACGTGCGCTTGCTGTTTATCCGACTGATTATCTGGTGGTGCCCCGCGCGCTGGCCATGATGGTCTCGATGCCGTTGCTGGTGGCGGAATGCATTGCGGTCGGCATCGCGGTCGGGTATTTCGTCGCTATTTTTTTGCTCGAAGTGAATGGCACTTACTACATGGCGAACATGGTCCGCTGGACCCGCAACCGCGACATCATTATGGGTTTGTCGAAAGCATTTTGCTTCGGCATTCTGATTGTCTTCATCAGTTGCCACAAAGGATTGACCGCGCGCGAGGGCGCGGTCGGCGTCGGTCGCGCCACCACCGAAGCGGTGGTCAACGCTTCGCTCGCAGTTCTCATCAGCAATTTTTTCCTGACCATGACGCTCAACATCATTTACCCGGCGGGTTATCAATGATCGCGCAAGATCGACGTAACGGCTTGATGATTGCCGTGCAGGGGCTGGTGAAAACAATTGGCGCGCAGGAAATTTTGCGCGGTGTGGATCTCAACGTTCCGCGCGGCGAGACGCTCGCGATTATTGGTCGCAGCGGCGGCGGCAAGAGCGTCCTGCTCAAACATCTCATCGGTTTGATGCGACCCAACGCGGGCGAAATCTGGATTGAAGGCCAGAACATTATCGACATGAGCGAGCGGCATCTCGCGTCCATTCGCCAAAAGGTTGGAATTCTTTTTCAAGGCAGCGCGCTTTTCGATTCGATGACGGTTGCGGAGAACATCGCGTTTCCGTTGCGCGAAGCGGGCGAGCGTGATCCCCAAGTCTTGCGCGAGCGCGTAAGCGAGATGCTGGAAGTGATGGAACTCCAGGGACAAGAAGAAAAAATGCCGGTGAATTTGAGCGGCGGCATGAAAAAGCGCGTCGGTCTCGCGCGCTCAATTATTCGTCAGCCATCGTGCATTCTTTATGACGAACCGACTTCCGGCCTCGATCCCGTCGTTTCCGATTCTATCAATCGATTGATCCGCCGGTTGCAGGAGCGGCTCGGCGTCACCAGTATTGTTGTCACGCACGACATGAAAAATGCCTTTCACGTCGCCGACCGGATCGCCTATTTGCATGAAGGCCGCATTTACTTTCAAGGAACGCCCGAGGAATTACGGCGATCGTCCGATCAACTTCTCCAGGATTTCTTGCTCGGAAGGTCGGACGAACGGAGGTTGTAGGAGGCGCTCGCCGCGGCGAGCGCCTGTTTGTTTACTTCGGCGGTTGACACAACCGCCGCTACAACAATGCTAGGATCGACAATAAGAATTCGAAATGAACCGGCACGAGCGAGGTTTGGAATTTAAGGTCGGCATTTTTGTTTTCGCCGGGCTGGCGATGCTCGGCGCGCTCGTGGTGCAGTTCGGCCGACTGGGGGAAGGTTTCAAAACTTACTACGCCCTCACCATCCGTTTCAGCGATGCCAGCGGATTGTTGAAAGGCTCTGATGTTTTGCTCGCGGGCGCGCGTATCGGCAAAGTTTCGGGCGGACCGCGTATCGTTCGCGAAGGCAACGGGGTCGCCGTTCCGCTCAAGATTTATGATTACGTGAAAATTCCTGAGGCAAGCAAATTCACCGTTGGGAGTTCCGGTTTGCTTGGCGATCGCTTTGTCAATGTCACCATGCCGCCGGGCGTGCCGAAAACCTTTTTGCAGCCAAACGCCTACCTCAACGGCACGCGCGAGACCGGCATCGACGATCTCACCCGCGAAGGCGGCGCGCTTGTGGGGGACTTGCGGGGCGTTGTCCAAAAGATCGACACGACCGTAACGCGGTTGAACGAAGATGTGCTTTCCAAAACGAGCGCCGAGAACCTCAAGTCGAGCATCGCGCACTTAAACGAAGCGACTGGCGCGTTTGCCGAATCGTCGAAAAAGCTAGGTGGCGTGGTCGATAAAGCGGATTCGGCGGTGGACTCCACCAAAAAGGCGGCCGACGATTTGCAGAAAGTGATGAGCTCCGCCACACAGGGAAAGGGATTGCTCGCTGCGCTGCTCACGAATCAGGAACTTGCAAACGATTTGCGCGCTCTCGTTGCCAACCTGCGCGCGCACGGCGTCCTGTTTTATCGCGACACCGCCGCGAAGATCGGCAGCAATGCTACGCCACCGCCTAAACCGCGCCCACAGGCCGGAGGACGCTGATGACGCCGCTACTGACGATCAATCTGTTGCGCGTTTTGTTCGTAACTTTTTGCGCGGTGATTGGCGCAAACATTTCCTCAGCGCTGATCGGGAATCTTTGGCCTGGTTTGGTGCTCGGATTGGTCCTCGGCTTGGTGGTCGTGTTGATCGACCGCTTACTCAAAGGTGTTTCGCTGCGATTGTTTTCGTCGGCCACATTCGGGCTCTTGCTCGGTTTGATCTTCGCTAACTTGCTGATGGCTTCTCAAGTTTTGCGCTATCAATCCGAAACGATGCAATGGTCGGTCCGACTCATTGTTTACGCGGTCTTTGGTTATCTCGGGATGATGTTGGCAATGCGGAGCAGCCGCGATGAATTCTCGCTCATCATACCCTACGTGCGCTTCGCCCGCGAAACGACTCAGCACGAGCCGCTCGTGGTCGATACCAACGTCATCATTGACGGACGCATCTCCGATCTTTGCGCGACCGGGTTTCTCAGCCGCTCGCTGATCGTGCCACGGTTCGTTTTGGATGAGTTGCAATTGCTTGCGGATTCACGCGAGCCGGCAAAACGCGAGCGCGGCCGGCGCGGTTTGGAAATTTTGAATCAGTTGCAAGGTTCGCGCAAAGTGGAACTGACGGTTCATGACAGCACCAGTGAAGATGTCGATCTTGGAGCGGACGCCCGTTTGGTGCGGATCGCCAAAGTATTGAAGGCGCGTTTGCTCACCAACGATTACGCGCTCTCCCAGGTCGCGCGGCTGCAGCGTGTGGCAGTGCTCAATTTGTCTGATCTCACCCGCGCTCTTCGGCCGACGGTTGTCGCCGGTGATGAGATCGATTTGCATTTGGTCAAGGAAGGTCGCGAGTCACACCAGGCTGTTGGTTACTTGCCGGACGGAACGATGATCGTGGTCAATCACGCCCGCGCGCACGTTGGCAAAACCCGGACCGTCGTCGTAGCTAGCGCGCTGCAAACCACCGCCGGTCGCCTCATCTTCGCCGAGCTCAAAAACGGCGCCGCGCAAGCGTCGGTTTCGCGCGAACCGATTTGAAGCGCTTTCTCAAGTTCGTTTTGCCCTACGGTATTGTCGATCTTGCGAAGAATCGGCGAAAGCTGCGCGACATCGGGCGACGGCTTTCGCCGCGTGAGGTACTCAAGAGCGATCGACTTGTTCTCGATGCCCAACAAAGCGGTCTTTCGCTTTTTGCGCCGGGTCATGTCGGCAAACTGCGCACCGTTGTCGATGTTGGCGCGAATACCGGCCAATGGTCGGGCATGCTGCTCAATTGCGTCAGGCCGGAGAAATTGGTCATCGTCGAGCCGCTACCGGATGCGTTTGAGATTTTGCAGAAAAAATTCGAGAGGAATCGAAGGGTTGAGCTGCACAACGTCGCGATTGGCGAACGAGAAAGCGTTGAGACTTTGAAAATCACCCGTGACACAACCGGCGCTTCGCTTCTTCAGCCGCGCGACGAAATGCGCGCGGTGATTGGAAGCAATTGGACGATCACATCCGAAGTGGAAGTTAACATGACCACGCTCGACCGGTTACTTGCCGATCTTGACGAGATTTCGCTGTTGAAAATTGACGTCCAAGGTTACGAAAAACACGTACTAGTCGGCGCGAAGCAAATTTTGTCGAAGACAAAATTCCTGCTCATCGAATTGAACTTCATGCCGCAATACGAAGGTGGCTCCTGGTTCGGCGATATTCACCAAATCCTAACGCGCGATTTTAGTTTCTTCTTGGCCAACGCTTCCCAGCCGCAAGTTCTTAACGGTCGCGCCTCGATGTGCGACGGCCTGTATGTTAATTCCAAACTTGTTCGCGAGTGGGTCAAACCTGATTTTGTTTAAGTATGCAACCGAGTGAAGCGCTAAGTGCAAGTGCTCAAGTGGCCGTGACGCTGGCGGGATTTGCTGGCGTTGTGGTCGCGTTTCGGAGTCGCTCGGTGCACGAATGGTCGAAGATCGACAAGTTCCGGTTGGGGATTCTGCTGACTAATTCGGCGATACCGTTTGTTTTGTCGATCGTCGGGATGCTTCTCTCATCGACAAGTCTCGATCTGGCCACAGTCTGGCGGCTTTGCAGCATTTTCGCGTTCGTCATGATTGTCTCGATGGCCAGCGGTTATCGCGCGAGCTATCGACGGTTCTCTTCAGCAGAATTTAAAACCTCCGGCGGCAGAATCGTTATTTTTTACACCAGCAGCATTATCGGCATCGGTGTGACTCTGCTGCAGCTCTATAATGTCATCACGCTGCATACGTTCTGGCCCTTTTTCGCCGCGATCGCAACACTCCTTGTTCTCGCGATGCTGCAATTTACCTTTCTCGTAACAGCGCGCGACGACGCACAGTCATAACAATCGACGTCGCACATCTGCATCGCTGAGTCTGTCGATGCGAACCCATTTATCGCGCGATTTCTGACCGCGCGCCAAAACGATCGTTCGCGCGGGCACTTTTAATCGCGCGGCGAGGAAACTGATTAGGGCGGCATTTGCTTTTCCTTCCACCGCCGGCGCGCGCAGTCTGATTTTGATCGCGCCGGCATGCTCGCCGACCACCTTGTCGATCTTTGCATTCGGAACGACGTGAACTCTAATTGTCGCCATTGAGGAAACGGTAGCGGCGGTCTATAACCGTCGCATTGATCAAAAAACTCCATTTTGCCAACGATTCGGCTAGACTTTTTGTATGGTAACGGTGCGCGCCTATTGGAGCCCAGTGGAGGCCGGTTTGGCCAAATCGCTACTCGATGATTACGAGATCTCTTGCGCACTGGTGGACGAGGATACGAATCGCTACTCTGGAGCGCCATTTGCAGTTCCAACCCGGTTGCTGGTTCTCAAAGATCAAGCCGATCAGGCGATTCGCATTCTCAACGGTGATTTGGAAGGTGCCGCGAAGCTTCAAGAAGTTGCGGATAATACAGCGTTACAGACAGACGTCGCGTCAGAGCCTGAAGCTCTCAACAATAATCCGTGGGAACTGCTCGTAGTGGCGTTCCTCTTTCTCGTGCCGGGATTATGCGTGTTGCAAACGAAATATCCAGTTGTCATCGCGATTAGCTCACGTATCCGACGTGAAATTGCCGCTGTGACGATCATTCACTTTCTCGGCTGGCTCGGAATCGGATTCGCCGCAGTTTTGGTCGCGACCTATTTCCGCCTCTGGCGCTCTTCGCTGAAAATGGAAGGCTGAACTGACGGAGTACGAAATAAGCTAGACCGGCTCCCATATTTCCGGAAGAAATCGAACTTATGAAACTTCGGTACCTCTATCTCGCGTTCGCCGTCCTCGGGCTGGTCGTCCCTTACTCGCAATTGGTTCCCTGGATCATGGAGCATCACGCACTGAATATGCCGCTGTTCGTTCGCGATCTTTTTGCAAATCGCATCAGCGCGTTCTTTGCCCTCGATGTCATTGTCTCGGCAGTCGTGCTGATTTCATTCATTCAAACCGAAGGAAAACGTTTGGGGATGCGTCTTCTTTGGTTGCCAACGATCGGCACATTGCTGATTGGCGTTTCGCTTGGATTCCCGCTCTTCCTTTATCAGCGACAACTCAAGCTCGATCGAGTCGCCGGTTAGTAATCAGCGCAGTCCGACAGCTGCGCGGACGCGCTGCATGACTGGATCGGCAATTTCGTTCGCGCGCTTGGCGCCGCGGGCAAGGACGTTGTCGATGTACGATTTGTCGTGCACGATTTCGTCGCGGCGCTTGCGCATCGGCGCAAAATATTCCCAAAGTTTTTCGAACAGTTCTTTTTTGAAGTCGCCGTAGCCAGTCCCGCCTTTTTTGAATCGCCCGCGCATGTTCGCAATCTCATCTTTCGTAGCGAAGAGCGAATAGAGCTGGAGAATTGTCGACCTTTCCGGATCTTTGGGCGCTTCCACCGGCGTCGAATCCGTCACGATGTTCATCACCCGTTTTCGTGTTTCTTTCTCATCGCCGAAGATGTCGATGTTATTGCCGTAGCTCTTGCTCATCTTTTGGCCGTCGAGTCCGGGAACGACTTGGGTGTCGGGATTAATTCGCGGCTCGGGTAGTTTGAAAACGTTCCCGTATGCTTCGTTTATTTTCGCCGCCAGATCGCGCGTAATCTCGATGTGTTGCTTTTGATCTTTGCCCACCGGCACGGCGTCACTGTCGTAAATCAAAATGTCGGCGGCCATGAGAACCGGATAACTGAACAGTCCGACTGTCGGCGCCAAACCGCGGGCGAGTTTGTCTTTGTAAGAATGCGCGCGCTCCAAAAGCCCCGTCGGCGCGACGGTCGATAAAATCCAGGCCAACTCAGTGACTTGCGGCACGTCCGATTGCCGAAAGAGCGCGGCACGCTCGGGATCGAGACCGCAGGCCAGGAAATCGAGCGCTACCCGTCGCGAATTTTCGCGCAGCGCTTTCGGATCGCGCACGCTGGTGAGCGCATGATAATCGGCGATGAAATAAAATGTCTCGCCTTGCTTCTGGAGCTCAATCGCCGGCCGCATCATCCCGAAATAATTGCCGATGTGGAGCACGCCGCTGGGTTGAATGCCGGATAGGATGCGCATGGGTGTACGTGTAAGTGTCAACTTTTGACGTGAAAGCGACCATGCACTGGCTCGTCATGCAAGATCGAGATCACAAGAAAATGACGAAGCACGAATGTCGAAGCACGAATGAATGTCAAAAATCCGAATGACAGAAAGAAGGTGTTTTGGCGCCCTTTCGTTATTTGCGCATTCGAGCTTCTTTCGTCATTCGTTATTCGGGCTTCGTCATTCATCCCGCGAGTTCCTTCTGGCAAATTTGTGTTCCTGCCGGTAGATAAAACACCGCATGGCCGAGAAAAAATCCAATCCCGTTTCCGTCGTCACTGGTGGCGCGGGTTTTTTGGGTTCGCACTTGGTCGATCGGTTGCTGGTGGAAGGCCATCGCGTCATCGCGATCGACAACCTGATCACGGGCAACACCGCGAACATCGGTCACCTCGCTGGCAACGAGAATTTCCATTTCATCAAGCACAACGTTTCTAATTTCATTTTCCTGCCCGACGAAAAACTCGATTACGTATTCCATTTCGCGTCGCCGGCCAGCCCGATTGATTATCTCGAGCTCCCGATCCCCACTTTGAAAGTTGGCGCGCTCGGCACCCACAACACCCTCGGCCTGGCCAAGGACAAAAAGGCGTCGTTCATTCTTGCATCGACATCGGAATGTTATGGTGATCCGTTGGTGCACCCGCAAAAAGAAGATTACTGGGGCAACGTCAATCCGATTGGGCCGCGCGGCGTTTACGATGAAGCGAAGCGATTCGCCGAGGCGATGACGATGGCCTATTACCGGTATCATAAAGTCGACACCAAGATCGTGCGCATCTTCAACACTTACGGTCCGCGGATGCGATTACGGGACGGGCGGGTTGTGCCGGCGTTTATCGGCCAGGCGCTCGCCGGCAAACCGCTTACGGTTTTCGGCGACGGCTCGCAAACGCGATCGTTTTGTTATGTGTCGGATCTGATCGACGGAATCTTCAAGCTCGCGATGAGCGATTTCCATGAGCCGGTCAACATTGGAAATCCGCGGGAGATGACGATAAAGCAATTCTCGGAGGAAATCATTCGGATCACGGGCGCAAGATCGACAATTGAATATAAACCGCTGCCGGTGGACGATCCTAAGGTTCGCCAACCCGACATTTCACGCGCGAAAAAGATTCTCGGGTGGGAACCGAAAGTTCAGTTCGAGGAAGGAATCAAACAGACGATTGAATATTTCCGGAATGCGTTAAAGGGTGCTGGCTCGAATTAACCAAGGCCAGCCGTGAGCGCCCGATGTTTTATTGTTTGCGGTGCCCTCCTTCTGTTGTTCACGAATGGCGCGAATGGCGCGAGATACCAGCGCACCCAAGACGGAAAAGCGCTCGTTTGGAATAATCTGCGTGGAGTCGCCGAGCAAGCGACGTGGTCGGGCCTCCGGGACTTAGATGGATATGCCACCGGAGAAGGGACGCTTACCTGGTATCGACTTGGAAACTTCGTCAACAGCTATACCGGCAAAATGGTCCGCGGAAAGTTCGAAGGGCCGGTTATTAGGGAACAGGGCCAAACACGGTTGCAGGCCACCTTCGTCAATGGAGATAAAGTCGGCGACTGGTCGGAGCCGGGATCAACGCGTACTCTAGCTTCAACACCTCAGAAACAATCCACCGAGACCGCCGAGATGCAGCCGACTGAGGAACCAGTAGTCGAGCGGCCATCACCATCACCATCGCCAACGCCATCGCCAGTGCCGCCGACGCTATTTCCAACGCCATCTCCCTCACCAACAGCAACGCCATCGTCATCACCGACGCAATCGCGACGCCTATCCTCATCACCAACCCCAACGCCAGCACCCTCACGATCGCCATCCCCATCATCGCCATCGTCATCGCCAACCGCCATTCCGCACGGCCCCGATTCGAAGGATCGGATGATCGCGGAGTTCAAAGAACAGACGGAATCCGTTCTAGCTCAAGTGAGGGATGCGACTGCAAATTTTCGCGAGATCGATCGGATTGACGCGGTGCTAAATTTACCCGCGCCAGTGTCAGCCAGCGTCGCTTCACTTGCCAATCGAGCACGCGATTTCCGCACAAAGTTAGGATACGAAATAGCGTTTCACGAATCCAAGATCGAAACTGAAACAGTGGACGCGCTTACGGTTGTCGATCAAGTCGCGCGCTCCATCGCCGAAGAGAATGCGCCGGCAGCACGTATGACGCTATTGAATTTTTTGAAGCGCTACCCTGAGCCGCCTGGTGATAATCAGAAACCATTGTGGCGTTATCTCACTTCGGCGTTGTCGTTGTGCAATCGATTGAAAAACGAGGCCGAGACCCACCTGGAGCGAGCCCAATCCCTCGGCTCGGCCGGGAAAAAAAGCGAAGCACTCCGCGAATATCGGGAAATTTATCGGATCTACCCAAATCCGGTTGCGGCGAAAGAGATCCGGCAACTCGAAGGCCAACCGCGTTAGCGTCGAGCCCTGAATCGAAATTAAGATAAGACGATCTAATGATCTTCGACAATTGTTGAAAGGAGCGAGAATGTGATTTCCGATGTATGAACGTCGAAACCACCCGTTGCTAAGCCGCGCGAAATTCGCTCGGCGCGTCGCTCGTCATCTACTCCTCGCGCTTTTCGTAATCGGCGTCGCTTTGGGAATCGGCGTTCTCGGATACCATTGCATTGGCGGTTTGAGCTGGATCGATTCGCTTCTGAATGCTTCCATGATTTTAGGCGGGATGGGACCAGTCGATCAGCTCCAATCGAACGCGGCGAAGCTTTTCGCTTCGTTTTATGCCTTGTTTTCGGGGCTCGCTTTCATCGGTATCGCATCACTCATGGTCGCCCCATTTGCGCACCGGCTTTTGCACCGCTTTCACGTCGACGAGAGGTGAAAATGCCACAACTCTTGACCTATTAAGAAGTTAGATTGCAGACGTGCAAAATTTCGCTGGCGCTAATACCATTTCGATTGTGAATTGTGGCATGATGAAGGGCGCGTTGTTTGCAATTCTGGCATGGCTTGCTTTTTCCTTTCCGTTGGGGGCGCAGGAACCTTTCGACTCGGCCGCTACATTCATGTTCTATCGGCCCGAGATTTTGACGAGCGTCGACAGTGCAGCCTTGGTTCGCGAACTGCCGATGACGGAATTCTTAGATGGGCGATTACCTGGCTCCAGTGCGCTCGGCCGAATGGGTACGGCGCCAGTCGCGAATTTTCGGATGGCGTCGGTGAGCGCTGAGCCACGGAAAAAGGGAACCTCCGTTTCGGGGCCAGTAAGAGATCCGAAAGATGGAAAAGATTATTCGTCGGCTGAATCGCTGGCCGCGGAAAAAGCATCGCTGGTTTGGACCGGCGGGGAGATCGGCGTTTTCTACGGACACTCCAGCGGGAAATTCGGCGGCGACGAATTCAGTAGTTACATTGTCGGCGGCGTTGGCAACGAGCATTTGCAAATCAACGTTGGCGCTTCGTATCAGGAATTTAACGGCCATTTCTCGCGCTCCCGTCCTTGATTTCCAACCACAGCCTGCTGGGGAGAACTCTTCAGCGTTCAGTTCAAGCTGCGTCGCGATCGACGACTGCAATCGAAATCAAAAACGAAATCAAATGTCCGGTCTGCGGAGCAGCCGCGGTGCAAGAGAAATGCAAAGTGGTTTGTCGCAGCGATAAGTGCCAGCGCCGGATAATTTTCAATTGTTCCGAGTTTTGATCAGGAGCGCGCTGCAGAATCAGGAATTGTATTCGGTTGCATCCGTTACCCCCAAATCAAGACGACGCGCTAAAGCGCAAAATGCCAAATCCGAGGACGCCCAATGAAAGCCCAAGCTCCAAGCCTCAAGACTTGTTCGCGTGCTTCAACGCGCTGGTTGCGTCATTGGAGTTTGGAATTTCTTTGGTATTTGGATTTTGGACCTTCTAGCCCATGACGAAGGCGACCCGCATCATCAGTCTGAATCTGGGCTCGCAGACGATTGGGCTGGCTGAGTTTCAGGCGCAACCGCAGGGCGGACTCGTTTTGCAAAACTACCGTTTGCGCGAAGTGCTGATCGACCCCGCGAGCGAGGACATTCGGCACCCACAAATTTCCGCGGCGTTGCGCGAAATGATGGCCGAGCTGCAAATTCGCCACGAAGCGGTCAATTACGCGGTCTCAGCGCAATCAGTCTTCGCGCGTTTCGTGAAATTGCCCGCGGTCGAAGAGGAAAAGGTCGAGCGGATCATTGCTTTTGAAGCGCAGCAAAATGTGCCTTTCCCGATCGACGAAGTGGTCTGGGACTATCAGCTGATTGCCGGTGGCGGTGACGAGCAAGTCCAGGTCGTGTTGGTCGCGATCAAGACTGACCTTCTCGACGAGATCAACGGCGCGGTCGAAGAAACAGGACTGCGAACGGCGATTGTCGATGTTGCAACGATGGCGCTCTACAATGCGTTTCGCTACAATTACGCGGACCTGAGCGGCTGCTCCTTGCTCGTCGATATCGGCGCGCGCACGACCAATTTACTTTTCATCGAGCCGCAAAGAATTTTTTCGCGCAGCATTGCGGTCGGCGGAAGTTCGATCACGGCAGCGATTGCGAAGGAGTTCAATGAGTCGTTTGCGGCGGCGGAATTTCGCAAGAAACGAGACGGCTTTGTCGGCCTTGGCGGCGCATATGCGGAGCCGACGGATCCGGAACTTGCGCGTGTTTCCAAACTTATTCGCAGCACAATGACGCGTCTTCACGCGGAGGTGATGCGCTCAATCAGTCATTATCGCGCGCAGCAACAGGGAAACACACCGGAGCGCGTTTTTCTCTGCGGCGAAACCGCGAGCGCGCCCTATATGCGCGAATTTTTCCACGAGAAGCTGCAAATTCCGATCGAATTCTTTAATCCTCTCCGCAATGTTGCGGTCGCGCATTCGGCGCCGGTCAAGGAATTGACGCTTTCGGCGCACTTGCTCGGTGAACTGGTGGGATTGGCGCTTCGCTCGGTGAGCGCGTGCCCGATGGAGCTCAATCTCCGCTCGGCCGTTGTCCTGCGCCGACAGGCACTCGAAAGACGCCGGCCGTTTTTTATGATGGCCGCGGCCGCCGTTGTTCTTGCGCTGCTGGGCTGGGGATTCTACTACACCCGCGCCGCGCAAGTGGCTCGGTTCGGTGTGGAAAAGATTGGAAAAATCAATGCGCCGATGCACGCAGCGGAGGCAAAGATCGAGAAGTTGCGCAAACAGGCCGCCTCGCTCGATGTCGTTGGTGGCCCGCTTGCGACCGCGATCAACGACCGGTTTTTTTGGGTTGAGATTGTGGAAGACCTGAACGCGCGCCTGCCCAAGGAAGACATGTGGATCACCGAGCTTGTGCCAATGGCGGGCGGAAAGCCGGTGGGCGTGGACGAGAAACGCGCCGCCGAAATCGCGCCGCCAGCTGTCGTTGCAAAATCGACAACGAAGGGGCAAGCGGGAAGCGCAGCGATCGACGGTCTTCTTCTGCGCGGACTCTATTTGTTCAACCCGAAACAGCAGGAAGTCGTGGTCGATTATTTTCGGAACCTCGTCCGCTCACCGTTTTTCAACATCGATCCAAAGAACCAGGCGCGCGTGATCAAATCAACGATCCCGAACGACACGGAGTGGGCGTTTCCCTACGAATTGCGGCTGGACCTTAAGAAACCGGTGAAGCTGCCATGAGCTGGTACCGCGACAATCGCTGGCTTGGAAATTTTGTGATTGCGTTCGCCGGTAGCGCGCTTCTCGCGCTTTGGTTTCTTTTTCATGTCAGAAGCGGCTTTGCCGAAGCGTTTGCGCAATTCAACGACGCGGCCGCGGAGCGTAACCGTCTCGAACATCTCAATCCATTTCCGAACGAGGAGAATTATCGGAAAACGCAGACGGCTCTCGACAATTACGGCGCGTCACTGAACAAGTTAAAGGACGAACTAAGAGCGCAGACGGTGCCGGTCTCGCCGCTTGCGCCGAATGAATTTCAATCGCGCTTGCGTCGGGCAATTATCAACACAACCGAAAAAGCGCGCGCGAACCGGGTGAAACTTCCGGCAAATTTTCATCTCGGCTTCGACGAATTCAGAACCACGTTGCCAACGACTTCGGCCGCGCCATTGCTCGGGCAGGAACTGGCGCAAGTTGAATTGCTCTTCGGCATTTTGATCGACGCACGCGTGGATGCAATCGCGGCCGTGAAGCGAACGGCGCCTCCGGCCGGGGCAACGGCGGCGCCAACGCCGCCGAAAAAACCTTCCGGCCTGGCAAATGCCCCACCCGCGGTGGTCGAGCGCACGATTGTCGATCTTACCTTCACGGCTTCGCCATCGGCGATGCGCAAAGTCTTGAACCAAATCGCGAGCTCAGACAGGCAGTTTTTCATTGTCCGCACGTTGTATGTTCGCAACGAGCAGCAGAAGGGGCCGTCCCGGGAGCAAAGCAACGCCGCACCGGCGGCGGCGACCCCGACAGCGCCAACCAGCGGATTAAAATTTATCGTCGGCAACGAACACGTCGAAGCCACCGCCACGATCGAGATGGTGCGTTTCGCGTTCTAAATATGGACTGGGTGCGCGCTCACTACGAAAGGGTCTTACTGATCTCAGCGGCCGTCCTGCTTTTTCTTAGCTCCATTTTGATCTGGCGCAACGCTGCACGCTTCAGCTCGCAACTTGCCGTGATGCCGCGGGCGCCGTCATTAAAAAGCGTATCGCCGCTGGCGACAGCGCAGGAATTGCAGGCTGCGGCCGAGAAATTGCATCGACCGCCCCAGTGGACGTTTGGCGGTCGCTCTGGGCTGTTTGTGCCGGAAAAGCATTTCATCGGCACAAACGGACTTCCTTCGACTTTGCAAACGACCGAAGTCCATCCGCCCGTGCCAAATGAATGGCTGGAGCAATTTGGATTGCCGATCGCTGATGCCGATGTGCTTGAGCAGGACCCGGACAATGATGGTTTCAGCAACCTCGAGGAATGGCAGGGTCACACCAACCCGACCGATCGCAATTCGCACCCCGAATATTACACGAAATTGAAACTCAAATCGGCGGTGGAGGAGCCGTTCCGCCTCGTTTTCTCTTCGTGGGTAGGGGACACCTACGGGATCAACACGATCGACCTGAAACAGCCGACCCAATTTCTCAGAGTTGGCGACACGATCAAAGGGACGCGATTCAAGATCGTGAAATTCCTCAAGAAATATGAGCCGAATAAGTACGGGACGAATGTCGATGTTTCCGAGCTCACCCTGGAGCAGGTGGAAACAAAAGAACAGCTGACGCTGATCAAAGAGAAAGTGGCGATGTCGCCTGAGTCGGTGGCGACGTTCGTTTATACCTGGGGCGGGCGACAGGAATTCCAGGTCAGAAAAGATCAGGAATTTTCATTGAAACCGCAGGTGCAAATCAAATATAAGCTAGTGGATGTTGATCCAGCCAAGGCGGTCATCGTGAATACGCAAAAGCCAAACGAACCGATCGAAATTGGCCTGTTCAATCCCTGAAGGGCCGCACATGAAATTAAATTTCCGCCGCGATCGCTTGTTTCTCACCAGTTTGTTCATTGCCGTGCAATTTGCTTTCGGCCTGGCGCTTAGTGCGCAAAATGTCGACCGCATTTCCAAGCGTGAAGTGGAACGCCGCCAGGCTGCGTTGCCGCGCGGGGCCGCAGCGCTGGCGCAGGCGCAGGCCGCAATGCAGGTGAGAAATTACACGCTGGCGCACGATGAATTTCGCATCGCGTTAAACTCACTGCCGGACGCTGTCACCTCGGCCAAAGCGCACGACGAAGCCTTGGTCGGATTTTGCGAAAGCGGCGTCAAAGTCGCCGAGCAAAATATTGCCGAGGGAAAATTTGCCGAAGCCGAGTCGGTTCTGCGCGAAGTGTTGGCAGACCGCTACGACCCAAATTGCCGGCCGGCGTTGGAGCTGCTCGCCCACTTGCAGCAGCCCGGTTACTTCAACAGAACGATGGGCCCGACGTTCATCGAAAAAGTTGAAGAAGTGAAAAAACTTCTGGCCGATGCGGACGGTTATTACGACTCCGGGCGTTACGATCTCGCTTTCAAGAAATACGAGCAGGTCCTGGCGATCGACCCTTACAACACCGCCGCGCGTCGCGGCCAAGAAAAGATCGACAACGCGAAGTATCATTACGGTGAAGACGCCTATAACGAGACACGCGGACGCCAGCTCTCGGACGTGCAGAAGGGATGGCAGCAACCCCTCCGTCAGTATGGGCCGACGGCCCGTGAAACATTCAACCCCGTCAGTAAAAATCTTAGCGACACAGCGCGCATTAATAACAAACTTAACACCATCATTATCCCACGCGTTGAGTTTCAGGACGCGAGCATTCGCGAGGCGATCGATTTTCTGCGGCAACAAGCCGCCGCCAACGATACGTCTCCCGAGGGCGAAAAAGGAGTAAACATAGTAGTGCGTTCCCGGCGCCTTGGCGAAATTTCTCCCTCGGTAGCGCCCGCGGTACCCCTCCCGCCACCAGCTGCGGCTGGTTCTCCTGCCGCTGAGGCACCAACCGCTACCCCGGCTCGTCCAGCTGCCGAGGCCCCCCCGGCGGTTGCCGCGCCCGAGAATGCGCGCATTACAATTTCTCTCAATCAAATCCCGCTCGGCGAAGCGCTGCGCTACATCGCCAATCAGGCGGCATTAAAAGTTAAAGTCGAACCTCATGCGGTCTTGCTCATCCCGTTAACCGAACAGAGCGACGAATTGATCACAAAAACATATCAGGTGCCGGCCGAGTTCTTCGGCGGTCCGCTTGATGTCGGCTATTACCTGTCGGCTGCGGTTGGCGGCGGCGGCCAAGCCCCCAGCGGGGCGGGCCAAACGATACAGCCGGCACCCGTCGCCACCGAGGTTGTCGAGAAAAATGCAGCCAGTTTCCAGAACGCGACTGGGATCGGTACGGGAGCTGGAGCTGCAAGTACATCACAGGCGCTACAAACGAATGTTAGCACTCGGCAGCACCTAGTTAATGATCGTCAACTCGTTGGTCGCGCTGATGCCAAGGTCTACCTGCAAAGCATGGGTGTCATCTTCCCCCCCGGGTCTAGCGCGACCTTCTTTCCACATAACGGAGCACTGGTCGTGCGTAATACCGCTGACAACCTCGATATGGTTGACGCCTTGGTTGAACAGGCCAATGCCTCCGGTCTAAAGCAGGTCGAGATCGAAGCAAAGTTTATCGAGATCACCCAGACCAATCTAAAAGAGCTGGGGTTCGATTGGCTGCTTGGCCCGTTCCAGATTGGCAAACACAGCGGTGTCTTTGGATCGGGCGGGACTTCGGGATCAGGGGCGGCTGTGAACTCGGCGAATTTTCCTGTCTTGGACGCGAACGGAAATCCAGTTGGTAACGGAGGAACGACCATCAATGGCAATGGCACGGGCGGGGGTCCAGTTACCGCCGGAAATCGGAGCGGCACCTTTGGGATCAGCGCTAACGGACTCGATGCACTGTTGGCCGGCACTACCGGCGGAATGAGCGTTGCCCCGGGCATCTTCGGGCTGGCCGGTGTCTTCACTGATCCGCAGTTTCAAGTTGTCATCCGGGCTCTCAACCAAAAGAAAGGGGTCGATCTTCTCTCCGCGCCGAAAGTGACAACCAAAAGCGGGCAACGAGCCATTATAGAAATCGTTAGAGAATTTCGGTATCCCACAAGTTTTACTCCGCCTCAGGTACCCAGCCTCAGTGGCGGAACGGGCAATGTAGTCAACGTCGCCGTCGTAACACCCACCACGCCTCAGAACTTCGATACACGAAATACTGGCGTGACTTTGGAGGTTGAACCCGTGGTTGGGGCGGATGGAGCTACGATCGACCTGAACCTGGTTCCTCAAGTAGTCGAGTTCGAAGGCTTCATCAATTATGGAAGTCCAATTTTTGGACTGACGCCCCCTGTTACGGGTACGACGACGTTTACTGATCCGATAACGGGTGTCATATCGTCGATCACGCAACTGATCAGCCCACCTAAAAGCCTTGTGCTCACTGAGAACGTGATTAACCAGCCAATCTTTAGCACGCGCAAGGTAACCACCAGTGTGCAGGTGGCTAACGGCCAGACCGTTGTCATCGGCGGATTGATGCGTGAAGATGTCCAGAAAGTGGAAGACAAGACACCTTTGCTCGGCGACATTCCGCTGGTTGGCCGGTTGTTCCGCAGCAATATCGATCAGCACGTTAAACGCAATCTGATTATCTTCGTGACGGCCAGAAAAGTAACTCCGCTAGGACAAGCTCTTGAGGAGCAAGAGGAAGAGTTGCAACCGCCAGTGTTGCCGGAAATCCCGGCCTATAAAAAATAGGTGCCCGCGATAGGGATTACGGGCGGAATTTCCACAGGCAAGAGCACGTTTTGTGAGTGTCTGCGCGAGATTCTTCACTCAGCCAAGTTTTTCGACGCCGACGCTGTCGCAAGAAGAGGGAGTCTCAGCGAACTCGACCGCTTAAAACGGTCAAGTTTTTGCGCGCTTTGAGAAGAGATTCCACTTCATCGGCCGATTGACCGGCAGCGCCCGAGCTTCTTTACGTCGGCGCCGTCGCACCTTCCGCTGCGGATGTAGTATTGAATGGTCTAGCTGAGGAGCTTGTTCGCTGTTCCGTACGATGTGGACGAGGTCGGGGAAAAGCGAGTGATCGCGGTTTGCCCGGTAGAATCGGTGATAACGATTGGACCTGCTCGTAACAAGTTCCAGCGCGCTCAGCTTGCGAAGCTCATCTTGGACCGTGGAAAGCCTAAGACCACTCATTCTCATCAATTCGCGCACATATCGTTCCTTATGGGGCGGTGTGAAAAGCAATCGCAACAACTCCGCGCGCACCTGGGAGAACAGCACTTCCAAGACGGTGCGTTGTTTTTTCATCTCGTGGGCAGCTATTCGAACTCGACCGTTTAAAACGGTCAAGTTCAAACCAGTGATTAATACAATTTTGGAGCAGCTTTGTTTTCTTCTATTAAGGAATGCCGAGTTATGATTGCTTGAGATGCCGGCGATAGGAATCACGGGCGGAATTTCCACAGGCAAGAGCACGTTTTGTAAGTGTCTGCGCGAGATTCTTCCCTCAGCCAAGTTTTTCGACGCCGATGAGGTTGCCCGTCAACTTGTCGATCTTGAGGAAGTTAAACAGGAGCTCCTGACCAAATTCGGATTCGGCATCTTTTCCCGCAACGGCGAC
>Ga0209689_1001016_pt1 | contig 20583 bp, 18 predicted proteins | sample GraSoiAngelo_149_FD_187119 | JGI IMG/M metagenome (GOLD analysis project Ga0209689, IMG submission 187119) | Grasslands soil microbial communities from the Angelo Coastal Reserve, California, USA - 14_1009_09_30cm (SPAdes) (version 2) | ecosystem: Environmental > Terrestrial > Soil > Grasslands ... | reverse complement strand
GAAGACGCGTCTCTTGACGGCGGCCGCGCCGCCGGTCGCCGCGTCGGAGCTGGTGAAGATCGTGAAGGACGCGGCCGGCCAGGCCGGCCTCGAGGTGCGGAGCGAGCGGATCCTGACCCCGACCGCCCGGGGGGAGTTGCTCGAAATTCCGCTCGAAATCACGGTTTCCGGTGGTATTCGTGAGCTGGTAACGCTGCTCTACCAGCTCGAAGAGGCGCGACAACTCTTGACGCTCCAGGACGTGAAGATCAGAGTTCTCAACGTGAGCCAGCCCAAGGAGCTCCTCACCACCCTCACGGTGTCCGGGTTCATCCTACCGGGGCCCCCGCCGCCCAAGCGGTCCTAGGGATGTCGAAGGGCTTCCTCGCTCTGGACGGGCTCTTAGTGATCGCCTCGATATTCTTCGCCACCCAGATCTGGCGCAGCATCGTCGCGCCCTCCCCCATCGCTGGGGCGCGCTCCAGGCCGCCCGCGGCGAGCGCGTCTCTGGCGCGGGGGCCCGCTGCGACACCGGCGGGGGCCCGCGCGCCGCTCGCGAGCTACGCCGTGATCGGAACCAAGAGCCTCTTCAGCCCCGCGCGCACCGAGGGCGAGGCCGCCGCGGGCCCCGCCCAGAGCGGCCCCAAGCCCTTCCTCTACGGTGTCGTCCTGGCGACCGACCTGTCGATCGCGTACCTCGAGGATCCCGGCAGCAAGCGCGTCACCGGGTACCGCGTCGGCGACGCGATCGCCGGCGGCACGCTGACGGTCATCGCTCCCGACCATGTCGTGCTGAAGCGCAGCGACGGCATGGTCGACGTCCCCCTCCGTGATCCGGCGAAGCCGCGCGCCGCGCTGCCCGAGGCCGCCCCGCCGGCCGGGGGGGCCCCAACGGCTCCCGCTCCGACCGCCTTCCCCCAGCCGTCTCCCGTACCCGGCGTGCCCCCTCAACTGCCGGCGTCCGCGCTCCCCGGGGCCTTCCCTCAGCCGCCTGGGCTCCGCCGCCGGTTACCGGTACTGCCCGGGCCCGGCGCGCCCCAACCCGGCCCCGATGCGCCCAACCGGTAACGTCCGAGGCATCGCCTGCGGGGTTCTGGCGCTCACCCTGTGCGGGTGTGGCGGCGCCCGGTCCGCGAAGTCGGTGCGGCCGCTGCCGGCACCGCCGGCCGCGGCCCCGCTCACGCCGCCGCCGCCGGGGCCGGTCTTCGAGTCGAGGCCGCCCCTGCCGCCCGCGTCCCTCGGCCCCCGCGCGGGGACGACGGAGGCGCCCGGCGCGCCTGCCCCCGGGCCGCCCGCGGAGCGCCGGCCCACTCCGGCCCCGCCGATCGCGCCGCCGGTACCGGCCGCCCAGCGGGGCCGCTTCGTCGTCCTGAACTTCGACAACGCCGACGTCGAGACCGTCGTGCACGCGGCCAGCGAGATCCTGGGCTTCAATTACGTGCTCGCGCCCGACGTGCGGGGCAAGGTCACGGTGCAAACGTCGGGACGCATTCCCCAGGAAGACGTGTTCAACCTGCTCCTCGCCATCCTCGAGGTACACGGGTTCACCGCCGTCCGGTCCGAGAACCTCTACAAGATCGTCCGGCTTCCGGACGCCGCGACCCGCGGGGTGCCGACGATCGTCGGGACCGCGCCCGATCCGGCGCGCGCCCCCGAGGAGGTGATCACCCAGATCGTGCCCGTGCACTATACGAGCGTCAACGATCTCAGGACGCTGCTGCAGCCGCTCATCTCCCAGCAGCGGGGGTCGGTCATCGCCCACCGCGAGACGAACGTGCTGATCATCACCGACATCGCCTCGAACATCCGGCGCCTCCTCGACATCGTGCGGCTCATCGACGTCCAGGTGGCCCTCGAGGAAACCCAGATCATCCCGCTCCAGTACGCGGACGCGGGGGACCTCGCGCAGATCCTGAACCAGCTGTTTGCGTCGGGCCGCCTGCGCCCCGGCGCCGGAGCCGGCGCCCCGGCGCCCACGCCGCCCACCCCGGGGGGCGCCGCCGGAGAGTCGGCGACGGAGCGGCCGCCGCTGATCCTCGCCGAGCGCCGGGCGAACGCGCTCATCGTGAACGCGCGCCGCAACGAGATGGACACGATCCGGAAACTCGTGGCCCGGCTCGACATCAGCATCACGGGCGGGCGCCGCATCTTCATCTACTATGCCGAGAACGCCAAGGCCAAGGACCTGGCGGGCACGATGAACGCCATTTACGGCGGCGCGCCGACGGGGACGGGCCGAGCCGGCGAGGCGCAGGGACCGCCGCCCGGCTCCCCGGTCTACGGGGGGCCCACGCGGGTGACCCCGCCGCCGCCGGCCCCCACGACGCCGGGCACGGGCGAGGCGACGTTCGTGGAGGGACAGTTCCGGTTCATCGGCGATGAGACGACGAACGCGGTGATCGTCGCGACGTTCCCGCGCTACTGGACCGACTTCGAGCAGACGCTGAAGCAGCTCGACCGGAGCCCGCGCCAGGTCCTCATCGAGGTCCTGGTCGCCGAGGTGACGCTGACCGGCGACATGCGGCTCGGGATCGAGTGGGCGGTGCGCTCTGGCAAGTTCGACGTGTCGAGCGCGCCGGGCCTCGGTCCGAACGCCGCCGGGACGCTCGAGGGCCGGCCGGCCTACAGGCTCCCGACATCGGCCACGGCGGGCGCGACGCCTGCGATTAGCACCCTCGCCGGGCTCAACGTCTTCACCTTCGCGACCGACCGGTTCTTCTCCGCGCTCAACACGTTCGCCAACGAGGACCTGCTCAACGTGCTCTCGAGCCCGTCCATCATGACGTCTGAGAACAAGAAGGCGGTGATCAACGTCTCGACGTCCATCCCGATCGTCACGAGCCAGCAGGTGCCGATCGGCGGCGCGGTTGCGACGGGCACGACCACGACGGCGGTCGTCGGCACGCAGTCCGTCGAGTACCGCGACGCCGGCGTGGTCCTGACGGTCACGCCGCGGATCGGCGAGCGCGGCACCGTGGCCCTCGACGTCAAGCAGGAGGTGAACGATATCGGCAACCAGTTCTTTGGGACGACGGGCTCGCCGACCATCATCAAGCGGGAGGCCGAGACCTCGGTGGTGCTGCTGAATAACCAGACTCTTATCCTCGGCGGCCTCATCAAGGACAAGCGGGATCGGACGACGCGGGGCATCCCGGTGCTCAAAGACATTCCGGTCCTCGGCTACCTCTTCGGGGCGAAGATCAACACCGTCGACAAGACAGAGCTCTTGATCCTGATCACGCCGCGGGTCATCGGCACCGCGCTCGACGCCGCCCGGATCACGGACGCGATGCGCAAGGCGAGCCCCCAGTTCGACAGGACCTTCGAGGAAGTGCCCGTGCTCCCGCCGACGGGGCCGGGCTCGACGCCCCCGACCGTCCCGGCCCCCCAGGCCCCGCGCGCGCCCGAGGCCCCCGCGATCCCGCCGCCGCCCTCGATCGCGCCGCCGCCGGCGCCCGGCCCGCCTCCCGCCCGCTAGGTCGCGCCGCCCGCGGAGCCGCTGGATGGGCCCGGGCCCCCATCGCCCCGATCGACGGGAGCCCGGACTTCTCGCCGGTCCTGGGGACGACGTCGAGCGGCGTCGTCGCCTCCAAGCTTCCTACCGAGCGCGCGCGCGCGGATCCTCTGGAGGACGCGCGGGGCGACTCTCGGCGTGATGGCACGGCCGCTCCCCGGCGAGGAGCGTGCGCCGTCTGGAAGGTGGGCGGGGAAGCGAGCCGACTAGACGATGCCGGCCTTCTGCAGCCGGTCGATCTCGGTCGACGTGAGCCGGAGGAGTCGCCGCAGGATCCCGGTCGTGTGCTGACCGAGCAGCGGCGGGGGCGCGGCGACGGCGCCGGGCGTTCCGTGCAGCTTCACCGGCACGCCCATGACCCGGAGCGAGCCCGCGGTCGGGTGGGGCAGGTCGACGATCATTTCCCGCGTGCGCAGGTGGACGCTCTCGCACACCTCCGGAAGGGTCCGAATGCGCCCGGCCGGCACGCCCGCCTCGTCGAGGAGCCGGAGCCAGTCGTCGACGGGCCGCCCCCCCAGCAGCTCGTTGAAGAGCGGGACGAGGATGGTCCGGGCCGCCACGCGCTTGGCGACCGTGTCGAACCTCGAGTCCGTGGCGAGCTCCGCGCGGCCGAGCGCGGTGCAGCACCGCGCCCAGAGCGCGTCGTTCGCGGCGCCGATCGTCAGGTAGCCATCGCGGGCCCGGAACACCTCGTAGGGAACGATGGAGGGGTGCGCGTTGCCGCGCCGGGTCGGCCGCTGCCCGGTGGCAAAGTAGATCCCGGCCTGGTAGGTCAGCAGCGCGGCCATCACGTCGAGCATCGCGACCTCGACCTTCTGACCGCGTCGAGTGCGCGCGCGGGCCAGGAGCGCCAGCGCGACGCCGTGGGCCCCCATGATCCCGGACACGAGGTCCGCGATGGAGGTCCCCACCTTCACCGGCGGGCCCTCGGGGAACCCGGTGAGGTCCATGAGCCCCGACTCGCCCTGGACGATGAGGTCGTACCCGGGTCGGCCGGCTTCCGGGCCGGACTCGCCGAAGCCCGAGATCGCGCAGTACACGAGCCGCCGGTTGATCCGGGACAGCGCCCGGTACCCGAGGCCGAGGCGCTCCATTGTCCCCGGGCGGAAGTTTTCCAGAAGGACGTCGCTCCGGGTGACGAGTCGCTTCAGGATCTTCCGTCCCTCGAGGGCCTTCAGGTTGAGGGTGAGGCTCTGCTTGTTCCGGTTGACCGACATGAAGTACGTCGCCTCGCCGCCCGCGAACGGCGGCCAGTGGCGCGTGTCGTCGCCGCGACCCGGCTCCTCGATCTTGATCACCTCGGCGCCCATGTCGCCGAGCAGCATCGAGCAGAACGGCCCGGCGAGGACCCGCGTGAGGTCCAGGACCCGCACGCCCGCCAGCGGCCTATTCGCCCGTGTCACGTCCCCGTCCTTTCCAGAGGCGCTTCGCCCAGCTCCGAGCGATCGCCTCCAGCCGCTCGCCCCGACGCCCGGCGCGCCGCCAGAAGAGTCGCGCCCGATCGAGCGCCCCCAGGTGCGCGAAGTAGTAGACGCGATCGACGGCCTCGATCGCGACGCGGCTGCCGATCCGGATGCCCCGGGTGGCCTCGCCGTGGCAGACGAGCCGCGCGCCGCCCTGGAGCTCGACGAGCGCGATGTGGAGCGGCGAGCGGAAGCCCTCCGGCGGGGAGTGGAGCGTCGTGAAGGTCACGATCTCGCCCAGGCCGGTCAGGGAGACGGGCGCCATCGCCACCGGATGCCATGGGCAGAAGCGCGCCGGCGGCACCACGGCGGTCCCGCACTGCGGGCACCGGGACCCTTGGATCTGGTCGATCACCGGCGGCGGCATCCCGCGGTCAGGCCGCTTCCACGAGGGTCACGAAGTTGTTGGTGGCGAGGCCGCCGATCGACTGGGCCAGCCCGACGTGCGCGCTCACCTGGCGGTCGGCCGCCTGCCCCGTCAGCTGCCAGACGAGCTCCACCACCTGGGCGATGCCCGTGGCGCCGAGCGGATGGCCGCGCGCCTTGAGCCCGCCCGACGGGTTCACCGGTAACCGGCCGTCGAGCGCGGTCTCGCCGTCGAGCGTGGCGCGCCCGGCGGCGCCCGGCGGGAAGAGACCGGTGTCCTCGAGCGCGATCAGCTCGAACGGAGTGAATGCGTCGTGCACCTCCGCGACCTCCACGCGGTCGGCGCCGAAGCCCGCCATCGCAAACGCCGCCTTGGCGGCGGCCTGGGTCGCCCGGAAGCTCGTCAGCTCCTGACGGTGGCGGACGGCGAGCGCATCGGTGCCCTGCCCGATTCCGGCGATCCGCACGGCCGCGCGGCTGGCCGTCAGCACGAGCGCGGCGGCCCCGTCGGAGATGGGGCAGCAGTGGAAGAGGCGGAGGGGGTCCGCGACGAGACGGCTCGCCATCACGGCGGCGAGCGCCACCGGCGCGCGGAAGTGCGCGTACGGGTTGCGCACGGCGTTGGCGTGGTTCTTCACGGCCACCTGGGAGATCTCGCGCGCGCTGAGCCCGCTCCGGGCCATGAGGGCCCGGGTGATCAGGCCCGCCAGGGCCGGCATGGTCGCGCCGTATGACCGCTCGTAGGGGTCGATCGACCGGCCGATGATCTCCGACACCCGCGGCGTCGGCAGGTGCGTCATCCGTTCGCCGCCGACGACGAGAACGGCGCGGGCGGTCCCGGAAGCGACCGCGGTGAAGCCCGCGAAGATCGCCGCCGCGCCCGAGGACGTCGCCGTCTCGACGCGAATCGCTGGCACGTACGCGAACCCCAGGTGGGTGGCGATGCGGGACGCGAAGTTCCCCTCGCCGAGGAATTCCTCCGGGTTCATCGTGGCGACGACGATCGCGTCCGGCACCTCGATCCCGGACGCGGTCAGCGCCGCGCGGGCGGCGTCCGCCATGAGGTCGGGCAGGCTCTGCGTGCGGCGGCCAAACGGCGTCATACCGGCCCCGCTGATCCAGACGCTGGCCATCGTGGCCCCGAAGATCGCCGATTGGGGCGGCGGGCGTCAACCGGCGCCCACGATCCTCCGGCGCCGCTGTGGCGGTGGGGTCGCGACGCCGAGCTCACGGATGAGACGGAGCAAGTACGTGCGCTGGAGGCCGAGCACGCGCGCGGCCAGGGTGCGGTTGCCACCCATCTGGCGAAGGGTCACCTCGATGAGCTGACGCTTGAACTCCGAGACCGCCCCGTGGAAGCCCTGCGCCCGACGGGACGCGGGGACGGCACGCGGCGCGAGCGGTGGCGGGTGCATGGGGCAACTTGGAAGGCAACGCGCATGCCATGTTCCGACAGACGAAAAATCGAGCGGTTAGGCCACCCCCCCGGCGACGGGTTGCACAGTATTCCGGGCACCCCTGCCGCGGGAATTGTGCACCGAGCGGGTCTCGGCCCTAGGCTTTGGTCGCCGGCTTGACGCCGGGATTGTCTTTGAAGAACTGCTTGTTGAGGTCGGTGAAGTTCTTCCACTGCTCCGGGACTTCGTCTTCCGCGAAGATCGCCTTCACGGGGCACACGGGCTCGCACGCCCCGCAGTCAATGCACTCGTCAGGGTGGATGAAGAGCTGATCGGTCCCCTCGTAGATGCAGTCAACCGGGCACACCTCAACGCAAGCCTTGTCCTTCACGTTGATGCACGGTTCAGCGATCACGTACGCCATCTAAGGGGCCTCCTGGACAATTTCGGCTCTTCCCTCCTCGGTCGAGCCAATCATTCATAGCGTACCTCCCGGGACGGTGTCAAGCAATCACGCCCGGGATTCCGCGGGTTTCTACGGCGTCCGCAGCTTCGGGTCGAGGGCGTCGCGGAGAGAGTCGCCGAAGAGGTTGAAGGCGAGCACGGCGAGGCTGATGGCGAGCCCGGGGAAGAGCGCGAGCCAGGGTGCGGTCTCGGCAAAGTCCACCGCCGCGCCCTTGAGCATCAGGCCCCAGGCCGGCGTCGGCTCCGCCACGCCGAGGCCGAGGAACGACAGCGAGGCCTCGAGCAGGATCGCCTGCCCCATGAATGCCGTCACCATGATCAGGTACGGCGCCATCACGTTCGGCAGCATGTGGCGCAGGATGATGCGCGCGTGGCCGTATCCTGCCGCGCGCGCCGCGTCGACGTAGGGGGCACGGCGGATCGCGAGCGCGCTCGATCGGATGACGCGCGCGCACCGCGGAACCATGGGCACGGTGATCGCCAGGATCACGGTGCCGACGCCGTTCCCGAGGCTCGCCACCACCGCGAGGGCCAGGATGATGAGCGGGAAGGAAAGCAAGATGTCCACCACCCGTTCGACGAGCAGGTCGACGAGGCCGCCGAAGTACGCGCCGGCGACGCCGACGATCGCCCCCAGCGTGGCGCCGACGAGGGCGGCGGCGAAGCCGACGGAGAGGGCCGTCCGCGCGCCCCAGACGATCCGGGACAAGACGTCGCGGCCGAACGCGTCGGTGCCGAGCCAGTGCGCCGGCCCCGGGCGCGCGAGCATGGCGCCGTAGTCCGGCGCCAGCGGGTCGTAGGGGACGAGCAGCGGCGCCAGCACGGCGACGAGCGCCATGGCCGCGATCACCGCGGCGCCCGCGGTGCCGACCGGATGCCGCCGCGCGAAGCCCAGGACGGCCCCCGCCCCCGGCGTCCGGGCGACCGCCACCGACCCGACGGCCGGCCCCCCCGTCGTCACGCGTACCGGATGCGGGGATCGAGCCACACGTACACGAGGTCGGCCACGAAGTTGGCCAAGACGGTGATCACCGCCACCAGCAGCACAAGCGCCTGGGTGAGCGTATAGTCCCGGTGCGCGATTGACTCGACGAAGAGCAGGCCGAGCCCGTTCAGGTTGAAGACCTGCTCGGTCACCACGAGCCCGCCGATGAGGAACGCGAACTCGAGCACGATCACCGTGAACACCGGCAGCATGGCGTTCCGGACGGCGTGCCGCCAGAGGACGAGCCGCGGCCAGAGCCCCTTGGCGCGCGCCGTCCGCACGTAGTCCTCGCGCAGCACCTCGAGCATCGCCGAGCGCATCATCCGCGTCGCCACCGCCGAGTAGCGGTAGCCGACTGCGAGCGCGGGCCAGACGAGCTGGGCGAGGTTCCGCCACGGGCTCACGTAGACGGGCGTGAATTCGATCGGCGGGAGCCAGCCGAACGCCACCAGGAGTCCGAGGATCAGCAGGATGCCGAGCCAGAACGACGGCACGGCGAGGCCCGCGATCGAAAAGAGCCGCACCGCGTAGTCGACCCACGTGTCCTGCCGGACCGCGGCCAGGAGGCCGAGGGGAACGGCGAGCAGGACCGCGACGGCCGTCGCCAGGACCGCCACCTCGAGCGAGAGCTGGAACCGCAGCGCGATCTCACGGCTGATCGGCCCGCCCGTCCACAGAGAGCGCCCGAAGTCGAGCCGAACCAGGCCCCCGATCCACCGCGCGAACTGCCGCCAGAGCGGCGCGTCGAGGCCGAGCCGGCCGCGCTCGAGGTCGAGCGCGGCCTTCGAGGCGAACGAACTCTCTCCGGCGAAGCGGAGCTCGACGATGTCACCGGGCAGGACCCGCATGAGCACGAACACGAGCACGGCGACGCCGGCGAGCGTTGGGAGCATGAGGAGCAACCGCTTCAGCACGTACCGGAGCACGCCCGCCCGGCTACTCCGAGAGCCACACGGTATCGAGCTGCTGGTTCACGTAGTGGCTCGGCGTGATGTACCAGCCCCGGAGCTGTCGGCGCTGGGCGATGATCCGGTGCCACTGGAGTGTCATCAGGTAGTGCGCCTCTTCGTCGACGAGCCGCCGCTCGAAGGCGCGGACGGCCCGGCCGCGCGCCGCCTTGTCGGTCGCGCGGCTCTGCTGGCGGTAGAGGTCGTCGAGGACGGGGTCCCGGTAGCGAGCGTAGTTGGCGTCGGAGACACCGGTGGACTGGAACTTGTAGAGGTCCAAGTCGGGTTCCACCAGGTAGCCGCACTGGAAGTCCACGGCGACCTCGAAGTCCCCGGCCCGAATCGTCGAGAAATAGGCGGCCGGCTCGATGATCTCCTGGCTGACGTCGAGGCCGACCCGACGCCACTGGTCGATGAGGTAGACGCCGACGGGCTCGTACGGGTGGGCGATCCCGCGGTTCTTGAGGGTGAACCGGAACCCCTCGGTCACGCCGGCCTCGCGGAGGAGACGGCGCGCCTCGGCCCGCGACCGGGCGATGTCCCGCCCGTACCCGGCGAGCGTCTCGAGCTCGGCCGGTGGCGTGGCGTACTCGGTGCCGGGCACCTGAACGCCGGCCACGTCGCGCACGATCGTGATCTTTGACAGGGCGCTCGCCATCTCGTAGCGGTCGATCGCGAGCGTCAGCGCGCGCCGTACCCGCCGGTCGTCGAACGGCTTCCGGTCGTGGTTCATGGCGATCCAGTTGGCGCAGTCCCACGGGCTCTCCTGGATGCGCACCTCCCCGCCGAGCGCCTTCTGGAGCTGCTCGCGCTCGGCCGGGCTGACGCCGCGGAACTGGACCATCGCGCGGCCGCCGCGGATCGCGGCGATCTGCGCCGAGTCCGACTTCACGAAGGTCGCGCGGAACCCGTCGAGGTACGGCAATCCCGGGCGGCCGTAGCGCGGGTTCCGCTTCCCGAGGATGTGCGAGCCGCGCACATGCTCGACGAAGACGAAGGGGCCGGTGCCATCGATGTGGGTCTCGTACCAGCGCGGATCCTGGCGGAGCCGGTCGGCGCTGTAGATGAAGTTCCAGGGCGACGCGAGCAGCGCCAGCGCGGCCGCCGCGGGCCATCGGAGACGGAAGACGGCTGTGCGGTCGTCGGGCGCGGTGACGGACTCGAACGCCACGTAGGCGCCCTTCCGGCTCGAGGCGACGCCCGCCGCCGGGAAGATGATGTGGTCGTACGACGCCTTCACGTCCCTCGCCGTCAGCGGCTGGCCGTCGTGGAAGGTGAGGCCGCGGCGGATCTTGAAGGTGTAGGTCAGGTGATCCCTCGACTCCGTCCAGCTCTCGGCGACGTCGCCGACGATCCGGGAGCCGTTCGGGTCGGTCGGATCGATCCGCAGGAGCAGGCTGTAGAACGGCGCCAGCGGGTGGATGAGCCCGAAGGTCTCCTCGCGGTGGGCGTCGTAGGACGGCGGCTCCGACGGGACGACGAAGATGAGCTCGCCGCCGCGGCGGGGCTCTTCGTCCGCACGCGCGGGAGCGAGGCCGAGGACGAGCAGCCCGAGCAGTGCGGCCGCGATACGCCTCATGGCCCGGGAGCCTACCGAGCGGCGTCGCCCAGTGTCAAGCGGGCCCGAGCCAGGCCCGGGCCAGGCCCGGGCCGCCCGAGGATCCCGTCGCCTCGATCGGGGGTGGGCCCTGGCTCGCCGCGGGAGCGGCCGCCGGCTAGGCGCGGATACAGGCCACCCAGTGCGCCCGGGCGACCTCGCGAAGCGGCGGGACGCCGGCCGCGCAGTCGGCGACCGCGATCGGGCAGCGGGGATGGAACGCGCAGCCCGCCGGCGGGTCGAGCGAACTCGGCACCTCGCCGCGCAGCACGATCCGCTCCCGGGCCGCCTCGATCACCGGGTCAGGGATCGGGACCGCCGACAGGAGTGCCCGCGTATAGGGGTGGCGAGGCGACCCGGCGAGGGCGTCGCGGTCCGCGAGCTCTACGATCCGGCCGAGGTACATCACCGCGATCCGGTCCGAGATGTGGCGGACGACCGACAGATCGTGGGCGACGAACAGGTAGGAGAGGCCGAGCTTCGCCTGCAGATCCGCGAGGAGGTTGACGATCTGGGCCTGGACCGACACGTCGAGCGCCGAGACGGGCTCGTCGCAGATGATGACGGCCGGCTCGAGCGCGAGGGCGCGCGCGATCCCGACCCGTTGCCGCTGGCCGCCGCTGAGCTCGTGCGGATAGCGGTCGGCGTGCTCCGGCGCGAGCCCGACCGCCCCCAGCAGCTCGCCCACCCGGTGCTGCCGCCGCGCCCGGTCGCCGGCGAGGCCGTGGACGGCGAGCGGCTCGCCCACGATCTGGCCGACCCGCATCCGCGGATTCAGGGAACCGTACGGATCCTGGAAGCACACCTGGAGCCGCCGGCGCACGGGCCGCAGCTCGGACTCGGAGAGCTTGGTCAAGTCCCGCCCCTCGAAGAGCACCTCGCCCGACGTCGGCCGGTCGAGTTGGAGGATGCAGCGCGTCACGGTCGTCTTGCCGCACCCCGACTCCCCGACCAAGCCGAGCGTCTCGCCGCGCCGCAGCGCGAAGCTCACGCCGTCGACCGCCCGCACGACGCGACGGGGGCGGCCGAGGAGGCCGCCGCCCGCCGGGAAGTGCTTGACGAGGTTCCGGACTTCGACGATGACGTCGGTCATCGTCCCGCGGGGCCGTGCCGCGGACGCGTCATTCGACGGGCGCCCGCGCCAGCTCGCTCGCCTGCCAGCAGGCGGAGTGATGGTCATCGGCGCCGACGGGTTCGAGCGCGGGCCGCTCCAGCCTGCAGCGCGCCACCCGAAAGGTGCAGCGCGGCGCGAAGGCGCAGCCGGGCGCGGCCTGCGCAAGGTCCGGCGCCCGCCCCTCGAGCGCGGCGAGCCGCGGCCGGCGCGGCTCGTCGAGCCTCGGGACCGAACGGAGCAGCCCCGCCGTGTACGGGTGGCGCGGGGTGGCGTAGAGGGCGCGTGCCGACGCCTGCTCGACGATCCGCCCCGCGTACATCACGTTCACCCGGTCGGCGTAGCGCGCCACCACGCCGAGGTTGTGGGTGATCAGGAGTAGCGCGACGCCCATCCGCCGCGTGAGCTCGCGCAGGAGCTCGAGGATCTGGGCCTGGATGGTCACGTCGAGGGCGGTCGTGGGCTCGTCGGCGAGCACGAGCGACGGCTGGCAGGCGAGCGCCATCGCGATCATGAGCCGCTGGCGCATGCCGCCGCTCCACTGGTGCGGGTAGTCGCGGAGCCGCCGGTCGGGATCGGAGATCCCGACCTGTGCGAGCAGCTCGACCGCGCGCGCCCGGGCTGCCGTCGGTTCGAGGCCGAGGTGGACCTCGGGTCCCTCCGTGAGCTGGCGCCCGATCGTGAGGGTCGGGTTCAGCGAGGTCATGGGCTCCTGGAAGATCATCGCGATCTCCCGACCGCGGACCGCGCGCATCTCCTCCTCGGGAAGGGCCAGGAGGTCGCGGTCCCGGAAGCGCACGACGCCGCCGGCGATCCGGCCCGTCGGCGCCGGCACGAGCCGCATGACTGAGAGCGCGGTCACGCTCTTGCCGCACCCGGACTCGCCCACCAGCGCGACCGTCTCCCCTGCGCCCACGGAAAAGGAGACGTCGTCCACGGCGCGCACGACCCCCGCGCGCGTCGCGAACTCGGTCCGGAGGTTCCTTACCTCGAGGAGGGGCCGCACCCGCGCGTCACGTGCAGCGCGCGGCCGGAAGGTGCCCGGAGGCCTCGGGGACGAAGTGCGCGTACTCGCGACAGATCGCCTCCGCCACGCACGGCCAGCGGTACCGGGACGCCCACCGGACGGCCTCGCGCCCCAGCCGCCAGCGCAGGTCGCCGTCGGCGAGCAGGCGCGCGATCGCGCCGGCGAAGGCGGCGGCGTCGCCGTCGGGCACGAGGAAACCCGTCACGCCATCGCGCACCGTCGTCGTCAGCCCGCCCACGTTGGAGGCGATCACCGGGCTACCGCACGCCATGGCCTCGAGGGCGACCATCCCGAACGACTCGTAGTACGACGGCATCACCGTGGCCTCCGATGCCGCATAGAAGAGGCGGAGCCGCTCCTGGGGCTGGGCCCCGAGGAAGCGCACGGAGTCGGTGAGGTCGAGCGTGGCGACGAGCCGGCGCAGGTGGGCGACGTGCCCGTTCTGCGGCTCGTCCTGGTCCCCCCCGACGATCAGCAGGAAGGGTCGCGCGGGCAGGCGCGCCATCGCCTCGAGCAGTGTCTCCAGCCCCTTGATCGGCGCGAGGCGCCCGACGTAGACGAGCAGCGGCGCCTCCGGCAGGCCGAGCCTCGCCTTCGCCGCCGCGGGGGCCGCCGGCGTGAACAGCTCCGTGTCGACGCCGCACGGGATCACCGCCACCCGCTCGCGGTCCGCGCCGTAGTACGCGGCCAGGTGCTCGCGCTCGACCGGGTTGGCCGCGATGATCCGGTCGGCGGCCGAGATGATCCGGCCCTCGGCGGCGATCCGCAATTCCGGCTCGAGCTCGTCGGCGGTCCGCGCCACGCTGTTCTTCAGCTGGCCGAGCGTGTGGAACATCTGCAGGAGCGGGCTCCCCCAGCGGGTCCGGAGCCGGAGGCCCGCCACCCCCGACAGCCAGTAGTGACCATGAATGAGGTCGTACTCGACGCCGTCGCGGAGCCGCCACAGGTCGAGGGCGTTCACAAACTGGTCGAGGTGACGATAGATATCCTCCCGCGGCATCGGCGCTTCCGGCCCTGCCGGGAGGTGGACGACGCGGACACCCGGCGCCAGCTGGACGACCCGCTCGATCTCGGGGTTCTGCGAGCGCGTGAAGACGTCCACGGCGAGCCCCATCCGGCCGAGCTCGCGCGACACCTCGCGCACGTAGACGTTCATGCCGCCCGTTTCTTTGCCGCCGAGGGCCGCCAGCGGGCAGGTGTGGACGCTCAGCATCGCGGCCCTCACCGTCCCACCTCGATGCGGTAGAGCTCTTCGGACCTGGCCCCGAAGCCGAGCTTGTAAGGCTCCTCCCCGCGGAGGAAGTCGAACCGCCCGACCCCGCGCTCGAGCGCGTCTCGGATGACGCGCACGAGGAGGACGATGCCCGGCGACAGCGCGGCCAGGCCGGTGTCGAAACCGGAGTTATAGAGCCCGACCGCGCCGGGCCACTCAAGGCAGACGACCGCCGCGAGCACTCGGGAGTCGTGCTCGAGCGTCCAGAGCCGCGCCTGGCCGCGCGCCGCCAGCGCGCCGACAGCGGTCCGGAAGAAGGCCTCCATCCGGGCGTCCATGAACCGCGCCTTGCCTGCGTGCGACCGCCGGTGGAGGGCGAAAAATGCCGGAAGCCGGGCCTCGAGTGCCGCGAGCGACCCGGAAGCGAGTGCGACCACGCCCGGGAGCTCCCGCTCGAGCCGCCGGACCTTCCGCAGGAGCTCGTGGCGCTGCTTGCCGGTGAGTCGGGCGAGATAGGAGTCCCAGGTTGCGGGCAGGTCGAGGACCGGGCAGCGCTCCTCGACCGCGGCCGCGGCCCGGAGCCCGTAGGCCGGCGCGAGCGCGGGAAGCAGCGTCGCGCTGGGCGAGGCTGCGCGGATCGCGTGGAGGTCCCAGGTCTCCGGCGCCGTCGCACGGCTCTGCAGCAGGGCCGCCCACACGTCCTCCTCGAGGCCGGCGGGGGCGATCAGGTCGAGGTAGTCGGAGACGTCCAGTCCGCCGAGGAGGCGCGACACCCCGTCGCCGTCCTCGACGAGGGGCAGGAGCCCCGCGAGCTCGCCGGCGGCGTTGCCCACACGCAGCAGGCGGAGCCGTCGGCCGCCGCCGAACGCCCCTAGCCAGGCGCTCTGCCAGGCCCAGGACATGAACGGCGACGGAAAGGCCGCCCGCGCGAGGAGGCCCTGCCAGGCCTCCTCGCCCACGGTGTCGAGTTGGTCGAGCAGGTCGACCTTCACAGCTCCGCCGCCTCCTCGCCAACGCCCGGGGACGACTCCCCGCCGTCCTCCCCTGCCGACTCGGTCATGGCCTCGTCGACCGCGGAGTCGAAGTCGTCGCCGAGTTCGTCCCCGAACTCCTTGCCCATCTTCTTCATGAGGCGGGCGACACTCCGGGGGTCGTTTTCGTCGAGGTCACCGAGGCTCGAGGGGTCGGCGAGCGACTCGAGGCGGTCCTCTTCGGATCTCACGGTGGTGAAGCGCGACATGACACGCTGGAGAGACTGGCTGCCACAGCGCGGGCAGCGCGGCGGCGGCGCCGTCGACGGGGCCAGGATCAGGAGGCTGACGCGCCGGCGACACTCGGAGCAGTCGTACTCGTAGATCGGCACGAGGTTCTCCTCCGTCCCACCTACCCCAGGCTTTCGACGGTGATTGTAGCACGCGGGGTTCGGGCGTCCGGAGCGCCACGACCCCACGCCGCCCACCGCGGCACCGTTCTTGCTCCCGGGGCAGGACGCCCGAGCCGCCGATGCGCGCCCTGGTCGCGACCACCGCACGCAAGGCCAGGGCGGGTCGCTGTCTCGGCCCGCGCGCGTCGCCGCCCCTCGGCCCCCGCCTCAGCCCTGGCGGGCCTGCGTGAACAGCTCCTCCATTCGGCGGACGGCGCGGCCCCAGTCGAACTCGCTCCGCACGAGGGCGGCCCCGGCCGCCGCCAGCCTCTCCCGCAGCCCCGGGTCGACGGCGAGGCGCTCGAGCTTCTTCGCCAAGTCCGGCACGTCCCGCCGCCGCGCGACCAGGGCGGTTTCGCCGTCGCGCGCGTAGTCCCGGCAGCCGCCGTTGTCGTAAGTGCAGAGGGCCGCCCCGCACGCCATCGCCTCCATCGAGGGCATCCCGAGCCCCTCGTCCCAGGAGGGACAAAGATAGATGGCGCACCGGCTGTAGAGCTCCTTGAGCGCCGTCTGTGGTGGGTCCCGATGGTACTCGTCGTACGGGGGAGACCCGCGCGGCGGCTTGAGGCCGAAACCCACCAGCGTGAGCCTCGGGTGAAGCGCGCGCACGCGCGCGACGGCCTCGAGCCCGTCGGCCACCCCCTTCCACGCGTACTCGTGGTGCAACATCAGCACGCGCCCGGGATCCGGCGCGGCCGCGGGCGAAAACAGCTCCGGATCGACGGGTGTCACGAGCCGTTCGGCCGGCTCCCGGAACTTCTCGCGCATGATGTCGGCGAGCCAGGTCGAGATGACGATCTTCCGAAGCGGGAGCCGGTAGGTGGCGTCGACCTCGGCGGCGGCGCCGTGGTAGAGACTCTCGTAGTGCTGGACCAGGTAGAACTTCGCGCCGCACGCGGCCGGCGCGGCCGCGGCGACCAGGGCCGACTGCCAGGCGGTGGCGACGAGGATATCGCCCAGGGGGAGGCGGTCGGGACGCCAGCCGGCCGTCCAGACGATACGCGGCCGGAACCCCGGCATCCACTCGGCCCGCGCCCGGGTGAATGCGCGCCAGAGCGTGCGGAGGCGCCCGCGGGCCGGGACGACCACGGTGACCGAGTGACCGAGGCCGGCGAGCCGATCGGCATACGTCAGAATCGCCCGCACGCCGCCCGCGATCCGGAGATGCGGACAGAGGAAGGTGACGCGCATCAAATGGCCATCGACACCTGCCCCGGCCGCCGGTACGCGGCGGGATCGAGCAGGACGTTGATGCACCACACCTCCTCGCTCGAGAGCGCCCGTTCGAGCGCCGGCCGGAGGGCCTTGGGCTCCGTGACCAACGCGCCACGGCCGCCCAGGGCCTCGACCATGAGGTCGTAGCGGCGGGGCGGCAGGCTCGTCGCCACCGCGCGGGCCTCGCCCCAGACGGACAGTTGCGGGTTGCGGATCTGCCCCCAGCCTCCGTCGTTGCCGATGACGCACGTGAGCCCCAGTCCGAAGCGCCCCGCCGTCTCGAGCTCCATGCCGTTGAGCCCGAAGGCGCCGTCGCCCGCGATCAACAGCAGGCGGCGGTCGGGGTGGAGCAGCTTCGCCGCGATCGCGAACGACGGGCCGACGCCGAGACAGCCGAACGGGCCCGGGTCGAGCCACTGCCCCGGAGCCGTCAGCGGTACGAACTTCGCGGCACAGCCGACGACGTCGCCGCCGTCGCCCACCACGATCGTGTCCGGCGTCACGACGGCGGCGATCTCTGCCGCCCACCGGTAGTGCGAGATCGGCGCCTGGTCCGTCGCGGCCTGCGTCGTGAGCGCCTCCTGGGCTGCCCGCTCCGTCTCCCCGACGCGGAGGCGCCAAGCCTCCCCGCGCGCGGCCAGGCCCGCGGGCATCGCGGCGACGACCTGATCCAGGACGCGGCCGATGTGGCCCACCAGGCCGAGCTCGAGCGCGCGGTTCCGCCCGAGCTCCGCCGGATCGCAGTCGATCAGACAGACGCGCGCCTCCTCCGGGACCGCCGGCGGCTGGCCGTATCCGAGCCGGAAGTCGAGGGGGGTGCCGAGGACCAGCACGAAATCCGCGCGGGCCAGCGCCCAGCCGCGGGCATGGGAGAACGCACAAGGGTGGCCCACCGGGAGTGCCCCCCGCCCGGCGCCGTTCATGAAGACCGGGGCGCCGGCGGCGTGAGCGAAGGCCGCCAGCGACTTGGCGGCGTCGTCCCAGTAGACGCCGCTGCCCGCGAGCACGACCGGCCGCTCGGCGCGCGCGACGAGCGCGGCGAGCCGGGCGACGTCGGCCGCGTCGGCCAGCCCGGCCGGACGATGCACGTAGCCGGCCGGGATCGGGGCGAGCCGATCCTCGATCGTCTGGAGCAGGAGATCCACGGGAATCTCCACGAACACCGGCCCCGGGCGTCCGGAGAGGGCGGTCCGGATCGCGGTCGTCAGGACCTCGGGGATCCGGCGTGTCTCCGCCACCGACCACGCACCCTTCGTGATCGCGCGGAGCAGCGCCACCTGCTCGACGTCCTGGAGGGCGCCGCGGCCGCGGAGGGCCTGCGGCGCCGCGCCGCCGATCAGGAGCAGCGGACTGCGGGCACTCGCGGCGTTGGCGACGCCCGTCACGGCGTCGGTGACGCCGGGGCCGGCCGTGACCACCGCGACGCCGATGCCGCGCGTCAGCCGCGCGTAGGCGTCGCCGGCGTGGGCAGCCGCCTGCTCGTGGCGCATGTCGATGACGCGGATGCCCTCGGTCAGGCAGCCGTCGTAGATCGGCAGGATATGACCGCCGCAGAGCGTGAAGATGTGTCCCACGCCTGCCTGCCGGAGCACCCGCGCGACGAGCTCCCCGCCGGTCAGCTCCGCCATCGGCCCGGACTTCTCCGCCCGGCTCCGGCTCAGGCCGTCCGGTTGAGGCGCGGCAGGATGTCGGCCGCGATGGCCTCGATCTGCGGGCCGGTCTGGCCCGGGTCGCCGATCGGGTTGAGGATGAAGTAGTCGCAGCCGGCGTCGATGAACTTCTCGAGTGTCTCGCGGCACTGCGCGGGTGTCCCGATGACGCCGTACCGCTCGGCCAACGGCCCGAAGTCCTGGCTGTAGCGCTCCGAGAGCCGGCTCACCCAGGTCTGCCGCGCCGTCTCGAAGTCGCCTCCAACCGTGATGAACGCGAGGTGGGCCCGCGCGAAGCCGTCGAGCGACCGGCCCGCGCGGTCCGCCGCCGCGCGGATCTTCTCGAGGCTCTGGCGGTAGCGCTCGGCGGTGACCACGTAGGCGACCCAGCCGTCGCCGACGCGCCCGGCCCTGGCCAGCGCCGCGTCCGAGCGCCCACCGACCCAAATCGGGGGGCCCCCCGGCTGGACGGGCTTGGGGTCGATGCTGACGGCGTCGAAGCTCGTGAAGCGCCCCTTGAACGTGGCCGGTGTGTCCCGCCAGAGGGCGCGCAGCACCTCGATGCCCTCGTCGACCCGCGCGCCGCGCTCCCGGTGCGGCACCCCGCTCGCCTCGAACTCCTTGGGGTTCTCGCCGCCGACGCCCACGCCGAAGACGAACCGTCCGCCCGAGAGGACGTCAAGCGTCGCGGTGATCTTGGCGACGATCGTGGGATGGCGGAGGGCCAGCAGGTAGACGGCGCTGCCGATCCGGATCCGGGTGGTGATGCTGGCATAGGAGGCGAGAAGCGTGAGCGACTCGTAGAGCGGCAGGTGGAAGCTGACGTGGTCGCCGGTCCAGAGCGACTCGAAGCCAAGCGCCTCGGCGCGGCGCGCCAGCGCCCACTGCACGGCAGGCGGGTGCAGCGACAGGGACACGCCGACCCTAGCGCGGGAAGGCATCCTTGACCCCGCCGTCGACGGTGAGCGTGCAGCCGGTCGTCTTGCTCGCACGGTCCGACGCCAGGAACGCGATCGCCTCGGCCACGTCTTCCGGCAAGATCGGCGCGCCCAGGAGGTTGCGCTTCCGGTAATAGTCCTCGAGCTCGGCGACACTGATCCCCTGGGCCGCCGCGCGCTCCCGCCGGAGCTCCTCCGACCAGAGCTTCGAGTCCTGAAAGACGGCGTCGGGGTTCACGATGTTGGAGCGGACGCCGACGGGACCGCCCTCGAGCGCCAGCACCTTGGCGAGCTGGGCCTCGGCCGCCTTCGAGGCCGAGTACGCGGCGAAGTCCTTGCCCGGCGACATCACGTTCTTGGTCGCGACGAAGACCAGCGCGCCGCCACGCGCTTGCGCCTTCATGAGGCGGAGCGCCGCCCGCGCGACCAGAAAGTGCCCGGTCGCGTTGACGGCGAACGCACGCTCCCAGTCCTCCCGCTCCAGGCGGTCGACCGGCGCCGCGTGGGCGACGCCGGCGTTGGAGACCAGGATGTCGAGCCCCCCGTAGGCGAGCGCCGTGGCCTCGAACACCGCGCCGACCGCGGGCTCGCTCGTCACGTCCATCCGGAGGCCGAGCGCGCGCCCCGGGCCCTGCGCCGCGACGATGTCGTCGGCCACCTTGCGCGCCCCGGCCTCGTCGAGGTCGCCGATCACGACGTGGGCTCCGTCGCGCGCCAGGCGGATCGCCGCCGCCCGACCGATCCCGGAGGCGCCGCCCGTGACGAGCGCCACCCGGCGTGCGAGCTCCTTCTCCGGCGGGGCCAGCGTGAGCTTGTAGAGCTCGAGCGGCCAGTACTCGATGTCAAAGGCCTCCTTCGGCGAGAGCGACACGTACTGACCAAAGGCGGCGGCGCTGCCGAGGACGGCGATTGTGTGGCGGTAGATGTCGTCGACGATGCCGGCCGTCCGCTTGTCCCGACCCGTCGTGAACATGCCGAGCCCCGGGACCAGCACGACCCGCGGCATCGGGTCGGCGAGGGTGAGGCCCGGCGGCGCGTGACGCTCGAAGTAGGCCGCGTAGCCGCGCGCGAATTGCTCGACCGCGCGCGTGACGACCGGCATGAGCTGGTCGGGGTCGTCCGCGCGGTCGGCCGGCACGTAGCACGGGAGCCGCTTCGTGTAGATCGTGTGATCGGGCGTGGCCGGCCCGACCTGGCTGAGCTCCGCGGCCTGCGCCGACGACACGAACTCCAGCACGTCCGTGTCGTCGTCGAAGGAGAGGATCGAGCGGCCGATGAGCCCGCGGAGCCTGGG
>Ga0209689_1001014_pt1 | contig 20598 bp, 16 predicted proteins | sample GraSoiAngelo_149_FD_187119 | JGI IMG/M metagenome (GOLD analysis project Ga0209689, IMG submission 187119) | Grasslands soil microbial communities from the Angelo Coastal Reserve, California, USA - 14_1009_09_30cm (SPAdes) (version 2) | ecosystem: Environmental > Terrestrial > Soil > Grasslands ... | reverse complement strand
GTGACGCTCATCAGCTCCAACGTCAACTGGGTCGAGTTCGGCCCGCACTTGGACCTGACCGCGGCCGGGACCGGCGGTTGGGCCCACGTGAGCGGCACCTACGTCGCGCCTGCCGGGGCGGTCCGGGTCTGGATCGGGCTGCAGAGCTCGGGATCCGGGACGTTCTGGTTCGACGACCTCAGCCTGACGCCGCTGCCGTAGCCGTCCCTCTACGCTGCCGCCGGGATGCGGCTGTCGTTCGCGATCGGGGACTACGACCGCGTGCGCGCGCTCCGCGAGGGGCGCGTGCGGGCGGACGGTCTCGAGCTCACGTTCCTGCCGCTCGGCCCCGAGGAGATCTTCTTCCGCCAGCTCGTGCACCAGGAGTTCGACGTCAGCGAGATGTCGCTGGGCTCGTTCGTCGCCGGTCTTTCTCAGGGTGAGTTCCCGTTCGTCGCGATCCCGGTCTTTCCCTCGCGCGCGTTCCGCCACTCGGCGGCGTATGTGCATGCCCGCGCCAACCTCGCGAGGCCCGAGGATCTGCGGGGAAAGCGCGTGGGCGTCGCCGAGTACCAGCTCACCGCGAACGTCTGGCTTCGCGGCATCCTCGAGGACGACCACGGCGTACGACCGTCGGAGATCCAGTGGTTCAGCGGCGGCCTCGAAGAGCCCGGCCGCCGCGAGAAGGTGAGCATCCCGCTGCCCGCGGACGTCACGGTCGAGCCGATCCCGAAGGACGAGACGCTCTCGCGGATGCTCGAGCGCGGCGACCTCGACGCGCTCTTCACCCCGCGCCTTCCCGACCCGTGGAAGCGCTCATCGGCGAACGTGCGCCGGCTCTTCCCCGATCATCGCCGCGTCGAGGCGGAGTATTTCCGCCGCACCGGGATCTTCCCGATCATGCACACGGTGGCGATCCGCCGCTCGGTGTACGAGCGCGATCCGTGGATCGCGCAGAGCCTCACCAAGGCGCTCGCCGAGGCGAAGCGGCTCTGCGCGTCGTCCCTCTACGAGACGGCGACCCTCGCGTACATGCTCCCGTGGCTGACGGAGGAGATCGAGTCGGCGCGCGCGCTCATGGGGGACGACTGGTGGCCGTACGGCCTAGAGCCGAACCGCACGACGCTCGAGACGTTCTTACGCTACGCGGCGTCGCAGGGCCTCGCGGAGCAGCGTCTCGCGGTCGAAGACCTCTTCGCGAAAGAGACGCTCGACACGTTCAGGATTTAGCGGCGCATCCGTTCCGCGAGCAGCCGCGCCGCGCGCCCGATGTGTGGCAGGAGCGACGCGACGCCGGTCATGCCGAGGAAGTACAGGCCGGGGACCCTGGTCACGCCGTCGTAGTGACGCGGCAGGCCGTCGTCGTCGAGCGGCGCCCCTTCGATCCACCCGTGGTCCTGGACGTAACCGGTGGCCCAGATGACGCAGGTCGGGCGGACGCGCCTGCCGTCGTCGAGCGCGAGGCCGGCGCTGTCCGCGGCGATCGCTCGGCCGACGACGTCGACGCCACGCGCTTCAAGGCTCCCGAGGCTGGGGACGACGAAGGCCGCTCTGCCGACCGGTCCGCGAGGCGTCCTCCGACGCAGCGATGCGCCGACACGCTCGCCCAGACCGAGGAGGCCCCAGAAGAGCCGTGTCGCGCGTAGCCACGCCGGCGGGGTGCGCAGCCGGCGACCGCTCGACAGCGCGACGCGGTGAGTTCGCAGGAGGTCTTCGGCGATCTGGGCGCCGGAGTTCGCGCCGCCGACGACGAGGATGTCGCCCGCCAGGAGCTGCGAGGGGTTGCGGTATTCGCTGCTGTGGAGCTGAACGATGTCCGAGGGGAGATCGGCGGCGAACCGCGGAACGCGGGGCTTCTGGTACGGACCGGTCGCGACAACGACCTGACGCGTCGAGAACGTGTCTCCCGCCGCGGACACGGCCGCGAACGCGTCGTCCTCGCGCCGCAGCGCGGTGATGCGCGTCGCGTAGCGGACCGGGAGGGAAAAGTGCGCCGTGTACCGCTCGAGGTAGGAGACGACCTCCTCTTTCCCGGGAAACGTCGGCCCAGCCGCCGGGAAACGAAGTCCGGGGAGGCCGTCGACGCTGCGGGGCGTGAAGAGCACGAGCGAATCCCAGCGGGAGCGCCACGAAGGCGCGACCTGGGGACTCGCCTCGACGATGACGAAGTCGCGGCGCTGCGCCGCGAGCTGGCGGCCGACGGCGAGCCCGGCCTGGCCCGCGCCGATGACCAGGACGTCGTGCCGTTCGTTCCTAGCAGACCCCCGCGACGCTCGTGTCGGCGAATTGCTCGAACGTGATCGCGCCGCTGGTGAGCTTGTAGTCGAGCGCGATCTTCATCTCGGCGTCGAAGCCTGCCTTGCTGATGCAGCCCGTTCCGAAGCCGGTCTTGATGTGGTCGATGACCTTGACGACCAGCGCCTTGTCGAGCCCCTGGAACTGTTCGGCGGCCTTCGGGCTCGCGAGGATGGCGTCCGCGATCGCCGACGCGGTGCTCGCGCGGATGAAGTCGAGCCCCTTCTTCTGCACGTTCGCCATCCGCTTCACGAGGTCCGGCTTCGCCTGGATCACGTCCTCGCGCGTCACGAGGAAGAGCGCCGCGGCTTTGTCGGAGCCGGTCCACTCCTTCGCCTGGCCCGGCTGGTACGGGTCGAGGAGGAAGACGCCCACGTTGTCGGCGAGGACCTTCTGCGCGATCGGCTCGAACGAAACGATCGCGTCGACGCGCCCCGACTGGAGAGCGGTGTAGAAGACGGCGTTGTCGCCGCCGAGCGAGACGAGCTCGACGTCCTTGTCCGGATCGAGGCCGGCCTTCTTGAGGTAGACGTTCCCCAGAGCCCACGATCCGGAGCCGGGCGTGGTGTAGCCGATCTTCCTGCCCTTGAGGTCCTTGACCGTCTTCACCTGGTCCTTCAGCTGGCTCCGCACGATGAGCCCGAAGAACTCCTGGTCGTGGAGCTCGATGACCGCCTTGAACGGCGAGCCGGCGAGCCGCGCGATGGGGATGTGCACGAACGCGTAGAGGCCGAACTCGTACTGCTTGGCGATCATCGCCTGCCGCAGGGTGCCGCTCGAGCCGATGACGAACTCACCGAGCTCGATGTTCTCCGAGCCGAAGAAGTCCTTCGCGATCGCGACGAGGGTCGGGAGGTTGAGCTCCGTCGAGTTGATGCCCGTGAGGGTCACCTTGTCCTTGGGAGCCGCCGGTGTGGCCGATGCCGCCTGCGTCCCGGCCACCGACGGCGTTGGTGACGCCGCGGGCGCGCTCGCGCACGCGGTGATGACGACCGAGGACACGACGAGCGCGACGAGACACCCTCTCATCCCCGTGGACCCCCTATCCGCCGAGCGCCGCTTGCGGCCGCCAGCGGAGCAGCCGCCCTTCGAGACGCTTGGCGATCTCGACCAATGTTACGGCGAAGACCATGAGGATCAGCAGGATCAGGTACACGCGCTTTGTGTCGAGGAGCCCGGCGGCGATCGAGAGGCGGTACCCCAATCCAGAGGACGCGCCGACGAACTCCCCGACGACGGCACCGGTGAGCGCGAACGAGACGCTCGTGCGGAGCGCCGCGAAGATCCAGCTGAAGACCGACGGCAGCACGACGAAGCGCGCGAGGTCTCCGCGCGTGCCTCCCATCACCTGCACCGCCTTCACGAGCTCCGGGTCGACGGAGCGGATGCCGAGATACGTGTTGAAGAAGACGACGAAGAACACGGTGAAGAGGCTGAGCGCGATCTTCGACGCGATCCCCAGGCCGAGCCAGGGGAGGAGGATCGGCGCGACCGCGATGCGCGGCAGCGAGTTGAGCGAGACGAGCACCGGCTCGACGACCTCGGAGGCGCGGCGCCAGTAGCCGAGGAGGAGTCCGAGGGCGCAACCGCCGATCATCCCGAAGACCAGCCCGACCATCGACTCGGTGAGCGTGGTCGACAGGTCCCGCCAGAGGAGACCCGACTGCGAGTAGGGCACGATCTCGGCGAGCGCGCTCGAGGGCCGCGCGAGGATCGCCGGCACCACGAGGACGATCCCCAGCCCGAAGCCGCCGGTCGCGAGCTCCCACACCGCGAAGATCGCGAGGACCAGCGTCACGCGCTTGAGCGACAGCGCGAGCGTCCGGTTCATACGGGACCTGCGGGGGGTCCGAGGGGGGCAACGCCGCCCTCGACCGGCGCCCGGAACTCGTCGCGGAGCGCGTTCCAGATGGTCGCCTCGAGCTCGACGAACTCGGATGCGCCGCGCAGCGCGAACGCGTCGCGCGGGTAGGGAAGCGCGATGTCATAGACCGCCTTCACCGTGCCCGGCCGTCGCGACATGACGACGACGCGCTGAGCGAGCACGATCGCCTCGGCGAGGTCGTGCGTGACGAACAGGATCGTCCGCGGCGTGAGCTCCCAGATCCGCAGCAGCTCCGACTGCAGGAGCATCCGGTTCTGCGCGTCGAGCGCGCCGAACGGCTCGTCCATGAGGATCACGTCCGGGTCGTACGCGAGCGTCCGCACGAGGGCCGCGCGCTGGCGCATGCCTCCCGAGACCTGGTGCGGGTAATACCGCTCGAAGCCCGCGAGCCCCGCCATCACGAGGAGCTCGCGCGAGCGCAGCGCGCGCTCACGCTCGTGGACCCCACGGATCGCCAGCCCGACCTGCACGTTCTGCTCGATCGTCTGCCAGGGCAGGAGGGCGTCGCGCTGGAACACGTAGCCGAGGTTCAGCTCGCGGCGCGAGCGCGTGCGCGCCTCCGCGCCGTCGATGAGGATGCGGCCCGACAGCTCGGTGGCCTCGGGATCGAGCAGCCCGGCGATCGCGTTGAGGATGGTCGACTTGCCGCAGCCGCTCGGCCCGAGGACCGCGACGAACTCCCCTTTCGCGACCGCGAGGCTGACGTCCCGGACCGCGTCGACGCCGCCGCGGTAGCGGATGCCGACGCGCTCGAGCGAGACGCTCACCCGTCGCGGGGGCTCGGCCCCCGCGGCCCCCGAAGCCGCGTCAACGTGACGCGATGCGCACGTCGACGACGACGGGTCCGCCGGCGTCCATCGCCTTCACGGCCGCGGCGAACGTCCGCGCGAGCTCGGCCGGATCCTCGACCGGGCCGAACCCCTCGGCGCCGAGGTCGCGCGCGAGGCTCGCGAAATCGACCGCCGGCTGCTCCATGCGCTGGCCGACCCAGCGGTTCTCGCGCGGACGCTGTCGTGTGACGGCGACGCGGTCCTGGTGCTCCTCGTCGTTGAAGTACGTCTGGTTGTTCGCGACGAGGACGAGAACGGGGATCCGGTGGTGCGCCGCGGTCCAGAAGGCCTGCGGCGACGCGAGCGTCTCGCCGTCGCCGAGGACGCCGATGACGGGCCGGCCGCTGCCTTGCGCCGCGAGCGCGGCGCCGACGGTGATGCCCGTGCCCGACCCCACCGCCGCGCCGCCGTCGTTCCCGAGGAACGTCCCCGGGCAGGCGAACTCCCACGTCGCGGCGGGCCACGGGCCGAGCGGGCGCTGCGCCACGATCGCCTCGCGCGCCCGCTCGCCGAGCGCCGCGCGCAGCTCGCCGAGCGCGCGGGCGAGATGGATCGGCCGGCCGTCGCGGCGCGCCGCGTTCGCCTTCGCCCACTGGGCGCGATGACCGCGCGATCGCTCCGCGAGCTCTCGGGCTCGATCCTCCGCGGCGCGGCGCGCCGCCGGGCGGTCCGCAAGCCCGCGCTCGACGGCGACGCGCAGCGCGGGCACGGTCTGGTCCGCGCTCGCGGTGATCGCGACGTCGGCGTGCGGCAGCTCCTGGTAGTCCGCGACCCACGAGCGCGTCGCGTAGGGCTCGAGCGTCACGTTGATGAGCCGCACGGGCTTCCCCTCGCGCTCGCGCAGCGCGCCGGCGACGTCCACACGCTCGAGCGCGAGGATGACGTCCGCGTCGCGGACCGCCTCCGCGAAGGCATCGTGGGACTGCGTCCGCGACGCGCCTTGATGGAGCGGGTGATCGGTGGGAAAGGAGACCGCGGCGGCGCCGTCGCTCGCGACCGCGGCGCCGAGCGACTCCGCGAGCGCGACGAGATCCGGCCACGCGCCGGTCCGTCCGAGGAGGATCGCGGGGCGCTCCGCCTCGGCGAGCAGACGCGCGGCGCGCGCGAGCGCGTCCGGATCGGGCGCCGGAGCGGACGGCGCCGCGATGCGCGCGACGTCGGGGAACGCGACCGGGGCCTCGAGCCGCTGCTCCTGGAGCCCCGCGTCGAGGCACACGTACACCGGGCCGCGGGGCTCGAGGTTCGCGAGCTGCCACGCGCGGAGAAGGGCGTTCGGGAACGCGGCGACGCTCGACGGCTGGTGCTCCCACTTCACAAAGTCGCGGACGAGCTCGCCCTGCTTCTCCGAGGTGTGGATCCAGTCGATCCACGGTCGGCGGGCGGCCGCATCCATCGGCCCGGTCGCGCCGATGACGACGACGGGCATCCGGTCGACCCACGCGCAGAAGATCGTCATCGTCGCGTGCATGAGGCCGACCGAGCTGTGGACCGCGGCGGCCATCGCGCGGCCGGTCACCTTCGCATAGCCGTGCGCGATCGCGACGGCGACCTCCTCGTGGTTGGCGAGGATCATCGCGGGCCGCTCGTTCCCGAGGTAGTTGACGATGCTGTCGTGCAGCCCGCGGAACGACGCGCCCGGCTCGAGCGCGATGTAGGGGATGTCGAGGCGGCGGAGCATCTCCGCGACCACGTCCGAGCCCCACTCGGGCGCGGCCGGACGCGCGGCGGCAATGCTTGGAATGTCGCGCCTGGTCAAGACGGCGATAGTACGAGCGCGCGTTCGAACACCTCGCGATTCTCGTCGAGGTACTCCGCGTCGCGATGCATGCCCGCGCGGATGCCCCACGCCGACAGCTTCCCGAAACCCGGATCGCCCGCGCGGGCCTGTTCGTCGATGAAGTCCCCCACGAAGATCAGCCTGCGGCGCAGCACCTCGAGGAGCTCACTCCGGTCCGCAAGCCCGTAGCTGTCACAGAACACACGGAGACGGCCGGCCCGTTCGGTGAGCGTGAAGAGCTCGGCACGCGAGTACAACGGGACCCACGCGTACGCGGCGTTCGCGAGGTCCCAGATGCGGGTGCCGGGTCCGGCGAGATCCCAATCGAGCATGACCGCGAGACGGCGGCTGCGGAAGACGGCGTTCCAGGGCGACCAGTCGTTGTGGCAGATGATCTCGTGCGCCGTCGGGGCCACGAGCCGCCAGCGCCCGTCGGGCGGCGGCGCGAAGCGAGCGACGACGTCGTGGTAGCCCCGCAGCAGCCGCGCCGATCGCACCAGGCAGTCCTCGCCCCGAAGCCAGTCGGGCAGCGGGTCGGGCCATCCGGCGTGTGCCTCGCCCTCCACGTACTCGAGGACCTCGCGCCCGCGCTCGTCAAGCCCGCGGGCGCGGGGCGCGGCGTCGAAGCGTTCGCGCTCGAGGAAGCGCAGGAGGGCGTGGACCGCCGGCGTCCACGGCCCGGCCCGCCGCCGGACCGTGTTCCCCACGCGGACGGCGTCGCTGAGGTTTCCGCCGAGAAACGCCTCCTCGTCCACCGTCCGGATCGTGTCACGATCCGCGACGCGGCGGCTAGCCCAGCTCGATGTAGCGGAAGGCCTCCGCGGCGCCGAGATCCCACGCCGAGCCGGTGTTCTTCGCCCACCAGCGCATGCGGCCGGCGAATCCGCGCCGCCCGCCGACCTGACTTACATGGGCGGATAGAGCGTCGATCTTTTTGTCGATGGTCCCCGAGATGTCGAACCACGCGTTCGGGTCGCGCGAGCCGAAGAGGAGCACGTGGCCGACGCGATGCTTGCGGAGCTTCCCGCCCTTCAGCTGCTCGGGAAAGAAGAGGTGGTCGCGCGCCGCGATGATCCCGTCGAGCGCCGCCCACCCCGCGACGCGGTGGTCCGGGTGTATCTGGTAATGGCCCCAGGGATCGTTCGTGAAGACAAGGTCCGGCCTGTGCTCGCGGATGACGCGGCAGACCTCGCCGCGAAGCTTCATCGTGGCCTCGAGCTCGCCGTCCTGGTGGCCGAGGAAGACGAAGCCCTTCACGCCGACCGCCTCGCCGGCGGCGCGCTGCTCGCGCTCGCGCGTCGCCGCCATCTTCGCCGCCGTCATCTTCGGGTCGTGCGTGCCCTTCTGGCCGCTCGTGAGCACGCAGTACGTGACGTGCGTGCCCTCAGCGGTCCAGGACGCGATCGTTCCCGAGCAGCCGAAGTCGACGTCGTCGGGGTGGGCGAAGATGGCCATCGCGCGCTTGGGGATGACGAACGGATCCGGCGGCAGCGCTAGACCTCCACGCGGTCGGGGGGCTGCGCCCCCCGGCCCCCGGCAGCGGCAGCCAGCACCTTGTCATAGAGCTCCGTCATCCGCTGGCCCACGCGGCTCCAGGTGAACCGCTCGGCGCGTTCGCGCGCTCCGTGCGAGAGATGCGTCCGCAGCCGATGGTCGGTCAGCACCGCGTGGATCGCCTCGGCGAGCGCGGTGTCGTCACCGGCGGGCACGAGGAGTCCCGACTCGCCGTCCTCGATGAGCGTCTGCAGCCCGCCGACGCGCGTGCCCACGACCGGGGTACCGCAGGCCATCGCCTCGAGCGCGACGAGGCCGAACGACTCGGTGAGCGACGGCACCGCGCAGACGTCCGCGGCGGCGTAGTAGAGCGCGAGCTGCTCCTGGTCGCGAGACCCGACGAAGGCGACGTTCGCTTCCATGCGGTGCTCGTGCACGAGGCGCCGCAGCTCGAGGATCTTCTCGGTCTCGGGAGCGTCGTCGCCGGGGTCGAGGGCGCCACCGACGACGAGGAGGCAGACGTCGCTGCGCAGGTCGGGGTGGCGCTGGAAGAGGAGTCCGAGCGCGCGCAGCAGGACGTCGATGCCCTTGATCTGTTCGATGCGACCGACGAAGAGGACGAGGCGCTCGCATTGGTCGCGGCCGAGCGCCTCGCGCGCGTCGGCCTGCCGGACCGGCTTGAAGACCTCCGGATCGACACCGCACGGGATCACCGCCACGCGTGACGGATCGGCGCGATAGAGCTGCCGCAGCTCCGCGAGCTCGATGGTGCTCGCGGCGACGACCGCCGCGGACTCGCGCACCGCCTCGCGCTCGATGGCGACGCGGACGTCGCTCTCGCCGTCGATGTCCTCATCCAGCACCTCGCGCTTCACGAGGCCGAGCGTGTGGAACATCTGGATCCTCGGCACGCGCCAGTGCTCGGCGAGCGTGCGGGCCACCTTCGCCGAGAGCCAGTAGTGGGCGTGGACGAGGTCGTAGCGCTTGCCTTCGGCGGCCACGTGCTCGAGGAGCTTCTCGCCGAACTGGTCGAGATGCTCGTAGACGGCCATCTTCGGCCAGTACCCGATCGGTCCGGACTCGACGTGGATGACGCGTGCGTTCGGGCCGAGCTGCTGGATGCGAGGGTCGTACCTCTCGCGCCAGCGTGTGAAGACGTCGACCTCGATGCCGCGCGCGCCGAGATCGCGCGCGAGCTCGCGGACGTACACGTTCATGCCGCCCGAGTCGCGGCCGCCGAGCTTCGCGAGCGGGCACGCGTGGACGGAGAGCATCGCGACTCTCGTCATGGGCGCGTCGCCTCGAGGCGCACGAGCCAGTGATCTTCGGCGCCGAGGTCGTACTTGTACGGCTCGTTCCCGCGGAGAAGGTCGTACGTGTGCAGCCCCTCCGCGATCGCTTCGCGGATCGCGTACGCATGGCAGACGATCCCGACCGAGAGCGCGCTCAGCGCCGGGTCGTATGCCGCGTTGTACAGGGCGAGCGTCCCTTCGTACGCGAACGCGTAGAGGACGGCGGCGTCCTCGCCGTCGACGCGCAGCACGCCCAGGCGCAGCCATCCCGGCGCCGCGAGCGCGTCGGCCACATCGCGGAAGAAGCGCTCGCGCTCGGCGGTCATGAACGTCCCTTTCTCGCCGTGGGAGAGGCGATGGAGCGCGACGAAGCGGTCGAGGACCGCGGCCTGCTCGGCGGCGGTCGCGAACCGGAACGTCACGGTCCGACCCGTCTCGAGACGGCGGATCTTCCGCCGCAGCTCGTGCCGCTCCTTCTTCGTAAGGCCCTGCACGAGCCCTTCGAAGTCGCCCGCGAGCGCGACGCGTGGCGCGGTCACGAGGCGCTCCGTCCGTACGCGGTAGCCCGCCCGCTCCAGCGCGCCCGCGACGACGGCGAGCGTCGGCACGTCCTCGGGCACGTACTCGAGAAGCACGCGAGGCGCCGCGTTCGCGACGAGCCAGCTGCCGAGGGCGTCGGCCACCTGGCGCTCTCGTCCCGCCGGCGCGAGGACGTCCTGCTCGTCGGTGAGCTCGCCGCCCGCGAACGAGATGATGGCGGCGTCGCGGGCGAGGGCGATCACGCCGACCGCGGGATCGCCGACGGCGAACGTGAGCTGCTCGCGCGGATCGTGCGCGCGCGCGACCGCGAGCCACTCGGGGGTGAGGAAGACGACAGGACGTGCGCGACGCCGCGCCAGCTCCGACCACTCTCGGCCGAGCGAGCGCGGGTCGCGCGGAATACAGACTGGGTCGGTCGAGGTGAGGATCATCCGAGTCTAGACAACGCGCGCGAAGGCCGGATTATTCGGGGCCGGTGGGCGGAGCCTCCGACAATAGAATCCCGGGGTGCCCGCGCCGCGGGTGATCGTCGCTCCCCAATCGTTCAAAGGCAGCGCCGACGCGGTCGCCGTGGCCGCGGCGATCGCGCGCGGGGTCCGTCGCGCGTGGCCCGACGCGCGCGTCGACGAGCTTCCTCTCGCCGACGGCGGCGAAGGCACCGTCCGCGCCCTCGTGCGCGCGACGAACGGCACGACGCATCTCGCGCGCGTCCACGATCCCCTGGGTCGCGAGATCGAGGCGGAGTGGGGACTCTTCGGCGACGGGAAGACCGCGGTCGTGGAGATGGCCGCCGCGAGCGGACTGCCGCTGCTGCTGCCCGAGGAGCGCGACCCGCGCGTGACCAGCACGCGCGGCACGGGCGAGCTCGTCCTCGCGGCCGCGCAGAGCGGCGCGCACCGCATCGTGATCGGCATCGGCGGCAGCGCGACGAATGACGGCGGCGCGGGCCTGGCGCGCGCGCTCGGCTACCGCTTCTTCGACCGCGCGGGCCGCGAGATTCCCGAGGGTGGCGCCTCGCTCGCGCGGCTGCACCGGATCGATGGGCAGACGGACCCGCGGCTGGTGCGCCCCGCGATCGACGTCGCCTGCGACGTGCGCAATCCACTCCTCGGTCCCGAGGGTGCGTCCGCGGTCTACGGGCCGCAGAAGGGCGCGACCCCCGAGATCGTGCGCGAGCTCGACGCGGCCCTCGCGCGGTACGCGGACGTCCTCGAGGCGTTCGTCGGCCGCCGGATCCGCGACGTGCCGGGCGCGGGCGCGGCGGGCGGGCTGGGCGCGGGGCTGCTGGCGTTCCTCGACGCGCGCCTGGTCTCGGGCGCGGAGCTGGTCCTCGGCGCGGTGCGTTTCGCCGACCGTGTCCGCGGCGCCGACCTCGTCATCACCGGCGAGGGGCGCATCGATCGGCAGAGCGCGTACGGCAAGCTCACCGGCGCGGTGACCGCGGCAGCGCGCGCCGCGGGCGTGCCCGTCGTCGCGGTCGTCGGCGGCGTGGGCGCCGGCCACGAGTCCGCGGGCCTCGGCGACATCGCGGTGGCGAGCGAAGGTGTGTCGCTCGAGGAAGCGATGGCGCGACCGCTGCCGCTCGTCGAGCGCGCGGCGGAGCGCCTCGTCCGCGCGCATGCGACCGCCGGGCCGAGGGACTAGCGTTACGCGCGATGGTCCAGCAGGCCGTCCCGCCCGAGCGCACGGTCCCGACCGACCGCCCGACGAGCCTCGAGCTCGTCCGTATCACCGAAGCCGCCGCGATCGCCGCGGCGCACTGGATGGGCCACGGCAACACCACCATGGCCGATCAGGCCGCGGTCGAGGCGATGCGCAAGAGCATGGAGGACGCGAACTTCCACGGGACGATCGTCATCGGCGAGGGCGAGCGTGACGAGGCGCCGATGCTCTACATCGGCGAGCGGGTCGGCCGGGGCGAGGGCGCGGAGGTTGACATCGCCGTCGATCCCCTCGAGGGCACGAACCCGGTCGCGAAGGGTCGCCCGAACGCGGTCGCCACGATGGCCGTGTCCGAGCCCGGCGGGCTGCTCCACGCGCCAGACACGTACATGGAGAAGCTCGTCGTCGGCGCGCCGGCGAAAGGGAAGGTCGACCTCGACCGGCCCGTCGCCGAGAACCTCCGGATCATCGCCGAGTCGCTGAACCGTGACGTCAACGATCTCACGGTCGTCATCCTCGACCGGCCGCGGCACGCCAGGCTGATCGACGACGTCCGGCGGGCCGGCGCGCGGATCAAGCTCATCGAGGACGGCGACCTCATGGGCGCGCTGTCGGTCGCGATCGCCCTCACGGGCGTGCACGCCGTCATGGGCACCGGCGGCGCGCCGGAGGGCGTGCTCGCGGCCGCCGCGCTGCGCTGCATGGGCGCCGAGATCCTCGGCCGCCTCCGGTTCCGGAGCGACGAGGAGCGCGCGCGTGCCAGGAAGATGGGGGTCGCCGACGAGACGCGTGTCTACCGGACCGAGGACCTCGCGAGCGGGAAGGACATCCGCTTCATCGCGACGGGCGTCACCGACGGTGACGTGCTCCAGGGCGTGCGGCTCTTCGCCCGCGGCGCGCGGACGCACTCGATCCTCCTCGACCGCCGGATGGGGAAGCTGCGCTTCATCGACACCATCCACTACGAGGACATCGACAACCCGCCGATCATCCGCCTCCGCTAGGCTGGTCCCCTGTCGATTGCGGATTGACGCGGGTGCGCGGCCGTTCTACCGTCCGCGCGTGCCGCAGGTCCGCACCCGCCGGCGTCGGCCGGTCCCGGTCACCCCGGCGCTCCGTCAGCTCGGCGACAAGCTGCGCCAGGCGCGCACGGAGGCCGGTCTCTCGCAGGCCCAGCTCGGCGCGCCATATTTCACGCGCGCGCACGTGAGCGCGATCGAGCTCGGGAAGATCCGGCCCGCGATGCGCTCCCTCGAGCACATGGCGCGCAAGCTCGGCAAGCCGGCGTCCTACTTCCTCGATGACCCAGGCGCCGCGCGCGCACAGGGCGAGCGCCGCCTCGAGATGGCGGCCATGGCCGGGCTGCTCACGCTGAGCGGGGCGGCCGAAGCGAGACGCCGGGCGCAAAAGCTCCTCGATGAAGACGGCCTCACCGTGCGTGACCGCTGCCAGCTGCACCTCTATGCGGGATCGGCGCTGAACCTGCTCCAGCGCGGCGCCGACGCGCTGCGCGACCTCGCGATCGCGCAGCGGCTCGCGGCGCAGCTCGGCGACGCGGCGCTCGAGCGCGGCAGCGACTATCAGGTCGCCGTCGCGACGAGGATCGCGGGCAACGCGCGCGAGGCGCGGGCGATGCTCGAGGCCCTGCTCCGTAACGTCGAGCAGCTGAGGCCTCCGGACCAGCTCCTGCGCCTGCGCATCCTCATCACGCTCGGCGCGTGCGCGCAGGACCTCGGCGATCCCTCCGCTGCGACGACGTACTACGCGCGCGCGCTCGAGTGGTCGAAGGACATCGGCGACCTGACACGGCTCGTGGCGATCTACCAGGGCCTCGGCAACGCGCATCGCGCGCTGGGCGACCACGACGCGGCCGCGGGCTATTACCAGCGCGCGCTCGGCGCCGCCGAGCTCGCGAGCGATCTCGTCGCCGTCCATGTCATGCACAACGCGCTCGCCGTCCTCGCGGCCGACGACGGCCGGATCGCCGCCGCCTACGAGCACGTCGCGCGGGCGATCGAGATCGCGAGGGTCTTCGGTCCGAGCGCGTTCCTCGCGCACTACCTCGCGACGCGCGCCGAGGTCGCGCTGAAGGCGAAGGACTGGCAGCTCGCGCGGTCGAGCGCGGAGGAAGCCCTCGCGGCCGCGAACGAGCGTGGCGCCGAGTCCGCTCGCGCCACCGCGGCCGCGGTGCTCGTGCTCGCCGAGCTCGACCTGCGCGACGGCGACGCGGCGCGCGCCGAGAAACGTTTCCGCGAGGCCGCCGCGGCGTACCGCGCGCTCGGCGCGACCGCCGAGCTCGGCGACGTCCTCATGCGCCAGAGCCGCGCCGCGAAGAAGCGCGGCGACCTCAGGGCCGCGGAGCGCTACGCCGCCGAGGCGTACAAGGCGGCGAGGCCGGTCAGCGCCAACGTGGAGACGTAGCCCACCTCATCGCTCGTGCCGCCGGTCGTCCATCCGGGACGGCACGGCCGCGACGAGCACGGCGGCGCCAAGGAGCGCGCACGCCGCGCCATAGGCGAAAGTCGCGGCCGGCCCTAGACGGTCCCAGAGCTGACCACCGACGACGCTCGCGAGGAGCGCCGAGAGCCCGACGGTCGCGCCGTAGAGGCCGACGCCCGAGGCACGCAGCGGGCGCGGCACGAGATCGACCGCGAGCGCCTTGCCCACCGCTCGGAACGCGCCCTGATGGACCCCATACAGCACGAACAGCGTCGCCACGAGCCAGGCGCTGGCCGCGATCGCGAGCCCGGTGTAGGTGACGACGAAGACGACGAGGGCTGCCAGCAAGAGGCGTTTGCGACCCCAGCGATCGGAGAGGCCCCCCGCGGGATAGGACGCCAGCGCCGCCACCAGGTTGTAGCCCGCGTACACGAGGAGCGTCTGTTCCGGCGCGATACCGATGGCCGTCGCCTTCAAGATGATGAACGCCTTGCTCGAGTTGCCGATCCCGAACGCGCCCACCGCGAGCAGGTACCGCCAGTAGCCACCCGGAAGCTCGCGCAGCGTGATGCGGTCTTCGGGCGTCCGTGCCGCCGGCGGGGATTCACGCACCGTCGTCACGAGCGCGAACGCGACGATTCCTGGCAGAAAGGCGACGAAGAACACCGCGCGCATGTCGACGTGGAGGAGGTACAAGAGGCCGGCGGTCAGGAGCGGACCGAGGACGGCGCCGAGGTTGTCGCCGAAGCCTTCGAGTCCGAACGCGGCGCCGCGGCGAGGCTCATCGATCGCGTTCGCTATGAGCGCGTCCCGCGGCGCGGACCGGATGCCGGTACCCAACCGATCCACGAAGCGGCCCGCGAGGACCTGCGGCCACGCGACGGCCAGCCCGATCGCGGGCTTTGCGAGCGCGGCGAGCGAATAGCCAAGGAGGGCGAGCGGCTTGTTACGCCGCAGCCGATCGGCGAGGGTGCCCGAGATGCCCTGGACGAGATTTTGCGTGCCCTCGGCGATCCCTTCGACGATGCCGACGACGCTTACGGGAGCGGCAAGCTCCTTCGTCAGGAAGAGCGGCAGGACCGGGTAGAGCATCTCCGTCGAGATGTCCGCGAAGAGGCTCGTGAACGCGAGCAGGACGACCGACCGCGGGAAGCGCGCATGCCGCATCAGACCGCGCTGACCCTACCGGACATGCGCCCCAAACGTAGACCGCCGGCGGCGAAGACGCGTCTGCGCCTAGTGGACCACCTTGTTCGCACGTGCCCCCGCGACGGATGCGGCGGCATCCCAGAGGACCGCCTGGCGGCTCGTCACTGGATCACCTTCGTCGCGCGGCCGACGATGGATGCGGGGATCACGAGGCCGAGCTCCTTCGCGGTCTTGAGGTTGACCACGAGCTCGTTCTGCGTCGGCTGCTCGATGGGCAGGTCCGCCGGGTTTGCGCCCTTGAGGATGCGGTCGACGAAGCTCGCGGCACGTCGGAACGTCTCGAGACCGTTGTCGCCCGTGGCCATGAGTCCACCGTCGTCGGCGAATCCGCCCACGACGGGGTACGCCGCGGGGATCCGACGGCTCGCCACATAGGCGATGATCTCGCGTCGCCGATTGATGATCTCGATGGGCACGTTCGTGACGAGGAGCGCGTCGGCGCCGCTCGTCGTGGCCAGGTCAAGCGCACGGGGAAGGTTCGACGCGTCCGTGACATCGACGTCGACGCGGATCACCTCCAGCTTCAGGCTCCGCGCGCCCTCCTCGGCGATCTTCCTCTGAGGCTCCCGCGAGAGATCGCTGTCCGCGAGCATCGCGATCCGTGTGATACCCGGGAAGGCCTCGCGCAAGAGCTCGAGGCGCTTCAGTGTGGTGACGGACGTCAGGCTTCCCAGCCCGGTCACGTTGCCGCCGGGGCGGGCCATGCTCTGCACCACGCCGGTCTCCACGGGATCCGACCCGAGGAGCATGACGATCGGGATCGTGCTGGTCGCGCGCCTTGCCGCGCGGATCGCGACCGCGCCGCTCCCGACGATGACGTCCACGGGCAGCTTGGCGAACTCGGCAGCGATCTCGTCGAAGCGCTCGCTCCGATTCTGGGTATAGCGCCGTTCGATCTGGATCGTCCGCCCGTCGATGTAGCCGAGGTCGCGAAGACCCATGTCGAACGCGTCGAGCAGCGGGACCACCGCGGGATCAGGCGGGTTCGTCCCCTGGAACAGACCGAGTCGCGGGACTTTCTTGGTGGGGACGGCTCTGCCCGTGCATGCCCAGAGAGCGATGACCGTGGCCGCCGCCCCAGAACGTGCCAGCAGCGCGCGTCGTCTCACGGGATCACCTGTGTCGCGCGGGTGAGCACCGACGCTGGAATCGTCAGCCCGAGCTCTCGTGCCGTCCGGAGGTTGATGATGATGTCGAACTCGGTCGGCTGCTCGACCGGGATCTCCGCCGGATTCGCCCCCTTCAAGATGCGGTCGACGAAGTCGGCAGCGCGACGGAATGAGGCCACCCCGTTGGTGCCGAAGGACATCAACCCGCCGCTCTCCACGAAGCCGCCGATCGACGTGTACGAGGCCGGTATCCGACGAGCCGCGGCGTAGGCGACGATCCTGTCCCGGAGCTTGACGATCTGGAAATGCGCGGGCGGAACAAGGAGCGCGTCCGCCCCACGGCTGGTCGCGAGCTCCAGCAGGCCTGGTAGATCCGCCTCGTCTCGCAGCGGAAGAGGGATCAAGCCGATGCGGAGGCTTCGCGCGGCGCTCTCGGCGGCCATGAGCATCCGTTGTCCAGAGGGAATGTCGTCCGTCAACACGGCGACGCGCATGGCCTGTGGGAACGCCTCGTTCAGCAGCTCGAGCTGCTTGACGGTGACCAGGGAGGTGAGAATCGCCATCCCGGTCACGTTCGTGCCGGGACGCGCAAGGCTCTCGATGAGGCCGGCGTCGACCGGGTCGGAGCTCAGCAGCATCACGATGGGGATCGTCGCCGTCGCCCGCTTCGCGGCCTGCTGCGCGACGGCGCTGCTGGACACCATGACGTCGACGCGCATCTTCACGAACTCGCTCACGAACTCTTCGAAGAGCTCGTCTCGGCCCTCGGTCGCGCGCCACTCGATCTGGATGTTCTTGTCGATTACGTAGCCGTGGTCGCGGAGGCCATCCTGGAAGGCGTCGCGAAGTGGCTGCGTAGGCGCGTCGATGACCGAGGACGCGAGATAGCCGATCCGTGGGATCGGTCTCGCGGGCGCGCTGGTGCGGGCGCACGCCGAAACGGCGGCGATCGCGGCCGCGGCTGCAGAGCGCTGCAGGAGCACGCGTCGTGACAGACGCACGCTGGCTCCTTCCCTCCGAGCGGCGATGCTACGCCCGGTCTGATGGCGCACGGCAAACTCGGCAACGGTGGCAGTGTTCGCTGGACGACGAAGGCGCTTCGCGGCGGGTCTATCCTCGCTCCGGCGCCCGATGCGATGAGGAAGAGACACGGACAGCTGTTCCGCAAGTACGTCCTCGTCTTCGTCGCGCTCGTCGGCGGAATTCTCATAGCGAGCAGCGTCGTGCAGCTCCTCTTCTCGTATCAGGAGAGCCAGAGCGCCGTCCTCCGTGTCGAGCGCGCCGAAGCGGCGCGCGCGGCGCTGCGGATCTCGCAGTTCGTCGACAGCGTGCGCGTCGAGCTGCAGGCGATCCTGCCGCCGCCCGGTCTTGGCGATGTCCCGCTTGGCGACCGCCGTGCGGACTACCTCGGCTTGCAGCGGAGGGCGCCGGAGATCGAGGAGCTGACGTTCATCGACGCCGCCGGCAGGGAGCAGCTGCGGGTCTCGCGGCTCGCGCTGAACCTTCAAGGAGAGGCGATCGACCGGACGCGCGATCGCGAGTACCTCGAGACCCGCGCGGGAACGCCGTTCTACGGGCCGGTCGAGTTCCGGGGCGGATCCGAACCGCATTTCCACGTCGCCGTGCCGGAAGGGAAAGCCGCAGGAGTCACGGTGGCGGACGTCAACCTCCGCTTCGTCCTCGAGCCGGTCTCGTCGATCAAGGTCGGTGAAAGCGGGCACGCGTACGTCATCGACGCGGCGGGGCGGGTGATCGCGCATCCTGACATCAGCGTCGTCCTGCGCCTTACCGACGTGTCGACGCTGCCACAGGTCCAGGCGGCGCTCCAGGGCGCGAGCCCGGACGCGCGGTCAATGACGACACGGGACCTCGCCGGCCGCTCCGTGCTCACCGCCTCCGAGTCCATTGCCGCGACCGGCTGGTCCGTCTTCGTCGAGGAGCCGCTCGAGGCCGCGTTTGCGCCGCTCAACGCGTCGCTCATTCGATCGGGGCTGCTCATCCTGCTCGCGCTCGCGATCGCGGTCGCGGCAAGTCTCGTGCTCGCGCGCCGCATGGTCGTACCCATCGAAGCTGTGCGCGCGGGCGCCGCGCGTATCGGCGCCGGTGCTCTCGATCAACGCATCGACGTGCATAGCGGCGACGAGCTCGAGGACCTCGCGGACGAGTTCAATCGGATGACGGCCCAGCTGCGGGAGTCGTACGCGACTCTCGAGCAGAGGGTCGAGGACCGAACCCGCGAGCTCGCGTCCGCGCGTGATCAGCTGCAGATCGCGAGCAAGCACAAGTCCGAGTTCCTCGCCAACATGAGCCACGAGCTTCGCACACCGCTGAACGCGATCATCGGCTTCTCCGAAGTGCTCCTTCAGAAAATGTTCGGTGACCTAAACGAACGTCAGGAGGACTACGTGCGAGACATTCTCGTCTCGGGGAAGCACCAGCTGTCGCTAATCAACGACATCCTCGATCTCTCGAAGGTCGAAGCCGGCCGCATGGAGCTCGAACGTTCGTCGTTTTCGCTGCCCGCCGCGCTCGATAGCGCCATGACCCTCGTACGCGAACGGGCAAAAACGCACGGCATCGAGCTTTCCGTCAGCGTCGGTGAAGGCGTCGATATCGTCGATGGTGACGAGCGCAAGATCCGCCAGGTCGTGCTCAACCTGCTGTCCAACGCAGTGAAGTTCACCCCGGACGGGGGCCGTGTGGAGCTCATCGGGTCGCGCGCGAACGGCGAGATCAGCGTCGCCGTCCGGGACACGGGCGCCGGTATCGCGCCGGAAGAACAGGATCGGATCTTCGTCGAGTTCGAGCAGGCGAGCTCGGCGCGCGGAAAGGAAGGGACAGGCCTGGGTCTCGCGCTCGCCAAACGATTTGTCGAGCTGCACGGCGGGCGGATCTGGGTCGAGAGCGAGCTCGGCAAGGGCAGCACGTTCACCTTCACACTTCCGCGCGCTGCGTCCTAGGGCGCAGGCTCGGTGAACCGGATCATTTGATCAATCTGGTGGCCCGGGCGAGCACGGATGGAGCGATGGTGAACCCGAGCGCCTCGGCAGCCTTGAGATTGACCACCAGCTCGAAGGTCTTTGGCGCCACGATCGGAAGATCTCCAGGATTCGCGCCCTTGAAGATACGGTCCGCGTATTCGGCGAACGTCTGGGCATCCAGCGACGTGCCGTAGCCTACCGGCGCGCCCGCCTCGAGGAACCCGAATTCGGTACCGAAGATCGCCGGCACCCTCCGCTCCTTGACGATGGGAACGATCTGCTCCGGTGGACCGGGCGTGCCCATGGCGACCAGTGAATCGGAGCCATCGTCGAGTGTTCTCTTTGCCTTGGCCATGAAGTCCGTGCCGTCGCCGGTTACGAGAATGGCCACGGCCGAGAGGCCCAGGCGGCGGCCGGCCTCGAGCGCCGCTTCCAGGTTGCGGTGGTGAGGGGCGAAGTTCCCGTAGACGAGGATCGGGCTCTTCACCCAGGGAAATGTCTCCTTGAGAAGCTCGAATCTCTTGGCGGTTATGTCGACGAGCCGACCGCTGATACCGGTGATGTTGCCGCCCGGGTGCGCGAGGCTTGCGACGAGACCCGTGTCCAAGATGTCATTCGAGCTGGCGAGGACGATCGGGGTGGTGGTCGTTATCTGCGCGGCGGCGGCCGTGGAGTTGCTGTTCGACGTGCCGATGATGTCCACGCGGATTGCCTGAAGCGCCTTGGCTGGCGCTATGAAGTCCGCGACGCCGGTCGCGAGGTAGTCGGCCGGACTCGCGACGATCCACTCGAGATTCTCGCCCTGGCGGTAGCCACGTTTCTCGAGCGCCTCCAGCATCAGGCCCTCGATGAAGCAGAAGTCGCTATTCACCGGGCGGGTCTGCACGGTCTTGACGGCCGCCCCGTCCGCGACGACGTATTCACCCGCGTGCTCGCACTGCGCGACGCGTTGGATAAGCGCGCCGATGCGGTATCTGCGTACCGATGCCTTTGGAAGCCCGGTCGGCGCGCCGCAGACCGCGCCCAACACGGCGGCGCCTGTCCCTCCAACGAGCGCGCGTAGCAGAACGCGGCGCCGGACCACGGTCTCCTGCCTTCCTAAGGCC
>Ga0209689_1001009_pt1 | contig 20639 bp, 16 predicted proteins | sample GraSoiAngelo_149_FD_187119 | JGI IMG/M metagenome (GOLD analysis project Ga0209689, IMG submission 187119) | Grasslands soil microbial communities from the Angelo Coastal Reserve, California, USA - 14_1009_09_30cm (SPAdes) (version 2) | ecosystem: Environmental > Terrestrial > Soil > Grasslands ... | reverse complement strand
CGACTGGGACCACATCGCCGCGATCACCGACATCACGAGCACGACGACCGCGGGACACAGCGAGGCCGACGTGCCCGTCGGGGCCCCGATGCCGGCGCACGGGCACGACGCGGCCGAGCGGCGCGGGCACCAGCACGCGCATGCCACCGCGGGTCCAGGGGCGATGCACGCGCTCGCCGAATCGCGCTTCGCGCACGAGGAGCGCCATGCCGTCGGCCTTGCCACGCTCTACGCGCTCGGGCACGCCTCCGTCGTCACGGTGCTCGGCGTCGCCGCGCTCCTCCTCGGGGCGGTCCTGCCGGCCTGGGTCGACCCGATCCTCCAGAAGGTCGTCGGCGTCACCCTCGTCGTGCTCGGCGCGTGGGTGCTCTTCTCCGTCTACCAGTACCTACGCGGCAAGGGGGAGTTCCGGCTGCGCAGCCGCTGGATGCTCGTATTCGACTTCGTGAAGTACGGTTGGGGCGCGCTCCAGGCGCGCATCCACGGACACGAGCACGTGCAGTCGGCGCACGCGACGCAATACGGCCCGAAGACCGCGTTCGGCGTCGGGATGATCCACGGCATCGGCGCGGAGACCGGGTCGCAGGCGCTCCTCCTCGCTGGCGTCGCCGGCGTGACCGGGACGACCGGCGTGGTCATCCTCTTCGCCTTCGTGGTGGGGCTCCTGCTCTCGAACACGCTCGTCGCGGTCGTGAGCGCGTCCGGGTTCATCGGAGCCCAGCGGCTGCGAACGATCTACGTCGTGGTCGGATTCGTCGCGGGGCTCGCAAGCCTCGCGATCGGGCTCCTTTTCATCGTCGGTCTCGGCGCCGCGCTCCCCGACCTGCAGGAGCTGCTCTTCGGCGGTCGCGCGGAGTAGCCGTGTTCGAGGCGATCTGGTCCGCGCTCGCGCTCTCGTTCGCGATGACCTGGGAGATCACCTGGGCGCTCATCGTCGGCTTCACGCTCTCGGCGGTCGTGCAGGCGGTGGTCTCGAAATCCCAGATGAGCCGCCTGCTGCCGGACGACTCGCCGCGCAGCATCGCGGTCGCCTGCGGCCTCGGCGCCGCATCCTCGTCCTGCTCCTACGCGGCCGTCGCGCTGGCTCGCTCGCTCTTCCAAAAAGGCGCGCACTTCACCGCGGCGATGGCTTTCGAGTTCGCGTCGACGAACCTCGTGATCGAGCTCGGGATCATCATGGCGATCCTCCTCGGCTGGCAGTTCACCCTGGCGGAGTTCGCCGGCGGGCCGCTCATGATCGCGATCCTCGTACTGCTCTTCCGGCTGTTCCTCCGCCGCCCGCTGCTCGAGTCCGCGCGCCGCCAGGCCGAGCGCGGCCTGCGCGGCTCGATGGAAGGGCATGCCGCAATGGACATGTCGGTGACCGAGGGCGGCAACGTGCTCGAGCGCGCGCTCTCGCCGCGCGGCTTCACGGCCATCTCGCATTACTTCGTGATGGACTGGGCCGCGATCTGGAAGGACATCGCGGGCGGCCTCCTCATCGCCGGCGCCCTCGGCGCGTTGGTCCCCGTCGAGTTCTGGCGCGCGTTCTTCCTGAGCGGCGATCCGAGGGTCGCGGCGCTCTGGGGACCGGTCGTCGGCCCTCTCGTCTCGATGGCGTCGTTCGTGTGCTCCATCGGGAACGTGCCGCTCGCGGCCGTGCTGTGGAACGGGGGGATCAGCTTCGGCGGCGTGATCAGCTTCATCTTCGCGGACCTGCTGATCTTTCCGATCCTCAACATCTACCGGAAGTACTACGGCGGCCGCATGACGGGATTCCTGTTCGTCACCTCGTACCTGGCGATGGTCGCGGCCGGGCTCGTCGTCGAGCTCGTCTTCGGCGCGCTTGGCCTGATCCCGGCGGAGCGGCACGCGATCGTCGCCGAGGCGCAGATCACGTTCAACTACACGTCCGTCCTCAACCTGATCTTCCTCGCGCTCGCCGCCCTCCTGGTGTGGCGCGCCGCACGTACCGGTGTCGGCGCGATGCTCGCGGAGATGGATAGCCCGCCGCGGTCGCGGACAGAACAGGTGGCTGACGGCTCAACGCGGGCGCCCGCGGGCTACGTGTGTCCGATGCATCCGGAAGTCCGCAGCGACCGGCCCGGCCGCTGTCCGAAATGCGGGATGGCGTTGCAGCCTGAGGCAGCGCACGAGCGCGAGCCACCCAAACATGTTCATCCGACGTGACCCCGGGGCGTCTGCGGCCGACGGGTCGTTGCTAGCCCGCCGCCTTGCGGCTCGCGCGCCGGCAGCTCGCGCAGAGCCCGTAGATGTCGAGCGCGGTGTGGTTCACGTGGAAGCCGTAGCGCGAATCGACCGATCGGAGGAGCGGCTGTAGCAGCTTCTCGTCGAGGTCCTCGACGCGCTCGCAGCGCTCGCAGACGAGGTGGTGGTGGTGCTCGGGATCGCAGGCGACGTACACGGAGACGTGGCCGGATCGCTCGAGCCGCCGCGCCATGCCATCCTGCACCTGCGCCTCGAGGGCGCGGAACACGGTCGCCCGGCCCAGCCGAGGCTGGGTCGTGTGGAGACGGTCGTAGAGCTCCTGGGCGCTGAGCGCGCGGCGGGCGTCCGCGAGCGCCCGCGCGACGAGGACACGCTGCGGCGTGAGGCGCCGCCCGCCCGCGCTGATGCGGTCCGCCAGCGAGCGCTCGGAGCGCGACGGCATCAGCTCCATGCTAGGCCCGTCATTTGACAATGATACTCGGTCTCAACTAGCCTGGTCATGGTCCTGAGACTCAGTCTCAGGCGGGGGAGAGGCACCAGATGGGACGGAGCGCCGCCGCCCTTGGACTCGTCGCGCTCGTCGTCGCGGCGTGCGCGCAAGCGCCCGTGGCCGGATCGGGGATCACGGTCGTCGCGACGACCACGATCATCGCCGACCTCGCCAAGCAGGTCGGCGGACCGGACGCGAACGTCGAGTCGCTCGCGCCCGCGGGCGCCGCGGTCGAGGACTACCAGCCCGCGCCCGAGGACGCGAAGAAGGTCGCGAGCGCGAAGGTCATCCTGATCAACGGCCTGGCTCTCGACCGCTGGAGCGAGAAGCTCCGCAAGAACGCCGCCCCCGACGCGAAGGTCGTGATCCTGTCCGACGATCTGCCGCGTCTGGGGATCGGCGAATCGAACGACGAGGACATCAACAAGAACGGCAACCCGCACTACTGGTTCGACGTGAAGTACGCGAAGACCTACGTCGAGCGCATCCGTGACGCGCTCATCGCGGTGGATCCGGCGCACGCGGACGGCTACACCTCGCGCGCGATGGCGTACCTCGCCATGCTCGACGACCTCGACAGGGAGATCCGCGTGCAGGTGCAGCAGATCCCGCAGGAGCGGCGCAAGCTCGTCACTTCGCACGACGCGTTCCCGTACTTCGCGAAGGCCTACGGCTTCAAGATCGTCGGCTTCGCCGAGCCCGAAGGCGGAAAGGAGCCGTCGGCAGGGGAGCTCGCGAAGCTCGTCGACAAGGTGAAGGCCGAGAGGGTCCCCGCGATCTTCTCCGAGGCGCAGGTGTCGCCGAACGTCGCCCAAGCGCTCGCGAAGGACGCGGGCGTGAAGACCGTCGTGACCGATCTCGTCACGGACAGCCTCGGCGACCCGCCCGCGGACAGCTACCTCGGTCTCATGCGGACGGACGTGAAGAAGATCGTCGACGCGCTGAAGTGACCCTCGCGGTCACGGTAGCCTCGCTCCCCGTGGTCGAGGCCTCCAGGACGATCGAGCTCCAGGACGTCAGCGCCGGGTACGACGGCGTCCCCGTCCTGCGCGACGTGGACCTCACCGTGCGCGCCGGCGAGCTGCTCGCGCTCGTCGGACCGAACGGCGCCGGAAAGTCGACCCTGCTCAAGGTCGTCGCCGGGCTGCTGCCGCCGATGCGCGGCCGCGTCCGGGTCCTGGGCGCGCGCGCTGGCGAGGAGTCCGGCCGCGTCGCGTATCTCCCCCAGGCGGAATCGCTGCGCTGGGACTACCCGCTCCTCGTCGAGGACGTCGTCCTCATGGGCCGGATCGCAAAGCTCGGGGTCGGCCGGCGCGCGGCCGCCGCCGATCGCGAGGATGCGCGCGCCGCGCTCGCACGGGTCGACGCGCGCGACCTCGCGCAGCGCCCGATCGCCGCGCTCTCCGGAGGCCAGCGGCAGCGCGTGCTGCTCGCGCGGACGCTCGTAGCGGAGCCGGACGTTCTCCTGCTCGACGAGCCCGCGACGGGCGTCGATCCGACGACCGAGGAGCAGCTCATGCGCGTGCTCGAGCAGCTCGCCGCGGAAGGGAAGACCGTCGTCGTCTCGACCCACGACCTCGCGGGCGTGATGGCGCACTTCCCGCGCGTCGTCTCGCTCAACGGCCGGATCGTCGCCGACGGTACGACGGCCGTGCTCCGCGACGACCGGATCCTCCGCGAGACGTACGGCGGCCACCGCCCCGGCGGGCCGCAGCTGTACGGCGACGAGCACCATGCCTGACCTCTTCGCGCCGCTTGCGTTCACGTTCGTGCAGCGTGCGCTCGTCGGCAGCGTCCTCGTCGGGATCGTGTGCGCCTCGGTCGGCGTGTTCGTCGTCCTCCGCGGCCTCGCGTTCCTCGGCGACGCGATCTCGCACGCCGCGTTCCCCGGCGTGGTCATCGCGTTCTTGTTCAAGGTGAACCTCGCGATCGGCGGCTCGATCGCCGCGGTCGCGAGCGCGCTCACCGTCGGGCTCATCGCGCGCCGCTCGGGGCTCCGCGAGGACGTGGCCATCGGCGTCGTCTTCTCGGGGATGTTCGCCCTCGGCGTCGTGCTCTTCTCCGGCATCAAGAGCTACACCGGGGATCTCCTCGGCATCCTCTTCGGGGATGTGCTCGGCGTGAACGAGGAACAGCTCGCCATCGCCGGCGTGGTGACGCTCGTCGTCGTCGTGTCGCTCTGGCTCGTGTGGAAAGAGCTCGTGTTCGTGAGCTTCGATCCGGTCGGCGCCGCGGCGGCGGGCCTGCCGGTCCTCCGCTACGACGCGCTGCTGCTCGCGCTCATCGGCGTGACGATCGCTGTGTCGGTGCAGGTCGTCGGCATCATCCTCGTCGTCGCCATGCTCGTGACCCCCGCGGCCGCGGCGCGCCTCGTCGCGGGCACCCTGCGCGACATGCTCGCGCTCGCGCTCGCCTTCGCCGTCGGCTCGGCGATCGTCGGCATCGCGCTCAGCTTCTTCGGCAACACCGCATCCGGCGCGACGATCGTGCTCGTGACGACGGCCGTGTTCGCGCTCGTCTGGGGGATCCGCGCGGTCCGGCTGCGGCTGCTCGGGGCCTGAGTCGCTACGGCGCGTTGAGCTGGAGCGTGACTCCCGCGCGGCCCTGCGTTTCGGCGCCGGCGCCGTCGAGTAGGAACTCGAGGACGAGCGAATAGGCGTCCGCGGGCACGAGTCGGCCCTGCTCGTCGAGCCCGTCCCAGGACACCGACGTCATGCGGCGCTGGCCCGCCGCCGCCGTCACGCTCGTCGCCACGAGGGAGCGTACGAGCACCTCGGCGGGGCTCGTGCCCTCGTTGATACCGCTCGCGAGGACCCGCGCGGCGAGCGGGCCGGTGATCGTCCCACGGGTCGCGCTGATCGCGACCGGGATCGTGACGGTGCTGCCGAGCGCGTAGTGCGGCTGGATCGTGAGCTCGACGCGGCCGTTCGGCAGCTGCGTCGGGATCACGAAGGTGCCGGTCGGACCCGCGCCGCGGCCGAAATCCGGCGGAGCGGCGCAGGCGGACGCCGCCAGAGCGGCGGCGAGCAGGACCCCGCGCATCACGCGTCCACGCGCTCGACCCAACCGAGCCCCCGCGCGACGAGCGCCGCGCCGTTTCGTTCGACCCAGTCGTTCACCAGCAGCGCGCGGCGCGCTCGCCAGCGCGTGTCGTCCGCCGTCGCGAGTCCCGCACGGCGCCGTCCGGTCCAGTGCACGAAGGCCACGCCCGCGCGCAAGCGCATGAGCGCGGGCAGGGCCGCGACCTCCGCGATGTCGAGCGCGAGCCTCGCGCAGTACGCGCGACCGAACTCGTCGCAGCGGACCATCGCGACGTCGCCCAGCTGCGGCCAGCGGTAGAGGCCGACCGCGAGGTCCATCGCCCGTACGTCCCAGCCGGAATGCTCGAAGTCGAGATACCCGATCACCGTGCCGTCGCGCAGAAGGAGGTTGCCGAACCCGAAGTCGCCGTGCGTCACCTGCTGGGGGAGCGACGCGTAGAGCGGATCGGCGAGCTCGGCGACCTCGTGGAGGGCGATCGCGAGTCGGCGCGACTCGTCGGCGTCGAGCCCGCACTCGGCCACTGCCGCGTCGAGATCGTCGACGAGCGGGTGCATCGCCGCGAGCGCGCCGGTGAACGACGGGACCGTCACCTCGAAGTGATCGAACGTCCCGAGCGCGGCGTCGACGTCGGCGAGTGCGGCGGCGCCCCGGCGGCGCGCGACCGGATCGTCCTCGCTCGCGGGCTCGCCGGCAATACGCACGAAGAGCGCCGCGAGCCGGCCGTCGACGACGCGGAGCGTGTCGCCGCTCGTGCTCGGCACCGGATGCGGGATCGCGAAGGGCAGGCCGGCGGCGCCGAGCCGTCGCAGGAGCTCGTGCTCGAAGCGCTGCCGCGACGGCTCCGAGACGTTCGTGTACACGCGGAGGACGAAGTCGCCGGTCGCGCATGACACGTACGACGTCCTGTTCTGGTAGCCGCCGGACGCCGGGCCGATCGCCCGCGGGCGAGGGAGGCCCCACGCGTCGAGGATCCGCCCCAGGTCGAGATCGCTCACGGGTGGGCCGAGCGCTCGATGCGCTGGCGGTCCTCGCTCTCGAGCTGGAAGGTCGAGTGCTCGATGTCGAAGTCGCCGGCGAGACAGCCGCCGAGCGAGTCGAGGACGGCCGCGGGGTCGGCGTGCCGGTCGACGACGACGTGCGCCGAGACGACGTTGAGGCCGCTCGTGATCGTCCACACGTGGAGGTCGTGGACGTCTGTGACGCCCGCGCATCCCCGTATGTGCGTGCGCAGGACGTCGAGGTCGACGCCGCGCGGCGTCGCCTCGAGGAGGACGTCGAGCGCCTCGCGGAGCAGGCGCCACCCGCGCGGCACGATGAGCGCGACGATCGCGAAGGCGGCCACCGTGTCGGCGTTCCGCAGGCCGGTCGCGAGCGTGACGATCGCCGAGACCGCGACGGCGCCGGAGCCGAGGAGATCCGAAAGGACCTCGAGGTACGCAGCCCGCACCGTGAGGCTCGCGCTCTGGGCCTCGCGCAGCAGCGCGATCGAGATCGCGTTGCTCGCCAGACCGACCGCGGCCACGGCGAGGACGACGCCACTCGCCACCTCCGAGGCCTCCGAGAGACGCCGGACGCCCTCCACGAGCACGACGCTCGCGACGAGGAAGAGCAGACCCGTGTTCAGCACGGTCGCGAGGATCTCGAGGCGCAGCATCCCGAACGTCCGCCGCTCGCTCGTCGGGCGCGCCGCGAGCCATACGGCCACGACCGCGATCGCGAGCGCGACGACGTCGATGAGGACGTGGAACGCCTCGGCGAAGAGCGCGAGGCTGCTCGCGAACGCGGCCGCGACCGCTTCGACGACGAAGACCGTCGCCGAGAGCACGAGCGCGATGACCAGGCGCGGTCGCGCGGTCGCGGCCGCGGAATGGGTGTGCATTGCGTTTTCTCAAAGGTACAGTTGACAGTTGAGGGGGCATTGCCCCCACGCTGGAGGGCCCCGTGACGCTGATTAGCCCCGAGATGACCATCGCCAGCGTCGTCGACCGCTGGCCGGACGCCGCGCGGATCTTCGCGCGTTACGGGCTCTCGTGCGCCTCGTGCGCGATCAGCAAGAGCGAGACGATCCTCGCCGGCGCGACCGGACACGGCGGCGGCCGGGTGAACATGGACGAGCTCATGCGCGACCTCAACACCCTCGCCGACACCGGCAAGCTCCCCGACAACCTCCCGGCCGCGAACGCCACCGCCGGCCCCGGCGGGATGAAGATGCGTGGCATGGCCGAGCAGAAGGGCATCAAGCACGTCATCGCGGTGATGTCGGGCAAGGGCGGAGTGGGGAAGTCGCTCGTCGCGGGTCTCCTCGCGGTCGGGCTCAAGCGGCGAGGCTTCACGGTCGGCATCCTCGACGGCGACATCACCGGCCCCTCGATCCCGCGGATGTTCGGCGTCCGCGAGAAGCCCGCGGTCGCGGCCGACGGGAAATCCCTCGTGCCGTCGAAGTCGCGCGGCGGGATCCCGATCATGTCGATGAACCTGCTGCTCCCGGACGAGGGCGAAGCGGTCATCTGGCGTGGCCCGATGGTGTCCGGCGCGATCCGCCAGTTCTTCAGCGACGTGCAGTGGGGCGAGCTCGACTACCTCATCGTCGACCTGCCGCCCGGCACGAGCGACGCGCCGCTCACGGTCATGCAGGCGCTGCCGGTCTCGGGTGTCGTCCTCGTGACCACACCGCAAGCGCTCGCGACGCTCATCGTCGGGAAGGCCGTGCGCCTGGTGAAGCAGCTCGGGGGCGACATCGTGGGCGTCGTCGAGAACATGAGCTACGTCGCCATGCCCGACGGCTCGAAGAACGAGGTGTTCGGCCCCTCGCAGGGCCTCAAGCTCGTCATCGCGTCGAACGCACCGCTCATGGCGAAGCTGCCGATCGATCCCGAGATCGCGCGCCTCGCCGACGCCGGCCTCATCGAGTCCTACGAGTCGCCGGAGTCCGAGGAGCTGCTCGCGAACTTCATCGAGGTCGCGCCAGAAAAGCACCCGCAGGTGGCGGTCGCCTAGAGGCTCGTCTCCGGCGCCGTAATGAGGCGGATGTGAGCGAGGTCGAAAGCGTCCCGAGCGAGCCGACCGTCCGAGGTGACGAGCTCGCAATCGTGCAACCTGGCTAGCGCTACGTAAAAGGCGTCGGAAGACAAGAGGCGATCGGCAAGCAGATGCGCCTCCCATAAGAGGCTCGTGAGAGACACGCGTTCGACGGGAAGGCTCGGCAATCGCCGCGCGACGAACTCAAGCCGGTCGCGATCGACAAGTCCCTGGCGGAAGCGTCGGCGGAAGGCCGCGTAGACCTCGGCGTCGAAGTGAGCGGGGACGGTTCCTCGTTCGCTTTCGATGATCGTCGCGACGCCCACGGCCGCGGGCGAGCCGCCCAGCAGCTCGACTGCGCTCGAGGCATCGAGGACGATCAGTCTTCGAGACCCAGTTCTTCCCTCCGAGCTTCTCTGACGAGATCCGCACCCGTTTTCCCACCCAGGTCGATCGGAGGAAGCTTGCGTACCTCGGTCACCCATTCGGCCATCGTCGGCCGCGCCAGGTCGTCTTTGAGGATCTCGATCACGTACTGACTCATCGACACGCCCTTGCCGGCCGCCCGCCGGCGGAGCCGGTCGCGGAGGGCGGTAGGGATGCCCCGAATCTGCAGGTCGGCCTTCTTCAGCTTCGCCATTTCCGCGAGTCTACTGCATGCAAAACGCATGCAGTATGTCGCGCGTGACATACTGCGCTTCTGATAGGCCGCGCCCGCACTCACGCCGGAGCGCTCTGGCTCTTCACGGCGACCGGCATCGCGAACGTCCTCGCTTACGGCTACCAGGTCGTGATGGCGCGGCTCCTCCGCCCGGAGGACTACGCGGTGCTCGTCGCGCTCTTCGGGATCCTCATCCTCGAGTCGATCTCGAGCCAGGTCATCCAGTCCGCGACGGCCAAGCTCGCCGCCCAGTACCGCGCGGTCGGCGACCAGGCGGCGCTGCACGCGTTCGTGCGCCGCTGGTCGACGCGGACCGTGATGGCGCTCGCCGCGCTCGCGATCGCCGTCGTCGCCTTCGCGGGCCCGCTCGCGGTCGGTCTCTCGCTCCCGGCCTTCGCGGTCGGTCTCCTCGGCGTCAGTCTCTTCTTCGCCGGGTCGCTCACCTTCGCGCTCGGGCTGCTCCAGGGCCTTGCGCGGTTCAGCTGGATGGGCTCCGTCCTCATCGTCCAGGCGGGCACGCGGCTTCTCGTCGGCATCGCGCTCGTGCTTCTTGGGCTGGGCGTGAACGGCGCGTTCGCGGGCGCGACTGCCGCCGTCGGTGTGAGCCTGCTGGTCGCGATCGTGCCGCTCGCGGCGCTGCTTTCCGCGGCGCGCGGCGCGACGCACGAGGTCGAGCTCGGTGCGGCGGAGACGCGCTTTTTCGCGCTCGCCGCTGTCGTCCTCCTCGCGTACGCGGCGCTCACCAACATCGACGCCGTCCTCGCGCGCTCGCTGCTCCCGCCCGACGACGCGGGGGCGTACGCCGGTGCGGTCACGCTCGGAAAGATCGTGTTGTTCGCGCCGATCGCGATCGGTTACCTGCTCCTCGAGCGCACCTCGCGCGCGCACGCCCGCGGGGAGGACACGGACCGCGCCCTCGGCCTGGCGCTCGCGTTCGTCCTCGCGACGAGCGGACTGGTGGCGGTCGCCTACCTCCTGGCGCCCGTGCTCGTCGTCGGCGTCGTCATCGGATCGCAGTACCCCGCGACCGCCGCGCTCGTCGGCCCGTACGGCATCGCCGCGCTGGCGAACGCGCTCCTGAGCCTATGGATCAACTACTTCATCGGCCGAGGCCAGATGCGCGTCGGCGTCCTCCTCGCGATCGCGGTCCTCGTCGAGGTCGGCCTGCTCGAGACCGTCGTCACCGACCCGACGAGCATGGTCCGCGTCGTCCTTGTGGTCGCGCTCGCGACACAGGCGGCCGCGGTCGCGACGTTCGTCCTCGGCCTGCACGGACGCCGGACCGCTACCGCCGGCCGGTAGGCTCGGACGGCAGATGTCCGGCAGCACGCTCGTCCGCGTGTCGCTCGCGCTCGTCGCGACCGGCATCGTGGCCGCCGCGAGCTTGCGCCCGGCGCTTTCCGACGTCGGTCCGGACGTCCCATTCGCGGTCGCGTTCCTGTCCTTCATCGTTCTTCTGCTGATCGCCGCCGCGGCCGAGCCACCGCGCTGGTCGCTGGCAATCGCGTTCGCGCTCGCGGCGCTCACGTACGCCGTCACCGTCCTCGCGAACGGCGGCACCATCGTCGGGATCGGCGCGTACGTCGTCGCCGGGCTCGCCGCCTACCGCGCGAGCCCGCCGCGCTCGCGGCCGCTCGCGGTCGCGATCTTCGCGCTCTGGATCCCCGCGATCCGCCTCCTCGGCCCGGACCCGCTGGCGGGCGCGTTCCCCTCGCTCCTGGCCGGCGCATCCGTCGTCGCGCTCGCGGCCGGCGCGGCCGCGGTCCTCGATCCACGCGCGGTCGAGGCGGACGAGCGCACGCATCGCGCCGGGCTCGCGATCCTCGCGATCGCCGCCGTCGGCGCCGTCGTCCAGCGCCATCTCGTGGTCGCGTCGTCGGCGCTCGCGCCGGACGACCTCCTCGCGATCACCGTCGTCGTGGGGGTCGTGCTGAGGCTCGCCGTTCGCGCGCGCCCGCCCGCGCCCGCGGACACCGCGATCTTCGCCCTCGCGCTCGGCACGTTCGTCTTCGCGGGCGCGGCGCTGCTCCTCGGGAAGGGCTACCACGTCGACGCGGTGACGGCGCCGCACCGCGCCGCCGAGCTGCTCCTCCGAGGCGAGGATCCGTACCGCACCTTCGACCTTCCGCAGGCGCTCGCCGAATTCGGCCTCGATCCCCAGCTCGTCACGCACTACGCCGACGGGAGCGTGATGCACGTGTACAACTACCCGGCGCTCTCGTTCCTGGTCGTCGCGCCGTTCGTCGCCTCGGGCCTGGGCGACATCCGGTGGATCTATCTCGCCGAGCTCGTCGCCCTCGTCCTCGTGGTCCGTGGCACCGTTCGCGAGCCGTGGCAGCCGTTCGTCGTCGCGCTCGTGATCGCGAGCTCGCTCGTCCTCCGTCAGGGCGTCCTCGCGGGGGTCGATCCCACGTGGGGCGTCCTCGCCGCGATCGCGTGGCTCTTCATCGACGCGCGCCGGCTCTCGCCCATCCTGCTCGGCCTCGCCGTCGCCGACCGCCAGACCGCGTGGCTCCTCGTGCCCTTCTACCTCGTCGCGGTCTGGTCCGCGTACGGCCGTTCCGAGGCGTCGCGCCGTGCGGCCATCGCGCTCGTCGTGGCGCTCGTCCCGAACGTGCCCTTCCTCGTCGACGCGCCGGCGGCGTTCGTCGCGAGCGTGCTCGCTCCGCTCGGCGACCTCCCGGCGGACGGGGTCGGGCTCGTCCGCTTCGCGCTCGCGGGCGCGCTCCCGCAGCTGCCGCGTGCGGTGTGGAGCGCCCTGTCGGCCGTATCGCTCGCGGCGCTCGCCGTCGTCTTCTGGCGCTATCGGCGCTCGTCACCGCAGGCCGGACCGGTCTTCGCGGTCGTGCCCCTGTACCTCGCCTGGCGGTCGCTGCAGAACTACTTCGCCTTCACGCCGCTCCTGCTCGCGGCGTCCGATGCCGACGTTCGCGCCCGCGATCGGCGGAGCGCGGCGAGCGAGCGCTCACCGTCGACGATCCCCGCCCCCGCGGCGTCGGGTGCGAGCCCGAGGTCCACCGCGCCCTGAACGAGCGCCCGCCGCACGGCGCGAGCCTTCGCGATCTTCGTGGTCTCTTTTGTCGCAGGGGGAGGGCCCCCTGCCCTGGCAACCCCCCTTTCAATGTCGGCTTCGCCGACAAGTTTTTCGGCCGCCTCAAGAAGCACCGCGCAGAGACCCGTCACGTGGGGCGTCGCCATCGAAGTCCCGCTCATGCGGACGTAGCGCGGCGGCACGGCGCAGCGGTCACGGTCGAGCACGCTCGCGCGGGCGCTCGCGACGCCGACGCCGTAGTGGCAGGCAGCCTCGGGCGTGACCCCGCCGCCGATCGCGACGAGGTCGGGCTTGTGGACGCGCAGGCCCGGCACCGGGCCGCGCGAGCTGTACGACGTCAGGGCGCGCCGCTTGTCCGTCGCGCCGACCGTGATCGCGCCGGCCGCGGTCCCGGGCGAGCCGATCGTCTTCGCGCCCGGTCCCGAGTTCCCCGCCGCGACGCACACGAGGATGCCGTCGGCCCACAGCGCGTCGACCTCGCGCGAGAGTGGATCCTTCGGATCGCCCGGACCGCCGAGCGAGAGGTTCATGACGTCGACGTTCTGACGGCTCGCCCACGACATGGCCGCGAGCACCGCGTCCTCGCTTCCGCCGTCGCCGGCGAGCGCCTTCGCGATGACAAGCGTGGCCTTCGGCGCGACGCCGCGGTAGACGGCGCCCGCGCCCGCAGCGATCCCGGCGACATGCGTGCCATGACCGACGTCATCGACGTCGCCGTGCTCGGTGAAGTCCTGCGCGAGTGCGATGCGACCGGCGAAGTCCGGGTGCCGGTCGGCGCCGGTGTCGACGATCGCGATGCGCAGGCCCGCGCCCTCGAAGCCGGCGCGCCAGATCGCCGGCACGTGCTGCGCCGGGACGCTCTCGTTCAGGAGGGGGAAGACCGGCTTGGGCGGCCGCGCGTCGAATCCTGCCGCCGCGAGATCGCTTCGGAGGGCGTCCTGCCGTTCCGCGGGGACGTCGATGACGACGACGTTCGCGCGCCGGTGGGTCTGCCGCACGGTCGCGCCGTGCCGCGCGAGGAGCGCGAGGGGCACGCCGGAGTCCGCGCAGACCGCGCTCGCGCGCTCGGGATCCTCCGCCGGCAGCACCGAGGTGCGCACGCGGATGCGCGGCTCGACGATGAGCCGCGTCGCCAGCGTCGCGGGGAGCGGCGTCGGCTCGCTCGTCAGCATGTCAACCGATTATTGACAACGCCGTCAAGTCCGCTGGTGTGCAGAGAGATTTCGACTTTTCGTAAGTTCTGAGATTCGTATATCATCACTGCATGAAGTCCCGCAAGACACTGACGCTCCGCGAACACGGGCAACTCACGTTGCCTGCGGATGTCCGACGCGCCGCGCGCGCGAAGACAGGCGACCTCTTTACCGCGGAGGTCGCCGAGCCCGACGTCATCGTGCTTCGGCGACGCGAGTTGATCGATCCATCCCAGGCCTATTTCTGGACTGCGGAGTGGCAGCGTGGGGAGCGTGAGGCATCCGAAGACATCGCTAAGGGCCGCGTGAAGCGGTTCCGGTCCATGAAGGATCTCCTCGGTGATCTTGATCGTTGATCGTTGGACGGACTGAGCGATTCAAACGCGCGGCGAAGAAGCTTTCCCGAGAAGATCGAGCTCGTCTGGATCGGGCACTCGAGCGCTTCGCCCAAAACCCCTCGCATCCTTCCCTCGGGGTGAAGCGAATCCAAGGAACGGATCGGATCTGGGAGGGCCGAGCGAGCGACTCGCTTCGTTTCACGTTCGAGCGGATCGAAGCCGGTATTGTGCTGCGAAACGTCGGCGCGCACGATGAGACCCTCAAGAACCCATGAACGGAGTCCCGATTGCCGGTAGCCCCTGATCTGCTCGAGCTCCTCCGCTGTCCAGATGAGCACCATGCCCCGGTGCGCGAGGAAGGCGACTTCCTCGTCTGCACGGAGTGCCGCCGCCGCTTCCCCGTGCGCGATGGCATCCCGGTGATGCTCCTCGACGAGGCGCTGCCGCCGGCTTAGTGCGCCGCCTTCCGCTCGACCTCCTCATTTCGCTCGCGCTCTTCACGGTGCAAGCCATCCTCATCGCCCCGGTCTTCGCCGGCGAGTTCACGAGCGCGCGCGGCAGCATCGAGGGCGCGTACATCACGGACGCGCGGTTCATCGTCGACCACTTCCCGGATCTCTCCTGGAATCCGCTGTGGTACCTGGGCTTCCCCTTCGAATGGTTCTACACACCCCTCCTGCCGGCGATCGTCGCGACACTGGGAAAGCTCCTCGGGAACGTGCCGCAGGCATATCGACTAGTCGCCGCGACCGGGTATGCGCTCGGACCGGCTGCGCTGTACGTGGCGACCCGCCAGATCGCCCGGCTCCCGCTCGCGGGCGTGCTCGCCGCGCTCGCGTTCGTGTTCCTGCCATCGCCCTCCTATCTCTTCCCCGCGTTGCGTGACGACGCGATCGGCTGGGCCGCCGGGCCGCTCCCACCGGCCTGGCGGCTCGTGACGCTGGTCAAGTACGGCGAGGGCCCGCACGTCCTCTCGCTCTCGCTCGCGCTCCTCGCGCTCGCCGCCGCGACGTGGTACGTCCGTGCGCCCTCGGGGCGCCGGCTCGCCCTCGCCGTGCTCGCCGTCGTCGCGGTCGCGCTGACCAACCTCATCGGCGTCCTAGGCGCGGGCGTGTTCGTCGGCCTCCTCCCGGCAAGCGCCACGCTCGGTGGGTCCGCGCTCGCTCGTTGGGCGCGCGTCCTTCGCGTCGGCGTCCTCGCCGGCCTCCTCTCGCTCGGGTGGTACAGCGTCGGCTTCATCCGCGCGGTGTTCGGCTTCACAACTCCCGGCGGCGCGGAGGGCGGGGCCGCGTACGTGTTCTTCCCGCTCGTCCTGTTCGTCGCTCTCCTCCTTGTGGCTCAGCTCAGCCGCCGTGTCCCGGAAGGGCTCGAGCTCGCGGCCGGCTGGTCGCTGATCTTCGCGGTCATCGTGGCCGCCTTTCAGCTCGGGGGGACCGCGCTCGCGCCGCAGCCCACCCGATACGCGCTCGAGCTCGACGCCGCGGTCGCGATCGCGCTCGGCATCGCGTTCGCGTGGCTCGTGCGTTGGCTCGCGGGATTGCTCGACCCGCGCGCGGTCGCGGCGCTCGCGGGCGTGGCCGTGTTCGCGTTCGTCGCGCTCGGGGTCGGCGCCTGGATGGCCGTCCGCGATGACCTCGCAGCCGATCCGCACTGGTCCGACTGGAGCGAGCGGGCGACGGCGCTCTGGCTCGCGGAACATCTCGGTCCCGGCGAGCGCGCATACGTGAGCGGCGAGCACGCGTTCTGGCTCGATGTCTTCGGCGACGTCCCGCAGGTCCGCGGGGGAGTGGACTTCGCGTTCAGCAATCCGTGGTGGGCTCACGTGACGTTCCAGGTGAACACCGGGCCGGACGCAGAGGTCTCGGTGCTCTGGATGGAGGCCCTTCCGGTCCGCTACCTCGTGGTCACCGGGCCTGGATCGACCGAGGTGTACAAGGATTTCGTCGACCCACGGAAGTTCGACCGTGGCCTCCCGGTCGCCCTCGACCGTCGCGGCGTGCGGATCTACGAGGTGCCGCGCGTAGGCGACCCGCGGCTCGTCGTGGCCCGCGTCGCGGACCTTGCCGCGCCGACGAGTGCGATCGACCGTCCCGCTCTCGAGGCGTACGTCGGTCGTATGCGCGATGCGCGCGCGCCACGGGCGCTCGCGCAGCGCGGCCTGGGCGCGTGGCGCGCGGATGTGGACGTCGGGGAAGGTGAGAGCGTCGTCCTGCGCCAGGCGTACGACACCGGCTGGCACGCGACGGTCGACGGGCGCGATGTCGCCGTCCGCGCCGACGCGATCGGCCAGCTCCTCGTGCCCGTGCCGGCCGGCGCGCACGTCGTCGAGCTGGACCATCGCGTGCACGGCGACCTGCTCGCGGGGATCGGCGTCGCCACGCTGACCGCCCTCGGGCTCCTCGGGTCCGGGGTGCGCCGTCGCCTGCGCCGTGCGGCCGCGTAGCGCACGCGCGCTCCTCGGCGAGGGCGCCGCGGTCGTCGCGATCTTCGCCGCGGTCGCCGCGGTCGGTGTCGCGCTCGGCGCCTGGACCGGCTTCCCGAAGGGGACCGACGCGTACGCGCACATGACCCGCCTGCGGTTCGTCGCCGAGTACTTCCCGAGGCACGAGTGGCTCTACGGGTGGTCCGCGGGGATGCCGACGTTCGAGACGTATCCGGAGCTGCCGTACATCGTCGCCGCGCCGCTGGCGAAGGCGTTCGGCGCGCCGGTCGCCCTCGATGCACTCGCCGTCATGGCGATGGCCTGCCTGGGGATCGGTCTCTACGGAACGGTGCGCACAGCGACGGGCTCGCCGCTCGGCGGCGCCGTCGCGGCGCTCGCGGGGCTCGGCTCCATGGCGACGTGGACCTGGATCGTCGACGGCGGCGTGTACGCGCGCGTCCTCGCCGCGGGGCTCGGCGCGTGCGCCGCCTGGGCGGCGGCGCGCTGGTTCGGAACGGGCGGACGCGTCGCGTTCGCCGCGACCGCCGTCCTGCTCGCGTCTGCCATCGCGTCGCACCAGTTCGTCGGCGCCGTCTTCGCGCTGGGGATCGGTCTCGCGGCGCTCGCGCATCGCGGCCCCGATCGGGTCCGCCGCGCGGCGCTCCTCGCGGTCACGACGTTCCTCCTCGCGTCGCCGGCGATCCTGCCGGCGATCGTCCGCTACGGCGGCTTCGCGGGCGCGTTCCTCGGGCTCGAGAGGCCGCACCTCCTGTCGCCGCTCTCGGTGACGGTCGATCCGCGGCACGTCGGCGTCGCGGTCATCCCGCTCGTCCTTCTCGGGCTCGTCGCGGGCGGGATCTCGCGCGCGGTGGCGCTGTTCGTCGTGGCACTCGCGCTCTGGACCGCGTACCTGTTCGCGCCGAACCTCGGGATCCCGAGCCACCTCTATTACGTGAACGGCATCGAGCCGTTCTCGGTCACCTTCCTCGTGGCGCTCGTGGGGGCGTTCGCCGGCGGGGCCGCGCTCGGTGTCGCCCGGACGCGGTCTGGCGTGTCCCGCTGGCGGCGCGACGGCGCGGCGGCCGTCGCCCTCGCCCTCGTCGGGCTCAACCTCTGGCTCGGGCCGACCGCGTTCCTCGCGAGCCCGACCTACCCCAAGGTCGAGGACACGAGCGCGCGCGCATCGTTCGAGGATCTCGCGCTGCGGACGTTCCGCGTCGACGGTCGCGACCTGGCGCATCGCTTCCTGCCCGCGACCGCGAGCGAAGCGGTGTGGTTCTCGTACTGGTACCGCAAGCCCCAGCTCCGCGACTACTACAGCCAGGGCGTGATCCATCCCGACTGGCTCGCGTGGGCGAACGCGGCGGTCTACACGCCGCCGTTCCGCGAGGGCCGCTTCCACGCGGCGCTCGACTGGTTCGCGGTGGACGGCTTCAGCGTCTTCGACGAGCCGAGCTTCACGGGCAACCTCGCGAGCTTCGCCGCCGATCGGAGCCTCGCCCTCGTCGCGACGAGCGAGCCGCCGGCCTACCGCCAGTACGCGGTGCGCGACGCGAGCCCGATCTGGCGGCCGACGAACGCGCCGCTCCTCGTCGTCGTCGGCGACCGCGACGAGTACGACCGCGTCGCACGGATGGCACTCGAGCGCGTTGCACGGCCCAGCACGCTCATCCCGATCTGGTGGCAGGACACCGCCGACCGCCTTCCCTCAGAGCTCGGGCAGCGCGCGCAGGCGATCTTCGTCGAGGACGGGCGCTTCGGCGACCGGCAGGCCGCGGAGCGAGCGCTCGCGTCGTACGCCGATGGTGGCGCACGCGTGCTGCTGGACGCGCGCGGAGCGGCACCGACGCTTTCCGAGCTCTGGCCGGTCGAGGCCGCGACCGACGAGGCCATCGACGCGTGGCGCCTGCGCGGCCCGGACGACCTTCGTGTGGACGAGTTCGCGCCCCCTCGGTACGGCGACGGGCCGTGGGGCGCTCCAGTCGGCACCGCGCTCCGCGCCGGCGGGCGCGCGGTCCTCGCGCAAGACGGTCGGCCCCTCGTCGCCGAGCGCGCGACCGGCCGCGGGGCGGTCGTGTGGCTCGGTGGCAACCTGCTCTATCACGCCCTCGCCTACGCGAACGACGTGGAGCAGGGATTTCTCGCCGGACTCCTCGGCCCGGTCGCGGCCTCCGTCGACACGAGGGCGGTCGATGCGACGCGACTCGATCCCGAGCGCGTCGTCGTCCGCGGCGGGCGCACGCGGGGCGTGTTCGTGAGCGAGTCGTACCACCCCAAGTGGACCGCCCGCTGGTCGGACGGCTCGAGCCGCGCCGTCTACTACGCGGGACCCGGCCTCATGTACGTCGCGATCCCGTCGAACGATGGAACGCTGACGCTCGAGTTCGGCCGAGGGCCGGCGGACTACGCCGTCTGGCCGCTGGTGCTCCTGGGCGTACTCATCTGCGCGTGGCCGCGGCGCCGCGCTACCGGCTGAGCGGAGGCCTGCGTCGCTTCCACCAGCGTGCGCCCATCGGGAGCGCGGCGGCGAGGAAGAGCAGCCCCACCACACCCTCGCTGACGACGAGGGCGGCGACGGTGAGCTTCGACGGCTGTGCCGTGCCGTCGTACGAGACCGCTGCGCCGCAGTTCTGCTGGTCGTTCGGACCCGTGACGTCCACCTGCAGCCGGTCGCCGCTCGCGAAGCTCACCGCCGGCGTGGCGATCGAGACGGAGGTGAGCGCGACCGTGGGGCCCGTGATGCTCGCGCTGGCCGAGCCAAGGAACGAGCCGGCGGTCGGCCGCAGCGCGAGGAGGACCCACGTGCTTGGGCTGGGAGTGGGCGTCTTGGAGCCTGTCGCGCCTCCGATCGCCTGGACGGCGTCGGCCAGCTCGAGGGAGGCGACGTTCGATGAGCCGGACGCGACGTCGATCCGTTCGGTCATGCCTGCCGGTGGCGTGAACGTCGTAGTGGACGTGCTCATCGAGCTGAGCACCAGGAGGTCGCCCGGCTCCGTCGTCGTGGTGCTCGACACCGCCCCCTGACCGCCCGTCTCGACGTCGATCGATCCCGAGGTGTCGACATTCCAATACGCGCTGATCGCACCCGCCGAGTTCACGGCCGACGAGAACGTCCACGAATAGCTGACGGGTTCGCCGGAGGCGACCCTCCGGTAGACGAAGATGCCGAACACGTTCGTGGCGCCGGGCTCGACCTGGTGCACGAGCGTCCAGCCGGCCGGCGGTGTCGTGGTGAATGGGGTCGCGACGAGGCCGTGCGCGACCGCGGCGATCATCACGTCGCCGTCGACGACGCCGCTCGGCACGTTGAGGCTGAGCGCCGAGGTCGCGGCGGTGTTCGAAGCGACCGAGCGCAGCTGGATCGGCTTCGAGAGCTGAGCCGTCAGCGCGCAGGTCAGCGGAGTCGTGGTCGGTCTCAGTGCGATGGATTTGGTGACGCCGACCGCGGCCGTGTCGCTCGTCGCCGTCTTGGTCCCGGTCGGCCCGGCGGCTCCGAGCGTGAGCTCGTTGATCTCTGCGTCGACGTTCGACGAGGCGCCCTGCGAGCACCCGCTGAAGTCCACGATCTGCGTCATCCCGGTCGGTGGCGTCCAGGTCACGCAGTACGCGGTCGAGTGGTATGTGAGGAGGCGGCCATTCGCGACCGTCGTCGTAACGCTCGGCGCTGTGTGTGAGGTGTCGCTCGCCGTTCCCTGATTTGCTTCGACGTCGATCGGGTTCGAGCTGTCGAGGCCACCGAAGTTGATGAGGTAGGCGAAGAGCTTCACCGCGGTATCCAGGCTCCACTGGTAGCTCGACGGTTCCGACGACGCATCGCTCGCGACGTGCGAGTAGACGACCATCGAGACCGAGGTTCCGTTGTCGACGCGCGCGCCCACCAGCGCCCAGCCCGACGGGACCGAGGTCACGTTCACGCCTGTGCCGCCTCTGAACGTCCCCATGGCGATCAGTACGTCGCCGTTGGCGACGGCCGGTCGCGAGAGGGTCCAGCCGTTGTTGCTCGTGTAGCCAATGCCGCCCTGCGACTTACGGACGATCCCGAGATTGGTGTTGCTCGCGTAGAGGTCGACCTGGGCGGTGCCCGCGCTCATCGTCTGTCCGCTCGTGAACGCGTCGGATGTCCACGAGCATTGCCAGGTGTAGCCCGCCGTTCCCGGGCAGGTGGTCGCCGTTCCGGCGCTCGGCGTGTAGTTCTGCCGCATGTTCGCGTTCGGG
>Ga0209689_1001006_pt1 | contig 20644 bp, 18 predicted proteins | sample GraSoiAngelo_149_FD_187119 | JGI IMG/M metagenome (GOLD analysis project Ga0209689, IMG submission 187119) | Grasslands soil microbial communities from the Angelo Coastal Reserve, California, USA - 14_1009_09_30cm (SPAdes) (version 2) | ecosystem: Environmental > Terrestrial > Soil > Grasslands ... | reverse complement strand
GCTGGTCATAGCCGAGGTAAACTAACCCCGGGCGACAGCCCGGGGTAAACCGACGCGGGCGCGATATCCGTGAGTCACCGGACGCCCGGCCAGCCGAACGTCGCGATCAGGGTGTCGCCGCCGACGAGCGGCAGCCGCCGGGCGACGTTGTTGAGCCGGCCGCAGACCACACTGGCCGCTTCGGTCACCCCAGCATCGGTCACGCGCAGGCACACGGCGTCGACGTCGCGGGCGAGCACTCGGTCCTCGCCCGCCGTCGCGGGCTCCGGCCGCGCCAGCGATACCTCGAGCGCCCGGCGGCGCAGCGTCACGCGGCTCGCCGGGGCATCGAGCACCAGATCGAAGGACGCCGGCGCGCTCACCGCGTCGCCTCGCGCCAGCAGCACCCTGACGATCACGCGGCGCGGTCGCGCCACCGCCTCGATGGCGAACTCCGGTGCTTCCTCAACGGCCTCCACCTCTTCCGTGGGCCGGGTGGCGCCGCTCACGGGCGTGGCGGCCACGTGCACCTCGATCCATAGCCCCGGCGGCCGCCGCGCCGGCGGGCCTCCCGGGTACAGCCGCGCCGTATCGCCCCAGGCGAGCCGTGCGGCGCGCCGGTATGCGTCCTCCTCCCAGATCGGCAGGCCGCGCCGCGACCGGCCCACCAGCCGCCGCGAGTACACGTCGGCCGCGAGCACCGCGGAGTCGGGTTCGGGGGTCACGCCGAGCAGCGCCGCGAATTCCAGCGTGTCGACGCGGAGCCGCAGTCGTAGCTGCGTCTCGGTCGGCCCGCTCACGGCTCCGGTGGCGAGCACCGTCGTGTCGGCGCCGCGACGCTCCAGCAGCCGCACCCGGTAGGTGACGCGCCGCGCCGGCCCCTGCAGGGGGGGCGCCAGCCCGGCGGCGATTGCGCCCGCCGCGAGGCTAGCGAGCCACCAGTGCCGCACGCGTGTCCTCGAGGCTGCCGCCCGGACCGCCCCAGCGCTGGTAGCCGAACCAGCCCCCGGCGAGCCCGGCCAGAATCCCCAGCAATACCCAGAACGCCAACGCCCGCCCGCGGATCACGGGACGGGGCACGATACGGGCGTGCGGGTCGCCGGCGGATTTGGCGAGCGCCACCCGCAGCTCCAGGTGGCTGGCGCGGGCCGCGGCGCAGCTGGCGCAGCCGAGCAGGTGACGAGCGAGCAGCGCCCGCTCGGCGAGCGACAGCTCCCCCTCCAGCTCGGCGTCGATGCGGCGGATCCATTCCTCGTGGGTTTCCATCACACCTCCTCGCGCACTCGATAGCGCAGCGCCCGGCGCTGCATCCAGCGCACCGCGAACGCGTCGGCGAGCGCGCGGAACACGCGGTTCCACATCCCGTACTTCGTCTTCCCCTGCAGTCGCGGGCGGTGGCGCACGGGGGCCTCCGTCACCGTGCCGCCGCGCATCCTGACGAGCGTCGGCAGGAACCGATGCATGCCGTTGAACAGCGGCAGGTCGCGCACCGCCTCGGCGCGGAACGCCTTGAGCGAGCAGCCGGTGTCGCGGATCGTCTCGTGGTTCAGCCAGTTGCGCACGCCGTTGGCGATGCGGCTCTGCAGGCGCTTCCACGCCGTGTCGTGGCGGTTGGCGCGGTAGCCGACCACCGCACTGGCCCCGCTGCGCCGCAGCTCGGCGAGGAGCACCGGGATGTCCGCCGGGTCGTTCTGGAGATCGGCGTCGATCGTCACGATCGTGGCGCCGCGCGCCGCCTTGAACCCGGCCGCGAACGCGGCGGTCTGGCCGCTGTTGCGCTCGAACGAGACGATGCGCAGCGCCGCGTCCGTCGCTTTGAGATGCCTCAGCTCGTCCAGCGAGCCGTCCGTCGAGCCATCGTCCACCGCCACCACCTCGTAAGGCGTCCCCCGCAGCGCCGCCGCGATCTCCAACAGCAGTGGCGCCAGGTTCTCGCGCTCGTTGAACACCGGCACGACCAGCGACAGCTCGGGACTCACGCGCGGAACGTAGAAGCGCGTTGCACGGTGGGCAAGTTGACAGCGCCGCGCCCGGCGGGTAAAACCAAGCGATTCCGCTTCCCTGGGAGCATGCTGTGAGCGATGTGGTGTCTCGGCGGGAATTCCTCGCCTCCGCCGCGGGTGGAATCGCCGCCGGCGCGCTCTTCGACGTCCCGCACCCGATGCGCCCGCCGCGTCCCCTGCGCGCCACTTCGCGCTGGGCCGCGAAGCCGGTCGTCGTCGCCAGCGCCAACGGCCTGCGCGCGGTACAGAAGGCGTTCGACCTGGTGATGCAGGGCGCGGACACGCTGGACGCGGTGATCGAGGGAGTGAAGATCGAAGAGCTCGACCCCAACGACAACGCCGTCGGCTACGGCGGCCTCCCCAACGCCGAGGGCGTCGTGCAGCTCGACGCCTCGTGCATGCACGGCCCGACGCGCCGCGCCGGGGCGGTCGGCTGCCTGGAAGGGATCAAGACGCCGTCCGAGGTCGCCAAGTGCGTCCTCAAGTACACCGACCACATCCTCCTGGTGGGCGAAGGGGCGAAGCGGTTCGCGCTGCAGTACGGATTCAAGGAGGAGAACCTGCTGACCGACGCCTCGCGCGACGCGTGGCTGCACTGGCGCGCCAACCTGAACCCCGGCGACTCCTACCTCGACGTCCCCGCGGGCGAGACGATGCTCGCCCGCCCCACCGGCACGATCAACTGCGACGTCGTCGCCCCCGGCGGGGACATCTCCTCGGTGACGACGACCAGCGGGATCGCCTGGAAGGTCCCCGGCCGCGTGGGCGATTCGGCGATCGTCGGCGCGGGCCAGTACACCGACAACGACATCGGGGCGGCGGGCTCGACCGGACTCGGGGAGGCCAACATCAAGGTCTGCGGCGGCTTCCTCACCGTGGAACAGATGCGGCGCGGCATGAAGCCCACCGACGCCTGCCTCGAGACACTGAAGCGCGTGGTCACGATGACCGAGAAACGACGGCTCACCGCCGACGGCAAACCGCGTTTCCAAATCACCTTCTACGCCGTCAATAAGAAAGGTGAGTTCGGCGCCGCCTCGCTTTACCCCGGACAGTTGGCCGTGCACGACGGCACCGCGGCCAAGCTGGCGGACACCGCCCATCTTTACGACGCCGAGCCGCGCTAAGGTCGCGGCGGGCCTGCTCGCCGCCGCGCTCCCGGCTTCCCTCGCCGGTCAGCATCGCGACTGGAAGACGACGCTCTATCCGTACGTCTACTACAGCACCATCGACGGATTCTGGGGCGCCGCGCACTTCGCGCACTACAGCCCCATCGGGTTCGTGGAGCGACCCGAGCCCAACTACGGCGGGCTGACCTTCGACGCCGCGGCGAGCACCAAGGGCAGCTACCTCGTCATCGCCGATGCCGAGGCGCCGGCGCTGTGGACGGGCTGGCGCGCCGGGCTCACCCTCACCGCCGCCCGCGCCAACCGCCTCGGCTACTACGGTCTCGGCAACGCGACCCGTCACTTCTCCGACAGCGCGAGCGCGGCACAGCCTTACTTCTACAAGGTGAGCCGCAGCGTGCAGTCGCTGCGCGTCACGCTGCAGCGGCGCGTGGTCGGACCGGTGCGCGTGCTCGTCGGGGCGATCCTCCAGCACACCGACTACCGCCCGCTGCCCGGGCCGAGCGTGTTCCAGCGCGATCTGGGGTCGGGCGCGATCGCGGCGGGGACCGTCCCGTTCAGCGATCACGTGGTGCGGGCGGGACTGATCGTCGACAACCGCGACAACGAGCTGGACCCGCACCGCGGCGTGTTCGCCGAGGGCCTCGTGGCGCGCGGCCGCGGCTACACGCGCTCGACCGCGGTGGCGCGGGTGTGGCTGCATCCGCTGGAGAAGTTCTTCGTCGCCGCCCGGCTCGGCGCCGAGCGGATGACCGGCACCCCGCCGGTCGCCGCGCAGCAAGTGCTGGAGACGAGCGAGCAGCCGCTCGTGGCGTTGGGCGGCTACCGGACGCTCCGCGGCTTTTACGACGCGCGCTTCACGGGACCGGGGACGCTTCTGGGCGGCGCCGAGCTGCGCTACGCCCTGCTGTGGGCGCCGACGGTGCTCGAGCTCAAGATCGTGGCGTTCTACGAGGTGGGGCGCGTGTTCGCAGCGGGCGAGTCGGTGCGCCTCACGACCGACGGCCTGCACCACAGCGGCGGGATGGAACTCGCCGCCCGCTTTTTCCGCAATGCGATCGTAGTGGTGGGGTACGGCAAAGGGAGCGAGGGGGGCCAACTACTCTTCGGCACTACCTGGAGTTACTGAGTCGTAACGCCGTATGGGCCGTATCGCCGTATACGGTCCATACGGCCATACGGCTATACGATTTCTCGGATTTCGACTCCTCGCTTCTTCAACTCTTCCACATACGCCTGGAAGGGGACGGCTTCATCCGGCGTGCGCGCGCCCTTCTCGGAGATCCGTCCGTCCGCCTGCATCACCCCGGTGATCGCGAGCGAGTAGCCGGTCGTCCGCATCATCGCGCTGATCCCGGTGCGCTCGTCGTAGCGGTCGAGCAGCTCCCACGCCGCGCGCTTCCCGTTCCGCCCCGTCACCTCGATGCGCAGCGCGACCAGGTCCCGGCCCGCCGATTTCGTGAGCCCGGGAGCCACGGTCGCGATGAACGCGTCGCGCGGCACCACCTTCGTGCCCTTCACCGAGACGGCTCTGGTGTCCAGCAACCCCAGCTCGCGGATCGCCTTCATGATCGCCGCGTGGCCGGGGTAGCGCAGCGTCTTGTACTCCATCGTCCGGACCTTGCCCTCGTACGCCCACGGCAGCGTCGAGATCCCGCCGCCGGTGTGAAATGCCTCCAGCCGCCCGACCGGGGGCGGGAAGTCCAGGTCCTCGAGCTCCGAGAGCGCGTCCACGCGCGCGGGCTTCCCCTCGCGCAGCACCCACGACGGCGTCGTGTAGTAGTCGAGCACGCCCTCCAGGGAATACACGATCTGGTAGTTCAGCGGTGGCTCGGGGCGCTGCGGCAGGCCGCCGACGTAGATCTTGACCGTTTCCGCCTGGCCGACGCGCCGGATCCCCTCGGCCGCGATGATGTTCACCATCCCCGGCGCGAGGCCGCAGTCGGGGATCACGCTCACGCCGCGCTTCCGGGCGTCGCGGTCCAGCCGCTTCTGCTTCATGACGATCGCGGTGTTGCCGCCGAGATCGGTGTGGTGCACGCCGGCGCGCACGGCGGCGCGCGAGACCGCGTAGTTGAAGTAGTACGGGAGGGCGCACATCACCGCGTCGTGGCCCTTCAAGGTCGCCCGCAGCGCCCCCGCGTTCCCGGCGTTGAGCGCGCGCAGCTTCAGACGACGGCTCTTGACCCGCTTGAGGAACGGCGGAAGGCGGTCGGGGTGCAGGTCCGCCAGCGTGACGCGTTCGACCTCCGGCTGCCGCAACAGATCGTAGGCGCAGGCCGACCCTTGCAGTCCCGCACCCAGCACCAGCATGCGCATCGCGCACGGCCTCCGCAGGTTTTCGTGAATCGGGGGAGCAAGCGGCCGGAAAGCTAGTCGTCGCTCCGGCACGGAGGAAGCGACGGCGCAAGTGCTTGACGCGCATTAGATTCGCGGGCGATGCCGATCGCCGATCTGACCCGCCAGCGCCTCGCGCGCGCCGCCCTCGAGCACTTCACGACGCGTGGGTATGAGACCACGACGACGGCCGAAATCGCCAAGAAGGCCGGCGTCTCGGAAGGGGCGATTTACCGTCACTTCACCGGCAAGCAGCAGCTCCTGAACGACCTGTACCGCGCCTCGGCGCGCTGGGCGACCGAGGTGCTCCAGCAGGCGGAGGCGGCGGGCGGGACCCCGCGCGAGCGGCTGGCGCGTCTGGCCCAGGCCCTCGTCGCCGGCGCGGGACGGGAAGCGGCGGTGGTGCGGCTCTTCTTTCTGCAGCGCCACGGCGACCTGCTCGATCCAGAGTCGCGCGACGCCGCCCAGCAGTTTCACGCAGGGCTCGAGCGCCTCGTCGCCGAGGGCAAAGCGGACCATTCCGTGCGACCCGGGAGCGCGGCCGTGTGGGCGGCGGTGTGGCTCGGCGTGGTGTCGCTCGCGCTGGACCGGCTGTCCTCGCGCGAGTGGGACGAAAAAGACGCAGGCGTAGGGCTGGTGTTAGATGGGGCATGGAACGCGATAGGCGTCGGACTGTCGGACCGTCGGACAGTAGGCGCCTAACGGTCAGTCAGTCCGACAGTCAGACTGTCCGCCGCAGTTCGAGGAGTGCGACCTCCGGCGGCACGAAGATCCGGATCGGCACGCCCACCACGCCGATCCCGCGGCTTACGTAGAGCTGGCTGCTCCCCTGCACGAAGTGCCCCATCACGTACTTGGTGATGAGCCGGCCCGCCGACCAGCCGATCACTGGGAGGTAGATCTGGCCGCCGTGGATGTGGCCGGAGAGCGTGAGCGGGATGCCGCGCGGGGCCGCGCCGTCGAACGCACCGGGCCGGTGTGCGAGCAGGATGCGGAACGCTTCCGGGGGCGCGTGGTGCGCAGCCACCTCGATCTCCCGCTCCTGCGGGTCGTCGAACCGCCAGTCCTCCGGATCGTCGATGCCGACGAGGGCGAGCGCCGCGCCGCCGCGCTCCACGATGTGGGTGGAGTCGCGCACCAGCACCTGCCCCGCCTCCCGCACCCCGTTCACGACCTCGTGCACCCCGGTGTAGTGGTCGTGATTCCCCAGGCAGGTCACGACGCCGAGCGGCGCCTGGAGATCGCGGAAGGCGGCGACGTAGTCCGGAACATAGGCCGGGTCGATGTCGATCATGTCGCCGGTCTGGAGGATCAGATCCGGACGCAGCGCATTCGCCTGCGCCACGAGCGCCTCCATCTGGTGGCGCCGCATGTGGATCCCGGCGTGGACGTCGGAGAGGTGCAGGATGCGCAGGCCGTCGAGGCCGGCCGGGAGGTCGGCGAACCACAGCGTGCGCCGGGTGACGTCGGGGAGGCGGTACGCGCTCCAGATACCGTAGGCCGAGAGTGCGGCGCCGGCGCCGGCGTAGGCATAGGTGGCGCGGGCGAGGAACTGCCGCCGGGAAAGCGGTGCGGGGTGCGCGGTGCGGGGTTGATCGCGCTGCTCGCCGATGTCGGTGTCCGCACCGGAAGTGACCGCGTACCCCGCACCGCGCACTTTCTGCACCCACCCCCAGATCACCCACCCGATCACGTACAGCGCCACCAGCCCGAACAGCCCCCACCCCATGATCTGCCACGCGATCCACGGCCCGAGATACGGGATCCTGCCCGTCCCCCACACGCTGCCGAACAGCACGCGACTCGCGACGAAGATCCACGGGAAGTTGAACACCGCGAACACGGCGGCGAGCGCCCCCCGCACCAGGCGCGCGCGCCGCGGATTGGTCGGGTCCGGCAGGCGCTCGCGCAGGTACAGGTACAGCAGTACCTGGGGCGCGATGAACAGGAGCAGATAGATTAGCCGCATGCCGTCACGTGCCTCGCTCGCGCTGGTCGCCCTGGCCGCTCTGAGCCCGGGCGCGGCGGCAGGCCAGCAGCTTTCCGCCGCCGACCGCGCCGTCGCGGTGGCCCGCCTCTGGGCCGAAGCCCGCTACAACGAAGCCGCGCTGGACCTGGTCCGCGCCGACTGGGACTCGGCGCTCGCCGCGAACTTGGTCCTCGCCGACCAGCGGCAGTCCGACGCGTTGTTCTACCGCCGCCTGCGCCGCATGCTGGCGCTGCTCGGCGACGGCCAGGCAACGATCCGTCCCCCCGCGTCCGTCCGCACCCGCGTGGCGCGGCCGCCCCTCGAGCTGCGCGCCGTCGAGCGCCGTCCGTTCATCGTCGACTACGCCGAAAACGACGAGATGCGCATCGCCCGGCCCGAGCGACTCGCCGAGATCGTCGCCGTCCAGGGCGTCCCCGCCGAATCGTGGATCCGCGACTCGGTGCTCCCCGAGGTCGCGGGGGGGAGCGCGGCGGCCCGCTGGGGCCGCGCCGTCGAGCGCATGCTCGAAGGTGAGAAAGGTACTGCCGTCCACCTCCAGCTCCGACTCCCGGGCGGCGCCGAGCGGGGCGCCAGCGTCACCCGCACCGTGGACCTGGACGACGGCTGGCCGCTCGCGCATCCATCCCTGGAGGTCGACACTCTGCCGGGCGGCGTCGCCTGGGTGCGTCTCAACGCCCTCGACGATCCCGACATCGCCGAGCTGTTCGACCGCGCCCTGCCGGAGTTTCGCGGGCTCAAAGGTCTGGTCCTCGACGTTCGCGAGGACGCCGGTCGGGCCGGCGGCCGCGAGTCGGGATACCGGATCCTGGCCCGGCTCGTCGCCAAGCCGTTCCCGACCTCACGCTGGCGCACGCCGCAATACCGCCCGGCCTACCGCGGGGTCGACATGCCCGACTCGAGCGGCGCGTGGTTCTCGGTCCCGCCCGACACCGTTCTCCCGCGGCGGGACCGGCCCGCCTTCGCCGGTCCCGTCGCCATGCTCGCCTCCGCACGCACGGCGGGCGCCGCCGAGGACTTGCTCGTCGCGTTCCGCAACACCACGCGCGGCGCGATCGTCGGCGAGCCCTCCGCCGGCGCCACCGGGCAGCTGCTGGGGCTGCCGCTGGGCAAGGGGTGGGAGTTCGAGGTGTCCGTGACGCGCGAGGCGTTCCCGGACGGCAGCGAGTTCTCCGGCACAGGGATCGCGCCCGAGCTATCCGTCACCGTCACCGTTGCGGATTTTCTGGCGGGCAGAGATGCGGCGCTGGAAAAGGCGAGAGAATACATCGACGGTAGAAGACGGTAGAGGGGGGTACCGTCTTCTACCGTCTTCTACCGTCCTTCAAGATTCTCCCTAAAGAACCGAATCACGGTGTGCCACGCCGAGTCCGCCACCTCCGGCTTCTCCCGCGCGCGCAGGAAGCCGTGCCCCACGCCGGGGTAGATGGCGTACTGATAGTCTTTCCCCGCCGCCTTCATCGCGGCGGCCGCGTCGGCGACCCCCGCGTCGATGCGCGCGTCGTTCTCGGCGTACACGCCCAGTCCCTTGGCGCGGATGCGCACCATGTCCTGCGCGTTGGGCGCCGGCCCGTAACAGACGACGAATGCCCTCAAGTCCGGGTTGTTCGTCGCGTAGCGGAAACTCTGCCCGCCGCCCCAGCAGAATCCGATCACGCCGACGCGGTCGGCACGCACCGCGCGCACCGTCTTGAGGTAGGTCGCCGCGGCGTTCAGGTCCAGCGTGGTAGTGTCGGGGTTGAGCGTGGCGATGAGTTTGCGGGCGCTGTCGGGTGAGGCGGGCGTCCCGCCGCGCCGCGACAGCAAGTCCGGCGCGATCGCCACGAAGCCGTCCTTGGCGAGCTGCTCGGTCGTCTGCCGGACGAAGTCCGACATCCCGAAGATCTCGTGGATCACGATCACCGCGGGCGCCGGATCCCGCCGCTCGGGATAGGCGAGGTAGGCGGTGATGGTGTCGTGGCCGGAGAGAAACTTGACGTACTCGGAATGAACATCGGACGGAGAAGGTCGGAGGAGGACGGAGGAGGTCGGAGAACGAGTCGCCGCCATGAGCGTCACTGCGGCAACTGCGACCACCCCCGTAACAACCTTCTCCGTCCTTCTCCGTCTTCCTCCGACTTCCTCCGTCTTATGGCCCATAACTCACCCTCCAGATCCGCCCGCTCGAGTCGTCGGTGATCAAGAGCGAGCCGTCCGGCAGCACCAGCAGCCCGGCCGGCCGGCCCCAGTAGGGATTCGTGGATAGCCAGCCGACGACGAAGTCGGTGATCGACACCGGCACACCGCCCTGCACGTGCACACGCACCACCTTGGCTCCCGTCGGCACGGAGCGGTTCCACGAGCCGTGGTAGGCCACGAACGCGTCGCCCTGGTAGCCGGCGGGGAACATCGTCCCCGTGTAGAACGCGATCCCCAGCGGCGCCGAGTGGGCGGTGAACGTGATCGCCGGCGCCGTCACCGTGGAGCAGTTAGCGCCCGAGTACTCGGGGTTGGGCCGGTTGGGCAAGTAGCACTGCGGCCAGCCGTAATTCTTGCCGTCGAGCAGGATGTTGATACGCTCCGGCGGCAGGCTATCGGTCATCGCGACGTCGCTCCCGCCGATGTCGTCGCGGTCGTTATTGGTGGCCCACAGCGCGCCGGTCGTCGGGTTGAAGGCGATCCCCACCGAGTTGCGCAGCCCGCGCGCGAACACCCGCCCACCCGTGCCGCTCAGGTTATAGCGCATCACGGCAGCGCGGAGCGTATCGGTCTCAGGATTGATGTTGCTCGACGAGCCGATCGACACGTACATCATGTTATCGGGGCCGAAGGCGATCGAGCGGGTCGAATGGCCGCCGATGGGCAAGTTCGACACGAGCTGCACGGGCGTGGCCACGCCTGGGTCGTAGCGCTTGACGCCGTCCTCCTCCGCCACGTACAGCGTGTCCCCGCGGAACGCGATCCCGTGGGGGCCCGTGAGGCCCCTGATCACGACCGCGCTCGATTCCGCGACCCCGTCGTGGTTCAAGTCCAACAGCCGAACCACCTGCCCAGCGCCCGTGAGCGCGACGTACACCGTGCCATCCGGTGCGAGCGCCAGGAACCGCGGCCCGCTTTGCGTTGAGTAGACGTTGACGTGGAACCCCTTGGGGATGTACAGCAGACCCCCGGGAACCTGCACGCTGTCCATGCCCACCGGCGGAGGGGGCGGGGGAGGCGGAGCGGACGTCTGTTCCGTGCGACAGCCGGCCGCCAGCAGCGCCGCGACGAACAGCATCCACTTTCTAGCGCCCATACGTGACCCTCCAGATCTTGCCGGCGTCGTCGTCAGAGATGAGCAACGAGCCGTCCGGCAGCACCAGCAGCCCCACGGGCCGGCCCCAGCGCGTCCCCGTGGAGGTCGCGCCCGGCGGCAGCCAGCCGGTGATGAAGTCTTCGACGGCGGTCGGCTTGCCGTTCTGAATGCGGACCCGCACCACTTTCGCTCCCGTGGGAATCGACCGGTTCCACGAGCCGTGCAGCGTCATGAACGCATCGCCCTTGTAGTCGGCGGGGAACATCGCGCCGGTGTAAAAGGCAAGCCCCAGCGGCGCGGAGTGGGCCTGGATCGTGATGGCGGGCGGCTCCACGTTCGCGCAGTTGGCGTCGGGATATTCCGGATTCGGCTTCCCGGGCAGGTAACACTGCGGCCACCCGTAGAACTTGCCGTCTTTCAGGATGTTGACGTGCTCGGGCGGCAGGTCATCGCCGAGGTTGTCGCGGTCGTTGTTGTTGGCCCACAGCTCGTGGGTCGTGGGGTTGAACGCCAGTCCCACCGAATTGCGCAGGCCGCGCGCGAACAGGTGCTCGCCCGTGCCGTCGGGATTGTACTGCACGACGGCCGCGCGTCGCGGGTCCGACTCGTCGCAGATGTTGCACGAGGAGCCGACGGCGACGTACAGCTTGTTGTCGGGGCCGACGACGACGGTGCGGGTCGAGTGCCCCTGCCCGCTCGGCAGGGTGGCGAGCTTCAGCGGCGTGGTCGCGCCCGGGTTAAAGCGATCGAGCGCATCGGTCTCGCCGACGTACATCGTGTCGCCGCGGAACGCGAGGCCGAACGGCTGATGCAGGCCCTCCGCGACGGTGATCACCGTGTCGGCGACGTCGTCGTGGTTCGCGTCGGGGAGGCGGAGGATCGTCCCCGCCGAAATCCGCGACGCGTAGACGACGTTGCCCGGGCCCAGCGCCAGGTAGCGGACACCCCGCAGCCCCTGGGCGAAGACGCTGATGTGAAAGCCGGGCCGGAGGAACAGGTCGTGCCCCTCGACCGTGGCGCGCTCCATACCATCCGGCGTCTGGGCGATCACGCGCTCGGCCTTCGTGCACGCGGCGAGCGCCGCGAACAGCACCAGGTATTGCACGCTGTGCGAACCTCTCATGGTGCCCTCGTTGCCTCTCTTACCGAAGTCTTGAGGAGAAGTGCCCCGTCCGGGTCCACGGTGACCGTCTGGGGTACGAAAGGCAAGTCCGCGAACAGGACGCTGACATTACCCTCCACGCTATACACACGCCGTGCCACTCGGCCATCCGCGGCACGAAACTCGACCGTCAGGCGTGCAAAACGGAACCGGCCCCACGCCGCGGGCTGGATCTGCGTCACGTCGAGGCGCACTCGTCCAACTCCTTGTTGCCGCCATGCTACATCCAGCTGCGGGTAGCCGGGCTGCCGCAGCCACTGGCGGAAAAACCATTCCAGATCGCGACCTGCCGCGTCTTCCATCACATGGCGGAAATCGTCCGAGAGGGCGGTCGAGTCGCGGTAGCGGCGGTAGTACTCGCGGATGCCCCGAAAGAACGACGAGTCGCCGACGAGGCCGCGCAGCATATGGAGGACCCAGGCGCCCTTCGGGTAGTTGTTGGCGTTGAGCAGCGTCACGTAGTCGGTGACGGTAGTGTCGAGGATGGGGCGATCGACGACGCTCGAGGCAAAGTAGCTCTCGGCGTTACGGCGCATCCCGGCGGTCAACACCGAATCGCCGTGCAGCACAGCGCCGATCACCAGATCGAAGTAGCTCGCGAAGCCTTCCGATAGCCACAGGTGGTGGAAGTGCCGCGGCGTCACCGCGTCGCCGAACCACTGGTGCGCGGTCTCGTGGCGGACTACGCCTTCTCCCATACGTCTTTCAACGTACGGTCTTTCCGCGTAGAAGATCGCGCTGGAGTTCTCCATGCCGCCGAACTTCGTGGAGGACTCGACGTGCGCGAGCTTCTCGTACGGGAACGGGCCCACGAGCCGTTCCATCGCCTCGACAATTTCCGTGGCGTTCTTGAACGGCGCCGAATCGGCGAACGCCGAGTCTTCGGCGTAGGCCCAGACCTGGATGGGGATCGTGTCGCGCCCGTGAATGATCGGGCGGTGATTGCTGACGGTGAACTCCCCGGCGCCGATGACCATGGTGTAGGTGGGGATGGGGTGGGGCTCCTGCCAGAAGCAGTTGGAGTGGCGCCCACCATCGACCACCACTTCACAGTCATTGAACGTACCGTTCGCAACAACCGAGCGCTGCATTGTCTGCACAGAGAAAGAGACTCGCGCTTTGTCGTTTGGATCGTCTCTCGTCGGTAACCAATAGCGGGCTCGCTGTGGCCAGTTGTCCCCGAAGACAACGCGCCGCCCGTGCGCGTTGCGGCCTATGATGAGGCCGTCAGCCGGGGCACCGTGATACGTAACGGACACCAGGGTGTCACTCGGAGCGAGGCGGATGGCCAGTCGCAACCTATCGTATGAGAAGGACCTGGGTCGACCATCATTGCCTTTCACTGAGTCGACGCTCATCCCGGAAAGATTTAACGCAAGGATGGAGTCACCTTGATCCCGTCGGTGCAGGGTGATCACGGCATGCCCGAGAATCTGACTTCCGGTGTCGGGTAGTAACACCCAGAAGTCGTAACTCTTCACGTTCAGCCCGGTGTTCTGCCCCGGCGCCGTCCCCGCGACCAGCAGCGCTGCCAGCGCCGCGGCAGTTGCCCGTCCCCGTCCGCCCCCGTCCGCCTCAGTCCGCATAAACTCGGCCCAACGCCGCCTTCCCCTCCGGCATTTTCTCCCGGCTCACCACCGCCTCCTCCGCAGCGCGCTCCACCTCCGCCGTCACCTCGGCCTCCACCGCCTCCAGTTCCTTCACCTTCCAGCCCTCTTCCTTTAGATACTCCTCGTACAGCCCGATCGGGTCGCGCTGCCCCCACGCCTTGAACAGCTTGTCCGGGAACGTCTCGCGCGCCTCGCGCTCGTCATGCGTCGCATGCCCGCCCATCCGGAACGTCTCGGCGACGAGCAGCGCCGGGCCCTCGCCCTGGCGGCAACGGGCCGTCGCGATCCGCGTCGCCGCGTAGGCGTCCAGCACGTTGTTGCCGTCGAGCTTCGCGCCCCACGTGCCGTAGCTCGCCGCCCAGTCGTCGAAGTTCGCGGGCAGGTGATGCTGCTGCAGCGTGGTGCCGAGCGCGACCTGGTTGTTCTGGATGATGAAGATGACGGGGAGTTTCTGTACTGCGGCGAAGTTCGTGCCCTCGTGCGCCGCGGCGGTCTTGGTGGAGCCGTCTCCCACCCACGTGAGGGCGACCCGCGGCTCCTTCCGCAGCTTGAAGCCCAGCGCGATCCCCGCCATCACGGGCACGACGTCGCCCACGTGCGAGATCGGCTGTAGCACGCCGTATTGCATCCCGCCCACGTGCAGGTCCCGGCCGCCGGAGGGCGAGTCGGCGCTGCCGAGATACGCGCGCAGCATGTCGGCGACGGGCATCCCCAGCTCGCAGCACGCGGCGGCGTTGCGGATCATCGGCGCGACGACGTCCTTGCCGCGCTCCAGCGCGTGCACCGGGCCCACCGTCGTCGCTTCTTCGCCCGTGCCCAGCCACGCCTTGGAGATGACGCCGGTCTTGACCCAGCGCTTCAGCTGGATGTCGTGCAGCCGGGCACGCAGCAGCCCCGCGTACAGCGCGCGGTGCTCGTCGTCCTCGAGCCCCTCGACGATCGCCCGCCGCTCCGCGTCGCGCTCCACCGTTTCGCGGAACGCCCGCACCAGCGCGGGGTCGGCCTTCCAATCGACGTACTCGGGGGGATCGAATGCGGGGAAGCGGTGCATGGGGGGAGAGTGGTGGCGCTGACGTCTGAAGTCTGAAGTCTGAGGTCTGACGTCTATTTGAACAGTTTCCCCAACAACCCGCCCCCGCCGCGATCATCGCCGTGCGCCACGGCGGTAAGCGCCTCGGCGAACTGCATCGCCGTGGGGAAGCGGTCGTCGGGGCTGGTCGCGAGCGAGCGCGCGAGGGCCTTCTCGAGGTTGGCGGGGAGGTCCGGCCGCACCTGGCGGAGCGTGAGCGGCGTGCCGCGCAGGCGGGCGATCATCATCTCCTGGGCGTTGCGGCCCTGGAACGGGAGTTTCCCGGTGAACATCTCGAACGCCACGATGCCGAGCGCGTAGATGTCGCTGCGGGCGTCGAGCTGCTTGCCGCGGATCTGCTCGGGGCTCATGAACTCGGGGGTCCCGAGGATGATGCCCGTGGCGGTGAGCTTCTGGATGGCGGGGTCGGCGCGGCGCTCCTTGGCGAGGCCGAAATCCATCACCACCGCCTTGTCGCGCCCGTTCGTGTCCGGGACCAGCATGATGTTCTCGGGCTTCAGGTCGCGGTGCACGATCTGCAGCTCGTGCGCGTGCTGGAGCCCCGCGCACACCTGGCGCAGCAGCGGCACGCCGGTCGCGACGTCCATGGGACCGCCCTTGACCTCGCGGTCCGACAGCAGCTCGCCCTTCAGGAACGGCATGACGAGGTAGATGAGCCCGTCCTCGGATTCGCCGAGGCGGAAGATGCGGCAGACATTCGGATGGTCGAGCCGCATCGCGAGGCCCGCCTCGCGCCGCAGCCGCTCCACCGAGCTCTTGTCGCTGGCGAGCTTCGGTGAGAGCACCTTGATCGCCACCTCCTGCCCCGTGGCGATCTCCTTGGCGAGGTACACGTAGGACATGCCGCCCTCGCCGAGCTTTTTCAGGACCTGGTACCGGACGTCGAGGATCTGGTTCGAGAGGGTCGAGGCGCGGTCCAGGCCCGGCCGCTTCGTCGGCGTAGGCGGGGTGCGCACGGAGGTGCTGCCGCTCGACTGCACCTCGACAAGCATCGAGCCGTCCTTGGGGCAGAAGCGGGCGGCGTCGGAGTAGACCGACTTGCACTTGGGACAGCGGCGGTCGCTCATTCGCGCACCAGATTGCGGCCTTCGTTCTTCGCGCGGTACAGGGCCTGGTCGGCGAGGGCGACGAAGCCCTCGGCGCTCGCGACCCGCTCGTCCGGGTACGAGGCGATCCCGATGCTCACCGTCATGTACAGCGGGTCCTCGCCGGGGTCGCCGAAGTCGCGCGCCGCGATGCGGCGCCGCAGCCGCTCCGCGAAGATCGCGGCGCCGTGCAGGGCCGTCTCCGGCATCACAATCACGAACTCCTCTCCGCCGTAGCGCGCGACGATGTCCACCGAACGCGCCTCGCGGCGCAACAGCTCCCCAACTTGCCGCAGAACGGAATCGCCCGCAATGTGCCCGCGCGTGTCGTTGATGCCCTTGAAGCGGTCGATGTCGGCGAGCAGGATGCTGAGCGCCAGGCCGTAGCGCCGCGCGCGGTCGAGCTCCTGCTCCAGCGCCTCCTGCAGGGCGCGGCGGTTCATCGTCCCGGTCAGCGCGTCCGTCGACGCCAGCTTCTCGAGGCGCTGTTTGTCCGAGACCGCGGTCTCGAAATCGTACGCCTTCTCGATCGCGGCGACAGCGGTCTTGATGACCGACTCCGCGAACTGCGCGTCCGCGGACGTGAGCGGCGGGTCGTCGCCGGTGGTGCGCAGGAAGAACACGCCCACCTGGCGGTCCCGCATGTTGAACGGCAGGGCGGCGGCCGAGCGCGTCGGCACCTTGATCCCTTCGCGCTCCCAGCGCACCCTTTCTTTTTCGTAGAGCGGATCCGTGGTGACGTCGCGCACCAGCACCATCCGGCCGTTGGCCAGCGCCGCCTCGATCTCCGGATAGCGCGCCAGCTCGATCTCGAGGTTGCGCAGCATCGGATTCTCGTACGCCGCCACGACGATCCCCGCGCGGTCGCCCGGCTTGGCGAGCACCATCGAGCACTTGGAGATGTTGAGCACGCGCGCGACGCGCCGCGCCAGGATGTGGTAGATCTCGTCCGGCTTGAGCGAGTCGGTGACCTCGTGGAGGATGTCCACCATCGCCGCGCGGCTGCGGGCCTCTTCCTTCGCCTGGGAGAGCGCCTGGCCCACCCGCAGGTGGGCCTCGACCCGCGCTAGCAGCTCGCGGACGCGGAACGGCTTGGCGATGAAGTCGGCGGCGCCGAGCCCCAGCGACTTCACGGTCGCCTCCTCGGGCGGCATCGAGGACACCATCAGCACGGGGAGGTCGCGGTAGCGCTCGTCGCTCTTCAGGCGCTCGAGCAGCTGCAGCCCGTCCACCTTCGGCATCATGATGTCGAGCAGCAGCAGCTGCGGCCGCTCCTCCTCGAGCTTGGTGAGCAGCCCTTCGCCGCCCGGCACGGCGACCACCGTGTACCCGTGCTCCTTGAGGATCCACGTCAGGGTGCGCACCAGCGACAGGTCGTCGTCGGCGACGAGGATCTTGGCGGGCGGGCCGGCGGGCACGGAAGCGTCGGGCATCTAATCCTGGAGCATCGCGGGGTCCACATTGCCGCCGCTCACGACGAGCACGGTGTGCCCCCGGACCTTGAGGGCGCCGCTCAGCACGGCGGCGGTGGTGACCGCGCCCGAGGGCTCGACGGCGAGCCCCGCGCGGTCGTGGAGAAAATGCACCGCCTTACGGATCGTGTCATCCTCGACCAGGACCACGCCCCCCACCCGCTCCCGGTACTCGGTGAGCACCGCGAACGGGATCTCCCCCACGGTGAGCGTGATGAGCCCGTCGGCAATGCTGGCGGTGCGCGCCAGCGTGACCGGGTGTCCGGCGGCGAGCGAGTCGTGCAGCTTGGGCGCGCCCGCGGGCTCGACGCCCCACACGGTGGCCCGGCTCCCCGCCACCGCCAGGCCGCGGACGAGCCCCGAGATGAGGCCGCCGCCGCCCACGGGCACAACCACGGTTTCCACGTCGGGGAGCTGCTCGGCAATCTCCAGGCCCACCGTGGCCTGGCCGGCCACGACGTCGGGGTGGTCGAAGGGGGGGATCACCGCGAGTCCTTCGGCGGCCGCGAGCGCTTCGGCCTTCTGGTGGCGGTCGGCGGAGGTGCGGCCCGCGAACACGACCTCGCCACCCCATTTCTTGACCCCATCGACTTTCACCGCCGGCGCCGTCTCCGGCATCACGATGACGGCGCGCACGCCGAATTGTCTGGCGGCGTAGGCAACCGCCTGACCGTGATTCCCCGAGGAGTAGGTGATGACGCCCTGCCGGCGGCCGGCTTCCGGCAACCGGCGGATGGCGTTGTAGGCGCCGCGCAGCTTGAAGGCGCCGACTGGTTGGAGGTTCTCGAGCTTCAGCCAGGCGCCGAGCGCGTCCACGCGCTGGAGGGGCGTGCGGACGGCGATGCCGCGGAGCGCGACCGCGGCTTCTCGGACGGCCTCGGCGGGGATCACGCTACTTCTTGCCGCTGCCCTTCTTGGCCGCTTTTGCTGTCTTCGCCGCCTTGGCCGCCTTGGCGGCCTTTGGTTTCTTCGGCGTCTCCTCGTCGCCGCCATTGGCATCGTCCTCGTCTTCCTTGACGATGCGCGCCACGTCCACCACGAGGTCGCCCGGCGTCAGGTTCATCACCTTCACGCCCTGGGTGTTGCGCCCGGTCACCCGGATGCCGTCCACCGGCACGCGGATCATGATGCCCTTCTTGGTGATCATCATCAGCTCGTCCTCAGGCTGTACCTCCTTGAGCGCGACGATGGCGCCCGTCTTCTCGTTGCGTTTCAGGGTGATGATGCCGCGGCCGCCGCGGTGCTGCACGCGATACTCGTCGAGCTCCGAGCGCTTGCCCATGCCCCTCTCGGTGACGGCGAGCAGCGTCGCCGAGCGGCGGATCACGACCAGGTCCACCACCTGGTCCTTTTTGTCGAGTGCGATGCCCCACACCCCCGTCGCCGTCCGCCCCATGTCGCGCACGTCCTGCTCGTGAAAGCGGATGCTCATCCCGTGCCGGGTCGCGAGCACGAGGTCGTTGCGGCCGTCGGTCACCTGGACGTCGATCAGCTCGTCGCCCTTTTCGATGTTGATCGCCCGGATGCCGACCGAGCGCGGGTTTCCGAATTCGGAGAGCCGGGTCTTCTTCACCACGCCCTGCTTCGTGGCGAAGAACAGGAACTGATCATCCGAGAACTCCCGCACTGGGACGAGCGACGCGATGCGCTCGTCCGGCTTCATGGCGACGCAGTTGACGACGGGCTTGCCGCGCGCGGCGCGAGCCGCCTGCGGGATCTCGTGCACCTTGAGCCAGTAGCACTGTCCCTGCTGCGTGAAGAACATCACGTAGTCGTGCGTCGAGGCGATGAACAGGTGCTCGACCCAGTCGTCGTCCTTGGTGTGGGCGGAGATCACGCCCTTGCCGCCGCGCCGCTGGCGCCGGTAGGCGGTCGTCGGGAGTCGCTTGATGTAGCCGGCGTGGGACATGGTGATCACCATGTCCTCTTCGGCGATCAGGTCCTCGATCGAGAACTCGCCCTGGTCGGCGACGATCTCGGTGCGCCGCTCGTCGCCGAAGCCGTGCGCCAGCTCCCCCAGCTCCTCCTTGAGGATCTTCATGCGGCGCGGCTTCGAGGCGAGGATCTCCTTGCACTCCTTGATGAACTTGCGGACTTCCTTGAGCTCTTCCTCGAGCTTTGTGACCTCGAGCGCCGTGAGGCGGGCGAGCCGCATGTTGAGGATCTCGGCGGACTGCTTCTCGGAGAGCTTGAAGCGCTTGCGCAGCGCCGCGTCGGCCGTCGGCGTGTCCTTGGACCTGCGGATGATGCGGATCACTTCGTCGATATGGTCGACGGCGATCTTCAGCCCGTCGAGGATGTGGGCCCGGTCCTCGGCGCGCTGCAGGTCGAACTGCGTGCGGCGGGTGATGACGGTGTGGCGGTGCTCGATGAACTGCTGCAGGATCTCGGTGAGCATGAGCTCCCGCGGCACGCCGTCGACGAGGGCGAGCATGATGGCGCCGAACGTCGTCTGCATCGCCGTGTGCTTGTACAGCCCGTTCAGCACCACCGCAGGCACGGCGTCCCGCTTCAGCTCGATGACGACGCGGATCCCCTCCTTGTCCGATTCGTTGCGCAGGTCCGAGATGCCCTCGAGCTTCTTCGAGAGCACGAGGTCGCGCGTCTGCTCGATGACGCTCTCCGGCGACACCTGGTAGGGGAACTCCGACACGACGATCTGGTGGCGGCCCGTGGACTCTTTTTCTTCGATCACCGCCCGCGCGCGCACGGCGATGCGGCCGCGCCCCTTCTCGTAGACCTCCTTGATCCCCTGCTTCCCGTAGATGATCCCGCCCGTGGGGAAATCCGGCCCTTTGATGAACTTCCGGAGGTCCTTGACGGTCGCGTTGGGGTGATCGACGAGATGGGTGATCGCCTCGACCACCTCGGCGAGGTTGTGCGGCGGAATGTTGGTCGCCATCCCCACGGCGATCCCCGCCGAGCCGTTGACGATGAGGTTGGGGAGCCGCGAGGGCAGCACCAGCGGCTCCTGCAGGCGGCCGTCGAAGTTGGGGACGAAGTCAACGGTATTCTTCTCGATGTCCTCCAGCATCGCCATGGCGATGCGCGTCAGTCGGGCCTCGGTGTAGCGATAGGCGGCGGCCGAGTCGCCGTCGACAGAGCCGAAGTTCCCTTGGCCGTCGATCAGCGGGTAGCGCAGCGAGAAATCCTGCGCCATGCGGACCAGCGTGTCGTAGAGCGCGACGTCGCCGTGTGGGTGGTACTTGCCGAGCACGTCGCCGACGACGGTGGCGCTCTTCTTGAACGGGCGGCCGGGGTGCAGCCCCAGCTCGTGCATCGCGTAGAGGATGCGGCGGTGCACCGGCTTCAGGCCGTCGCGCACCTCGGGCAGCGCGCGCGCGACGATCACGCTCATCGAGTAGTCGAGGAACGACTCCTTGAGCTCGTCCTCGATGAGCCGGGGGAGGATACGCTCGCGGACGTTGGGAGCGGTCATAGCCTGTCGGTCAGTCGGTCAGTCGGACGGTCGGACGGGAACGCCCTAAGTGTAGGAAAAGTAAACACTTAGGACCTGA
>Ga0209689_1001003_pt1 | contig 20655 bp, 13 predicted proteins | sample GraSoiAngelo_149_FD_187119 | JGI IMG/M metagenome (GOLD analysis project Ga0209689, IMG submission 187119) | Grasslands soil microbial communities from the Angelo Coastal Reserve, California, USA - 14_1009_09_30cm (SPAdes) (version 2) | ecosystem: Environmental > Terrestrial > Soil > Grasslands ... | reverse complement strand
GACGTCGATCACGACCGCGCCCGCGACCGCTCGCAGCACGAAGCCGCCGGCGACGACGAGCACGTCGACGATGACGATGTGCTTGAGCCACGCCGAATAGGCGATGAGCAGGACGACGTAGGCGAGCGCCGTGACCAGGAACGGGCGCGAAAGGATCGCGGCGAACACGAGCCCGACGACGACGAGCACGATGGCCGCCGCGACGGCGACCCCAGCCGGCAGTCGGCCCGCGGCGATCGGGCGCGCGCGCTTGCGCGGATCGAGGCGGTCGCGCTCCCGATCGGCGACGTCGTTGATCAGGTAGATCGCGCCGGACAGCGCGCAGAAGATCGCGAACCCGGCCAGCGCCCTCCACGCGGACTCCGTGAAGAGGCGCTGGGCGAAGACCAGGCCGGCGAAGACGAACAAATTCTTGACCCATTGGCGCGGGCGCATCGACACGGCGATCGCTACTAGCATTGGGACTTGACGCTGACGGCCGCTGTGCGTCGGGGGCGAGGAGCGCGGGCGGGAGGGGTCGAGACGACCACGCGGCACGCGTGCGCTGCTCCGCGGCGGCTGGGCTCCATCCGGGCGCCCGTCGTCCGTCGCCGCTTGGAGGGAACGGGTCCCTTCGACCCCTCCCGCCCGCGCTCCTCGCCCCCGATGCCCGTCGCCGTGATCGGACCAGCGCAGCGCCAGCAAGCGGGCGCAAGTCGCTCCGAGCCTCGGCGACGCTCCATCGGTCCTTTCGGCTTAGAGGCGGATGACGTGGGGAGCCGGCGAGACGGTTCCGGTGGCGTTGCGCGTGTCGATCACGAGGGGGGAGTCGCGGACGATGGCGGCCCAGTCGTAGCTGGCGTGGGCCGTCAGGATCAGCACGATGTCACGCGATGCGAGCGCCGCGGCGTCCCACGGGACCGATTTCATCGTATGGGTACCGATCATCACCGACGACACGTAGGGGTCGTGGTAGTCGACCACCGCGCCCTTGGCGAGAAGCCCCTCGATGATCTCGAGCGCGGGCGAGTCGCGCACGTCGGCGACGCCGGCCTTGTAGGCGACGCCCAGCACCAGGATGCGCGCGCCGCGCAGGGCCCGGCTCCGGTCGTTGAGCGCGTCGGCCGCCATCTGCACGACGTACGCGGGCATTCGCCGGTTGATCTCGTCCGCGAACGTGATGAAGCGCGGCTCGTAGCCTTCGAGCCGAACTTTCCAGGAGAGATAGTGAGGATCTGACGGCAAGCAGTGACCGCCCAGGCCGGGACCCGGATAGAAGGGCATGAAGCCGAACGGCTTCGTCGACGCGGCGGCGATCACCTCCCACACCGAGAGGCCCAGCCGCCGGCACATGATCGCGAACTCGTTGACGAGCGCGATGTTGACGGAGCGGAAGGTGTTCTCGAAGAGCTTCACCATCTCGGCCGTCTCCGGACCCGAGACCGGCACCACCTGGGGCGCCACACGCGCGTAGAGCATCGACGCGAGCTCGCGGCACGCTTCGGTCACGCCGCCGACGACCTTGGGGATATCGCGGAGCGTCCAGCGCTTGTTACCCGGGTCGATCCGCTCCGGCGAGAACGCGAGGAACACGTCGCGCCCGACGACGAAGCCTTTGGCCTGGAAGCGGGGCGCCAGCACTTCCTGCGTGGTGCCCGGATAGGTCGTCGACTCGAGCACCACCAGCTGGCCGGGCCTGATGATGGCCGCCACGGCATCGGCGGCCGCCACGATGAACGAGATGTCCGGCTCCTTCGACTTGCCCAGCGGGGTCGGAACGCAGATGACGATCGCGTCCGCGTCCTTCAACGCCCCGAAGTCGTCGTGGGCGCCGAGGCGGCCGGTCCGCACCAGGCGGGCCAGAGGCTCGGCCGGGACGTCCTCGATGAAGCTGGTGCCGGCGCGGATCGCGGCGACGCGGCGCGAATCGAGATCGACGCCGATCACGTTCGCGCCCGACTCGGCGAAGGCGACCGCCAGCGGTAGCCCGACGTAGCCGAGCCCGATGAGTCCCACGGTCGGGCTCGTGGCGAGTCGCTGCTTGAGCGCTTCGGCCGCCGAGGTCACAGGCGCTCGCACGCGCGGCGCACGCCGGCGATCACGCGCTCGACCTCGTCGTCGGTGAGCTCGGCGAAGCACGGCAAGGACAGGACCTCCCGCGACGCTCGCCAGGCCTCCGGCCAGCGCCGCTCGGCGCCGCCGTCGAACACGGGCTGATCGGGAACCGCGCGCGGATAGTAGACCGCGGTCGAGATCCCGTCGTCGGTCAGAAGCTTGGCGAGCGCGTCGCGCTGCGGGTGTCGCACCGTGAAGAGATGGTACACGTGACGCGCCTGCGCCGTCTCGCTTGGAAGCTCGAGCCCCACGCCCGAGAGTCCCCGGTGATAGAGGCCTGCGATTCGGCGGCGCGCCGTCGTCCACTCGCCCAGCCGCCGGAGCTTCACCCGCAAGAGCGCCGCCTGGAGCTCGTCGAGCCGGCTGCAGTAGCCGAGCTCGACGTGCTCGTAGCGTCCGCTGTCGCCGTGATGCCGGAGCTTCGCGATGCGCTCGGCCACGTCCTGGCGCCTGGTCACGACCATGCCGGCGTCGCCGCACGCCCCGAGGTTCTTGGTCGGGTAGAACGAGAGGCAGGCGGCGTCGCCCCAGGCGCCGACGGGCCGCTCGGCCCACGCCCCGCCGACGGCCTGGGCCGCGTCCTCGATCACGGCCACGCGATGGGCCCGGGCCAGCTCGAGCACGCGGTCCATCGGCGCCGGCAGTCCGTAGAGATGGACGGGCATGATCGCGCGCGTCCTCGGCGTGATCGCGCGCTCGGTCGCGGCGGGGTCAAGCGTGTACGTCGCCGGATCGATGTCGACGAAGACCGGCGTGGCGCCCGCCATCACGATCGTCGACGCGGAGGCGACGAACGAGAAGGCCGGCGTGATGACCTCGTCGCCGGGGCCGACACCGAGCGCGATCAAGGTCAGATGTAGCGCGTCGGTGCCCGAGGCGACGCCCAGCGCCCAGGGGACGCCGCAGACGGCGGCCAGCTCCTGCTCGAGCGCCCGGCCCTCGGCGCCCAGCACGAACTGGCTCGAATCGAGCACCCGCGCGGCGGCCGCGAGCAATTCGGCCCGGAGGGCCGCGTGCTGGCGAGTCAGATCGATGAAGGGAATCATTTGAACCTCGGTTCGGAGTCCAGCGCCCCCGCGCCCACCCTGGTGTTCAGGACGTTCCCGAGCCCGAGGAGACTGAGCGAGAAGCGGAACTCGTTGTCTGGGTTCTTGCCGGGGCGATCGGGGTTCCGTCTGATGTATTCGACCGTGAGTGCCCAGCAGTCGAGCTTGAGGTCGGCGCCGAAGCGGCTCTCGACCAAGCTGGTCGTCCGGATGTCCCAGTTCGTCTTGGTGTGCGCGACCAGGTTGCGCGAGAGGTCCACCGAGGCCGAGCCCTGGAGAAAGTTGGTGGACTGGTTGTTGGGGAGACTGTTGCCGGGGTTGAAGGTTCCCGGGATCTGGACGAAGTACGGAATGATCACCGACGGGATCTTGGTGTAGCGGGTGCCGACGCTCGCCGTGACTCGGGGCACGTTCAGCGTCACGTCGGTCGTGTACGCCTGGAGCCCCTCGCCGACGACGTTGTAGCTCGCATCGGCGTGAAACCTGAGCATCGGGCTCGGCTCGAGCGTGAGGTCGCCGGCGACGTTGCCGAATTGAGCCTTCTCGATATCGTAGGCGCTTGCCAAGACGAACTTGAAAAGGTCGAGACGGGCCGCTTCTGTGTTCTCGGGACCGATCGTCCGTCCACGGATCCGGTTCGTCAAGGAATACTCGAACCAGTTCGCCTCTGGAATCAGGTCGGTCTGGTTGGTCCAGATGGGCAAGCTGTAGAAGTTGTGCCCGATGATCTTGATGTAGTGCACGCGCGGCTCGATCGAGTGGAGCAGCCGGTCGAGGCCTGCCCAGCCCCCCACCTCGTACACGCGCGAAGCGCGGCTCTCGACATCGCTCCCGAACTCGATCAGTTCGCGGACGCGTGGCTCGTCCTTGGTGTCTTCGACTTGCACAACCCCTCCCGCCAGCGGCGCGTGGACTCCGGTGACGGTCGTGCTGTACGCGGTGACACGCCCCCCGGCGAAGGGCGTCACCGTCGCGCCCGGGAGCGCGATCGGCCGCAAGACAAGGGGATGCACATCGACGCGAGCCCCTTGTGAGCCGACCTCGCGGAGGAAGTTCACGACGCTCGTGTCCACCTGATAGAGAAACCCGGGGAGCCCCGGAAGCGCCTGCCGGATACCCGTGAGCGTGAGCTCCGGTACTCGTTGCAGCTCCACGGGCCGCTGGGTCGTGAGGTCCTGGTACCAGTACACCCGGCTCAGGAAGGACCAGTTCGACCATGTCTTCGTGAGGAAGAGGTTGGACTCTGCGCGTTGCGCGGCGCGCAGGCTGAGCGCCGATTCATAGTCCCGGAGGACGAAATCATCGGACACCCCGTTGAGATCGGCGCGTAGCGATAGCCCCGGCGAGATTTGCCAGTCGTGCTTGGCGCTCCCGAAGCCCCGGAGTTCGCCGCTCTTGAAGACCTCATCCACGAAAAACCCGTTGAGCTTGCCTCTCTGGTCTTGCGAGATGACGTACCGATATTCGGCCGCACCCCCGAAGCCCCGCTTCTGGTAGGCGGCGAGGGTTGCGGTGGCGTCCTGGCTGTCCGAGATCGCCCAGAAGAACGGGATCTCCGTGAAGGGTCCCTTCTTGGTGGAGTTGCCGAACTGCGGGTTGAGAAACCCCGACTGCCGCTCGCGCCGGATGGCCCCCGCGAAGAAGGGAAAGTACGGGATGATCGGTAGTGATTTGACCCAGAGGGAGACGTTCGTTCCATACAGGAGATCCTCGAGGTCGGCGGTGGCCGAGCCCAGATGGAACGACCACGACGGGGGTTCGTCCTCACACGTCGTGAACACGCCGCGCTGGACTCGGTACAGGCCCTCCCCCAGGCGCTCCAGGCGTTCGCCCGAGAGGCGGTAGTACGGCGCGGCGTGCACTTCGCCCTCGTAGACGACGCCCGTGCCGGTCTTGATGTTGTACTCGACGCGCTGCCCGGTGAGCCGGTCATCGCCGTCGTAGAAGATCACTCGCCCCGTCGCCACGGCATCACCCGTCTGGCGATTGATCTCGACGCGGTCGGCGAGAAGGCGCGCAGTGCCTCGGGTCACCTCGACGTTGCCGGTCGCCACGAGCAGGTTGTCGGGGCCGATCTGCTCGAAGCGGTCCGCCACGACCGAGACTTCGCCGCCCGCGGTCCGGACGCTCAACCGACCCTGAGCCCAGCCGAGCTGCGGGGCGGCCGCGGGGGCGACGGCTGCGAGCAGCAGGAAGAGAATCGAAGCCCGAACCCGCCTCGTGGAGACGCTTTCGAATGAGAACACTGCCCTATCGGCGCCTCCAGTTGTCACGTGCGTTCGATGTCTGTATGCGGACCGTTCTGAGACCTGAACAGACGTTTAACGACGTGGCTGAGCTGGACATTGCTACCGCATCTTACGCGATCAGGGGGGATTTCCTTCCCCGATTGGCGCGCACGGCCGGCCGAGGATTCCGCGGCCCACTTCCAGCCCAGCGCCCGGCATAATCGCAGAGGCTGATGACCGCAAATCGACCATCACGGGTGAAGTCTGGGGCTGGGATCCGGCGTTTCCTGATGATCGGCGGTGTCGTCTCGGCGCTCGGGCTGGGATTCGTCGCCTGGCTCATCGTGACGGATGCGCCGACGTACCGCGTCCTGGCTCGGCTCTACGAGGACAAGCAACAGGTGCGCGCGATGCTCGATCGATGGGGAGGCTGGGCGCCCATCGTCTTCATCGGCATTCAGGCCATGCAAGTGATCATCGCGCCGATCCCCGGAGACGTCACCGGCCTGCTCGGCGGCTTCGTCTTCGGCCAGTGGCCCGGGTTTCTCTACTCGACGATCGGCCAGACCATCGGCTCGCTCGTTGCCTTCTGGGTCGGCCGCCGGCTCGGGGCGACCTTCGTACGGGAAATGGCGCCGCGGGCGTGGCGGCGCATGAGCTCCCTCGTCGAGGCCGAGGGAGCGATTCTCTGCTTCATCGTCTACTTGATCCCCGGCTTACCGAAGGACCTCGGGTGCTATCTCTTTGGCGTCAGTCCGATGCCGTTTTGGGTTTTCGCGGTGGTGTCCACGCTCGGTCGCATGCCGGGCACCTGGGCTCTGTCGGCCCAGGGAGCGAAGGCGGCCGCGGGCGCATATCTCGAACTGCTTCTTCTGACGGCGATCCTCGTGGCGGTCGCGTTACCGCTCTACTACTATCGGCCCCGGATCGTGTCGTGGTTCCAGCGGCGAGGTTAACCCCCGATCGCTTCGAGAGTCCGTTGGAGGGCGTGTCCAGCGAAGGGCGCCACGGGGCCAGTAGGGTGGCGCATACACCAATCGCACCAGTCGTTCAGCGGGGTACGTCAGGAGGCCTGATTGGGCGTGATTGACGCGAATCAGAGCGCGATGTCGGCCGTCGACCTCGGCACGCCAGTAAGGGTTGAAGGTGTTGGCGATCACGAGAAATCCTGCACCGGGGTTCTCGAGCTCCAGCAGGATTTCGTCCGGAGCGTATCGGAGGACGCGGATTGTGCCGAGAGCGAAGACCCCGCGAGCCGGGACGGTATAGGCCTCGGATTGCTCAACGACGGCAGTGGCCTCATGGTGTGGGCCGTCGAACGAAGCCAGAGTATCGAGAACCGCCGTCTTGTTCGGCGCAACGAGGATTGTCTCGACGAATCGAAATCGTGGCATTGAGCCCGTCAAGCGATAGATAAAGATGTCCTTGCCTCGGCTCATGCGGGTGAGAGCTCTCCGGTAGTGGCTCACGGCGCGGACGACACGTGAACGGGAGTCCCGCTGATCAGAGGGCGGGAAGGGAGCGGTCACGTACCCCGTCGCCCAGTCGTGCGATAGTGGCCACTGAGGCCTTTCCTTCGGGGCGTGAGCCAGTTGAAGTCCGGGCGCCCTCAGGGGATATTCCGAGAGCAGGAATTTGACGTTGAGCATTCGCAAGAGATCGAGATTGAACCGCCGGGAGACGTCGAAACCCTCGCGAATAGCGATCTTTGGATCCTCGTCGGGGAGCGTTCCGACACTCGGATTCACGAGATCAGCGCCAAGAAAAACGTAGTGATCCTGCGGCCGCCCGTTGGGCGGATCGAAGATCTCCCGGTTGCGGGGCGCGTGCTCGAAAAGCGGCGCCAGCACTTGCAACCACAGTTCGCGGTAGGCCAACGGATAGAGATTGCTCCAACCATCGGCGGTCTCTAGCCCTTGACCATAGGCATAGGCGGGCTGTAACGGCAGGACGCTCGCGACTCGAAACGGCTCACGCTCGGTCTGCTTGACCTCGTCGAGTGCGGCAACCTGATAATTTTTCTCGCCCCAGCCGTAGAGTCCATGAGTCTGGAAGTGAAAGACCTTCGGGCGAATGATCATCCCCGCGATGAACAGGCAGGCGAACGCAACAAGGATCCGCCGGGCCATGCTCGACGGGGCGAACCCGCGCCAGCCGATGAAGCCAATCAGCGTCAGACCCATCGCGATCATGAAGGCGGCCGGGACCGCATAAAAACGCGACATCCCGATGCTCGCCGCCCACGGCACGAGATTGGATAGCTCCGATTGCGCGAGAAGCAACAACCATCTCTGGGAGAGCAGAGCAAAGAGAGTGAAGACGCGAAGATAGGCCAATGCGACTCCCGCGAGATCTGGTCTCCGGTGACGAGCGGCCAGCGCAAGAAAACATCCGAGAACCAGCGCCGGCGCCGGGAAATTCATGGTGAACGCCCTGAGCACGGGATCTTGGTTGAAATAGTCGAAGTGGAGCTGACGATAAAACAAGCCATCGAGCGAGAAGGTGATGGCCTCCGGCGGCAACGCGGTGCGCTGTGAGAACGGAGCGTTGCTGAGAACAGCGAAGATCTGCGGGCAGTCCCCCGCGACGAGGCCAAGGGAGAACGCCAAGATATGGGGTAGGCCGAAGACGCCGTTGGAGGACTTGACGATCGCGAACCAGCCAATGGCGAAGGCGATGAGGTACGGATCGCTCTGCGCGAAGGAGGTGAGCGTCGAGTACCCCAGTCCGGCGAGCAGAGCGATCAAAAGGGTGTGACGGGCGCGGACCAGGAAATCGAGCAGCCAGATCATCAGGGGAACGCCGGGATGCACCAACATTTCGACGGCCGTGAAATAGCCGAAGCAGCCGTGAAGCAATCCGGCGAAGGCGCTCCATCCCATCGGAAGGCCGAACCGGGTTTGGGCAACCAACGCCGCAAAGTAGATTGCCACGAAGTACTGCAGGAACCGATGAGAACCGTTCGCAAGCCAGGTTGGGAGGACGCGAAAGAGGAGCACCTGGAGATTGAAGGGATCGTTGGGACCCCAGAAGGCGAACCGATCGACTCCGCCAAGGAGAAAGGGCGCCCAAGGCGAGAAGTTGCGACCGTTTTCCGCGAGAGCCAGATGCACCGCCACGTGCTCGAGGCCTTCGCCGTACCCATACATCCACGAGTACGGGCCTAGACTCCACGACTCGACGGTAAACAGCGCGGCCGCAATGACCGCGAGGACAGCCAGTCGACGGTTGTCCGTAGCACGCTGGTGCCCACCGGCCGTTGGGAGGTCTCCGGTGTGCCACGAGCGGCCGGACAGGTTGGTTGGCTCAGCCATGACTTCGCAATCAGTGGGGATGACGCTGCACAACGTCGAGAATCATCGCGTCGAACTGTTCGACCTGAACGAGCTCCGACGTTGCCCGAACCCCCGCACTGACGGCCGCCGCCGAGACGGAGATGCGAGGCGCCCGGTTCACGAAGTTATCTTAGCGGCGACGGCCTGAAGGCGCCGCACTCGAGAGAGGGGCCTGGCGACGCCGACCGCGCGACCCAGCAGTGTAGACGGTGAGCGCCCATTCCGTCACCGACGCTCATGGCGGGCCTGTGATAGGAGCCACGCGACGCCGCACACGGTGATCAGCGCGCACACTCCGGAAAGCGCCATCGTCACGGGACGGGCAAACGGCCGAAACGTGAATCGGATGTGGTCCGCGCCCACAGGCACCAGGACTCCTCGCATGACGACGTTCGCTGGATACACTGTCACCGGCCGACCCCCGATCTCGGCAATCCAGTCGGGGTGATAGAGCTCGTTCACGACGAGAAACCGGGGCTGCACTGCCGGCGCAACGTCGACGTCGACCCTGTCGGGCGCCGTCTTGATTCTGAGCGCACCGCGATCCGTGAGCGTCGCCGGCCCCTCATAATTCTCGACGACGCTGTCGCTCACCACGTCACGGAGCAGGCCTGCACCCCGGGCAGGCGTCAGCGCGCGAAGAGCCTCATCGCGGCCGTGAACCGGCGTCACCGCGCGAGCGAAAAAGGCGCGCGGCACGACGGGCCGCGGATTCGTGACGATGTCCACGTCGCCCGCGGAGCTCTCGCCGTCGTGCCGATTGGCGTACCAATCGTGGCTCGCCACGAGCGCGTGCTTGACGTTGAGCAAGGCCAGCAGATCCCACGGCAGTTCGTTCGAGGACGGGAAGGTCAGCGCGCGAAGGCTCAGAATACCGGTCGGCCAGGGCAACACAGCAAGTCGCGCCGGAATGCCGGTGCTATAACCATCGACCAGTCGCATGTCCCAGAAATGGGAGACGTGCGGGGCACAGAAGACCGGGAATCGGCGCGGATCGCACACGACGACGGAGCGAAAGTCGTCGCGCTCGACGCGATGCGCCAAGCGCGCGCGGGCCTCCTCGCTCGGACGTTGGAAATCGCCGGGGGCCGCAAAGAGCAGATCGCCGCCGGCGAACAGCGCGCCCCCAGACCGCGTTTGCGCACCATTGAACTGCGCGTTGGCGTACATGATCGCCTGAAAGGCGATGATGAATCCGAGAAGCTGCACCACGATGGCCCGCATTCCCGCCGCCCGCGCCAAGCGCCGCGCGAGAATCAGCGCACCGAAGATGACGGTGGCGTACATCACCTTGACGACCTCGCTGGGAGCCAACCAGCTCAGGGCGGGGTGTGTCTCGCCCGCCACCGCCCCCCCCAGCGGGCTGGGCCTCGCGGCGACTTCAGGCGAGTAGGGGGAGCAGAGCTCCCTCCGGCAGGCCCTGAGTCGGAATGTATACGACGCACGGGCACCGACATCGTTCACGATGTAGGCCGTGACATTGGGCCTGGTCGACCCGATGTCACGGAACTCGCCCCCATCTGAACGCATCTCCACACGGTACTCCGTCTCCCCGGCATCGTCCCGCCAGGCGAGGCGCACGGACTCGGGCGTTGTACGAATGGCGCTCATGAGGTGCGGAGCGGGCGGCGCAGCGGTGATTTCTCTTCGCAGCAGAAGCGCCACCACGGTTCGAGCGAGGTACGGTGCCGGTTCGTCCAGGAGCACGGGGTGTGACTTATGGACCGGGTAGGCGAGCGAATCGATCGCGACGAGAACCAGCGCCGCCGTGGTGAGCACAATGCCGAGCGCGGCCAGCGACCGAACGCAAACGCGACGAAGTTCCCTGCCCCCCAGCCACGCCGCCAGCACAGTCGCGACAAGCGTACACATGGGCAGGAGTCCGGCCACGACGATGCGGGCATGGGTGAAGTCCCTCCCGAAGAACGCGAGATGGACCACATACGTCGCGGGCTTCACGAGGACCACGGCCAACGTCACGGCGAGCGCCGCCACGTGGAACGGCGCGTCCTCGTCGCGAAATCTCAAAAGGCGTAGCCACTGCCCCTTGAACCTGACTAGGGCGGCGAGCACGAGCAACGTCGCGAAGGTCGATGTGTAGAGAAGCAGCCCCTCGTGCAGATTGATGTTGTTGCCGAGAGCCGCCGCCTCGCTCGGGAAGCGCCCGAAGATTCCGTCGTCGAACCACCGGAGGATCTCCCGGGGCCGGATGTTCTGGAATGTGTAGAGGCTCTCGAAGCTGCCGGCCTGATAGGCGAGCGCGGGACGCTCGAGCCAACGAAGCTCGCGGACGACCGTCCACAGGCGCGGGAACGCGGCGATCATCGCGGTCGTTCCCGCACCTGCGGCAATCACCACCGGATCGACGCTCCGTGTCCACAGCGCGCGATACACGGCGTAGGCCCCGATCAAGCCCAGCGCGTACAGCGCCTTCTGCAAGAACGTGAAGTAGAGCATCGACGTAAGCACGGCCGCGAGGCCCACCAGGCACCGGGTACGGTTCGCATGTGACACGCGCCGAAGTGCCAGCAGCGCGAGCGGTATGAGGATCAGCACCGCGAAGCTCATATCGTTCTGCGCGATCTTCAGCGTCGCGAGGGCGGAGCACTGATACATGGTCGCGCCCACCCACGCGGCGAAGACGTTACGGCAGCTGTCCTTGAGGAACGTGTAGGCGGCCCAGCCCGCGGCCACGAAGAGTGCGAGCGAAACGAGCCCGGCGGCCCAGATCAGATCTCTTGCCTGCGCGAAGGCGGCGACGTACGTCAAAGGGTTGGGAAATGTGTATACCAGGGCCGCCGCGTTCAGCCCCATGAACATTCGGTCGTCCCACGCCGCCAGGCCGCCGTGGCGGATTCCGTCGACCTGGTGGATGAGGATATTGAGAAAGCTGTTCAACCGGTCGGAGTCGCCGATGAAAACGCGCTCGTGCAAGAGGTGATGCCGGAAGAGGAACGCGCCGGTCATCGCCAGCGCCGTGGCCGCGACGACGTCGCCGCCCCGTCGTTCGAGCCAGTCTGTCACGCGTCGCGACCAGAGAGCCAACAACTACCGAATGGGATTTCGATACACGGCGGTCTGCAGGTACATTCGATTCAAGATTTTCCCGGCTACCATGATTCCCGCGACGCCGCAGCGCAAGACGAAGGCCGAGAGCATCGAGGATGCCGGAATATCGGTCGCGGCAAGAAGGCCGTTGTGGGTGAAATGCCGGAGGGGCTGCAAGTTCCGGGAAGTCCACAGCGCCCGGAGGGAGTTGTGCGTAAAGTGATTCAAGTGATGCTGGCCGTACAGGCGGTCGAACGCTCTGGAGAAGCCGACGCGCCGCAAAGTGCGAGCCAGCCAGTACATGAGGCTCGCCTCGTTTACAGTCATGACCACGATCAATCCACCCGGCCGACAAAGTTCGCGAAGTCGCCGCGCGAACTTCTGGACATCGGCGACGTGCTCGATGACCGCCAAGCTCACAACGATATCGAATGATTCGCCGAGAGAAGCACTCAAGATATCTCCGCGCAGGAAGCGGATGCTCTCTGAAGGCTCGAGCTTCGCGACATCGATACCCGTGAGGGCGAGGCCAGGTCTTACCCGGGCGAGGTAACGAAGAAAATCACCGCGTCCGCAGCCCACGTCAAGAACGCGTGAGAATTCGCGCTCGTTCGGAATCATCGCGGCAATCCGTGCAAACAGGCCAATGTTCGGGTTCTCGAACCAGCGCTGATGGTCTTTGTCGTAGTAGTCGTCATCATACTGCTCCACGCCGGCCACGACCTGCGTGTCGCTAAAGGCGTGCCCACACGATGTACATCGGTAGAGCGCGCACTCGGGATGTGCAGCCATAAAACATGCGAGCGCCTCACAGACCGGACAAGGGAGTTCTAAGGAGGTCACTTTGACGTCAACGGCATGGGGTATCGCGGAATGGAAGATTGCTCGCTCGGCAACTTCCGGGCAATGACATACATAATATCGAACAGATTGAGCGACACACTCCAGTCCCCGAACGGAAGCCGGTTCGCGAACGAAGCCAGGCTGGCTCGCCATCTGGACTTCGGCTTTCCCAGCAGCAACACCCCGGTGATGATCATGCGCAGGGTCCGCGCCACCCCTGGATGCTCCACCATGATGACTTCGAAACCGTGCCGTTCCAGCAGACGAGTCAACGTTTGGCTCGAGAAGTAATGGAGGTGAGACGGTGGATGGATCATCCTCCAACGCCGGCCTCTCAGCCGGGCGTTCAAGCTGCCGATGTCGCCTGTTGTAAGGGCAAGGATGCCGCCCGGGGCGATTACGGACGCGATTTTTTCGATATAGCGCCCGGGTTCCCGGAGGTGCTCGATCGTGTCCCACAGGCAGTACACATCGAAGCCCTCGCCGACGCCATGATCGAGAAAATTCGCCTTGGTCGCGGCCACTCCCAAGGTGTTGCGGGCGTACCGTACTGCGTCCTCCGAAATATCAATGCCCTCTGCGCGGGCAAACGCGCGTCGCGCGAGGTCGAGAAAGAAGCCGTAGGCGCAGCCGATCTCGAAAAGCGATTTGGCGCGAGCGTTCTCGACACACTTGGCGAGGGAGGCGAGCCGTAGCTCGACGTTGTGGCGCAGGGTGGGCGCCTCGAGAATGTAATTGGAGTACTCCCCCCCGTGGAAGTAATCGGCCCCGTAGAGCTGCTCCAACTCGTCGTCGGAGACGGTCATATCGGCGGTCACGAATCCGCAATCCGCGCAGCGTGCCAGGCCGGGTAATTTGACGTGTTCCCCGAGACTTCCGGAGCACACCAAGCACTCCGGGCGCACGACCCTTGCGTCGCGCTTCACGGCCGATCCTTCAAAGCCTGCGGCAGACAATCGATCGGCACACGCGAAGGCTACATCCTCTGGTCCAGGTCACGGTGGGTCTCCACGTGATGGAAAGACGGCAGCGCAGCGCGAAATAGCGCGACGAGGTTTCCCTTCAGTGCAGTCATGTATGGATCGGCGACCAATTTCTCGATTTCTCCCACGAGCTCTGTGGGTTCGCGCGGCGGCCGCAGGTGTCTGATCGCGCGGAGCGCACGGAACCCGATATCCAGTGCCTGCTCCCCTGGCGCAACGAACTCCTCATAGGGTTTCTCGCCGCTCGTATCGAGGGGCGTGAGCAACACCGGGTACCGCCCCTGCGCGGCATCCGTAGTAACCGCGCACCGCGCTTCTTCCTCATCACTGACGAATCGCGGCTCGAATCCGGCTGCCCCCACGACCGCCGCGGCCACGTCCTGAAGACGCACGAGGTGGGCCCTTGGGTCAAGCTCCGGAAAGAGGATGTGTCCGGTCGGGGCGCAGCACGCAGCGAGCAGGCAGATCTCGCCGGCTTCGCGGATGGTGACGAAATAGCGCCGGGTGTCAGCTGGAACAGCGAGCGGCTGGCCCTTGGCGAGCCTCGTCAGCCAGCTTTGGAGAAGGCTTCCGTTGGAAAATGCCACGTTCGCGAAGCGGGCCGAGGTAACCCGCGTTTCGCCCGAGCCCGCGAAAACCAAGTCTTCCATGAGACGCTTGCTGGCGCCCATCATGCTCGTCGGGTTGACCGCCTTGTCGGTGGACACCGCGAAGTAGCTGCTCGCGTGTCGATGCCTGGCGAGCCAGTCCTTGAATCGCGCCTGTTTGACCAGGTTGACGTCCAGCATCTGTAATAGCGAGTAGAGATCCTTCTCCGAGCGAACGTGCTTCAGTGCGGCAAAGTTGAGCACGAGGTCATAGGGCGAGGTCTCGGCAAGAAGGCGCTCCATCAGCGGGCCGCCGTAATCAAGCGGCAGGCAACGGAAATTCCTGATCCTCAATCCTTCGGGCCGGGCATGCAGGTCGCGAACGAGCTCAGCCAGTGCGCTTTCGTCGATGTCCACGACGTCCAGGGCGGCCGGCTCGAAGGCGAGCGCGCAGGTTATGGTCGATGCGCCGATGCTCCCCGCGCCGCCGACGACAAGGACGCGCGCACCAGCGATCCGCTCCCGCAGCGCCTGTCCGTGAAGCTGTAGATCGTGCTCAAAGAGACTGTCCGACCTCCCGGTCGCCAGGCGGCCGAGCTCATCGAGGCGCAGCCGTGGCATTGGGCCGAGGGGTGCGCGCTTCATCGATATTAGTCCAGCGCCCCCCTGGGGGAGGGGTCGGATATTTCTCCGTAGACTCGGTCCACGAGGTAGAGGGGCCTGTGCTTCACCTCGTCGAAGATCAGCCCGATGTACTCGCCAATGACGCCGAGGAAAATCAGCTGAAATCCCCCGAGCAGAGCGACGAGGGCGAGGAGTGATGTCCAGCCGGGTACGATCATTGGCCCGACGAAGTACGTTACGACGACGAAGGCGCCGTACAGGAAGCCAAGCGCGGCAATGCCGGCGCCAAGCAGGACGGCGAGCCGAAGGGGCGCCTTGGAGAACGAGCATATCCCCTGGATCGCGAACACGATGAGTTGCGCCACGCCGTACTTGGATCGGCCGGCCTCGCGCGGGCGGCAGTCGAACTCTACGAACTCTGAACGATATCCGACCCAGCGCACGAGTCCGCGAACGAATTGGTTCTGCTCGCGCACCCGAGCCCGGAAGACATCGACCACGCGTCTCGAGAGCAGCCGATAGTCGGCGGCGCCGGACCGAAGATCAACGGCGCCCACGCGCCTCATCAACGCGTAGAACCATCCTGAAGTCAGCCTTTCGAACGCCGCCCGGTTCGCTACATCCCGCCGAACGGTCTGAACGATGTCGGCTCCCGACTCGAAGTGTTTGAGTAGACTCGGTATCAACTCGGGCGGGTGCTGCAAATCCGAGTCGAGGGTAATGAGCGCGTCGGCGTCGCAGCGGTCCATGCCGGCTATGAGCGCCGCCTGGTGTCCAAATCGCCGGGACAGCACCAGCATGCTGACGTTCTTTTCCCGCGAGCAGAGCCCCGCGATGATCTGCTCGCTCTTATCCGGTGACGGATCGAGAACGTAACAGATCTTGAACCGGTAGCGATCCGAAAGGCCGGCGAGCACGCCCGAGAGGCGCTCATGGAAGCGGCCGATCACCTCCTCTTCGCGGTAAACCGGGCATACGACTCCGATCGTCTTCACCGCTTGCCGAAGCTTTCAATCATCAGCGCAATCCCGGCTTCCAGTGTGATCTCCGGGCGCCAGCCGACGTCGTTTCGCAGCGCTGAGATATCGGCGCGAACGTCCGCAACTTCGTTCATCCGGGATGTCTCCTGGCTCCGGATCATTTTTTCGACTCCCGCTTGGCGCAGGACGAGTCGCACCAATTCGGATACCGAGTGCGAGACGCCGGTTCCGACATTATAGAGGTGGAACCCCGGCCGGCCCGCCGTGCTCGCAAAGGCAGAGATGACGTCGGATACGAAGACGTAGTCCCTACGGGGCGTAAGGTCCTGAACCTCGACGAACCCGCGTTCCGCATCGAGCGCCTGGGCGATCACGGATGGGATGAGGAAGCGTTGCGACTGTCCGGGGCCGTAGACGTTGAAAACGCGCAGAACCGTGACCGGGATGCCGAAGTTCCGCGAATGGAACTCACAACATTGCTCGGCAAGGTGCTTGCTGAGCGAATAGGGTGAATTGGGTGCCGGAGTGCACGATTCGGACACTGGGCCCGTCGGCCCCGTACCATAAACATAGCTGCTGAGAAAAGTCATCGAGCAGCCGTGCTCTCGACAATACTCGAGCGCATTCGCAGTCCCGCAGACGTTGACGGTGAGAAAGTCAGAGATCCGTTGCCAGCTTTCCATGACGCCACTCAGGCCCGCGGCATGCAGCACATGGTCGAATCTCCCAGCGATTCCGAACCGACTCGTGACGTCGAGCTCGCGCCGTCCTGGGGCAGTGACCTCCCATTGGTCCGCGAGAAACTCCTTGATCGCTCGTCCAACGAAACCGTCGCCACCGGTCACGAGGAGTCTCCGGCGTCCTAGGCGATCACGGGACATCCATGGCATCCTTCGGGAATCGGGCGCCTTTTCGGGTGAAGTCTTCGACCGCGCGCTCGTAGTCGTCGGGCCGGCCAATGTCAAGCCAGTATCCCGCATAGGGATAGACCTTGACCGCTTCGTTGGCCTTTAGGAGATCGAGTACGAGATTGTCGAACCCGTACGGTTCACCTGCTGGAATGTAGTGTAGGACTCGGTTGCTGAGGGCGTAGACACCCATACTGACGAGGTAGCGGTCCACGGGCTTCTCGCGAAATCCGATCAGCCTGCCGCCTTCCTCCACCTCGAGGACTCCGAAGTCAATCGGCTGCTCTCGCTGTGCGGCCGAAATCGACAGCAGGTTCCCCTCGCGCTCATGCCGATCGAGCAAGGCGCCGTAGTCGAGATCGGTGAGGACGTCGCCGTTCATAACGATGAAGCTGCTCGGCAGGTTCTCGACGAGAAGTAACGGCCCCATCGTGCTGAGGGGAATCGTCTCGAGCGAGTAATCGATCGCTATCCCGAACTTCGAGCCATCGCCGAAATAGGCTCGAATGATGTCGGCTTGGTGGTTGACGGCAAGTGTGAGGCGCTTGAATCCGTGCGAACACAATTGGCGAACGATGATTTCGAGTATCGGTTTGTCGCCGACCGGAACGAGCGGCTTCGGCAACGCCACCGTATATGGCTTGAGGCGCGTTCCGCGCCCGCCGGCCAAAATCACCGCCCGTTTCTCCACGATGGTCATTTCGCCTTGTCCTTGGGCCTTGAAACTACTTGGACACCGACGACATCGTCATCCCGTCCGGGGCCGTCGATCGCGAAGCAAGTCGGCAAGCTCCGTCGCGGGCACACCACGACTGCGGTGTTGCGCATTGTCTTCCGTATATTGCGTGGTGTCGTTCATACGACCTGGACCGAGGTCTTGTCAAGAACCGACGGTGACCCGCGGTCTGCTTGAGAAATGCCTTCGAGATGGCTCTCGACAATGCACAATAGAAAGCGTGCCGGGCCGAAGACGAACGTCAGGGACAGCGGGTGCTTGGTCGATCTCGCACGCCGTCGCTCATCACCAAGTGGAACAGCAGGATTGTTGACAGCAGGAGCCTCGCGGGCTACTGTCCCCGGCACGTTTCAGACTCTCACCGAAGGGTCGTGTCCCTCCGGGCGACGTTCGTCATGGGCGACTATCGCGATGACGGTTCAGTGGATTTTCAACGCGTGCTGAGGATCTTCGTGGTCGCGTGCCTCGTACTGGCCGGGGGCTCCGCATCCGCGGCCCCTGAAAAGGACGGGCCGATGGCGAAGGTCAGCGGGGAGCTTCGGACTCTGTACGACGAGTATCTTGCGGCACAGCGCGGTGGCACACCATTTTCGGCGAGCGACCCACTTGTTCGGATCATTGACGACCGGGTGATCGTCGACGCGGTCGCCTCAGGCGATGTCGCCGCCCTCGAGGCCGACCTGAGGGTGCTCGGGATGCAGGGGTCCGTCTCGGCGGGCCGCATGGTTTCGGGCCAGCTCCCAATCTCGGCCATCGGCGCTCTGAGCGGCCTATCCAGCCTCAGATTTGTTCGGGCCGCGACATCGGTCACGCACGGTCATTCAGGGGGAAAGAGCCCGAAGTAGCGCAATCGGCAATTTTTGCGGGGGATGGTGAGCCCCGCTATGGCGATAGAGGGAGCCACCATGAAGTGGATTCTCCGGCTGGGGGTGGTCCTCCTCGCGCTGGCGAGTGCCGCTGGCGTAGCGTCGGCCGACCCGAAGCCGGCGACGAAGATCGCCGAAGACCTGGCCTCGGTCGCAGCCCAGCACACCGCCGCCACCTCCCGAGGTGTCGTCTTCCGGTCGGTTGACCCTTTTCTCCCGGCGGCCGATGACTGGGTCACCATCGACGCCGTCGCCGCTGGCAACCCGGGCGCGCTGGCCGCGGACTTGAAGGGTCTCGGCGCTCAGCACGTCGCAGTGTTCGGGCGCGTCGTCTCGGCTCGCCTACCTATTCCGGCTATTCCAGCTCTCGATATCCTGCCGACTCTGAGATTTGCCCAGCCGGCCTATTCCGCAACGAACGCGGGGCGCGTGACCAGTCAGGGCGACCGCGCCATGCGCGCAGACATTGCGCGCGCGACGGTGGGCGTGACCGGTGCCGGCGTCACGGTGGGTGTGTTGTCGGACAGTTTCAACTGCCGTGGCGGCGCGGCGACAGACGTGGCGACCGGCGACTTGTCGCCGGTCACAGTCCTTCTGGAGGAGCCCGGGTGCGGCTCAGGCACCGACGAGGGTCGGGCGATGCTCCAGATCGTCCATGATGTGGCCCCGAGCGCTGATCTTGCCTTTGCGACGGCCTTTGCAGGAGTCGCGAGCTTCGCCGCGAACATCCGAGCTCTGGCTACCGCGGGCGCCCGCGTGATCGTGGACGATGTCATCTATCTGACCGAGCCGATGTTCCAGGATGGCGTCATCGCCCAAACGGTCGACAGCGTCGTGGCCCAGGGGGTGACCTACTTCTCCTCGGCCGGCAACAATGCTCGCCAGTCATACGATCACGCGTTCGTGGCGGGCGGCGTGTTTCCAGCCGGCGCCTTCGGCGCGGGCTTCGGCGGCGGTATCGCCCACGACTTTGGCGGCGGCGACGTCTTCCAGCGCATCACCGTTCCTCCAGCCACCAGCTTCCGCCTGGTGCTGCAGTGGGACTCGCCGTTTTTCTCCGTCGGCGGCACTGGGACGCCGAACGACGTGGACGTCTACATCCTCAACACCGCCGCGACGCAGATCCTCGCTGCGGCCACGACCAACAACATCGGGTCCGGGGATCCGGTCGAGCTCGTGGGCTTCGCCAACCCTGGAGCGACAGCTGTTGACGTGAACATTATGATCGTGACGCGTGCCGGCCCGAACCCCGGGCGGATCAAGTACGTGCTGTTCGGGGGTAACAGGGTCGTGATTCAGCAGTTCGCGACGAATAGCGGCACTATCTATGGTCACGCGAACGCCCAGGGCGCCATCGCGGTCGGCGCGGCCTTCTACGGGCAGACACCAGAATTCGGCGTGAACCCGTCCATTCTGGAGTCGTTCTCCTCGGGCGGCACGACCCCGATCCTGTTCAATACGGCCGGCACGCGGCTGGGAGCGGCCGATCCCAGGGCGAACAAGCCACAGATCGTGGCGCCAGACGGTGGGGACACGACGTTTTTCGTCAGCGACACCGACGGGGACGGCTTTCCCAATTTCTTCGGGACGTCGGCCGCCGCGCCGCACGCGGCTGCTGTGGCAGCCCTGATCCTCGAGGCCGCCCCGACGGTAACGCCCGCTCAGGTGCTGGCGGCCCTCCAGAGCACGGCGCGCGACATGGGTCCCGCGGGCTTCGACAACGACTCTGGGTTCGGCCTCATCCAGGCTGACGCGGCGCTGCTGTCACTCTCTACCGTAACGGGAATCACGCCAACCCCGATCGACCTGGCGAGCCCGCCCGCAACTTTTATGATTACGGGGGAAATTTTCGGGAATCGGGGTTTCGGCCTGCCGGCCGTGAACTTCACACGCGGCGGCGTGGTGCTGGCCCAGGCGCGCGCCACCGCCCTGACCGGCGGCACCGCGCTCACCGTGCCGTTTCCGACCGATGCGACGAGCCTCGGGGGAGCGCACCCCGGGCTCTCGGCCGGCGCCGTCGACGTACAGGTCTACGATCAGACCGGACCGTCCACCTACCTGCTCATCGGGAGCACCCTGCTCACCGTGGCCGACACCCGGCTGTGCACGCTGTGTGTGACCGGGATCGCGCCCAGCTCGATCGATCTGGCGACGCCCCCCGCGGCGTTCTCCGTCGCTGGGCAGGGCTTCGCCAACGCCGGCTTCGGGCTGCCGGTCGTGAACTTCGCGCGCGGCGGCGTGGTCCTGGCCCAGGCGCGGGCCACCGCCCTGACCGGCGGCACCGCGCTCACCGTGCCGTTTCCGACCGATGCGACGAGCCTCGGGGGACCCCACTCCGGGCTCTCGGCCGGCCCCGTCGACGTGCAGGTCTACAACC
>Ga0209689_1000997_pt1 | contig 20689 bp, 22 predicted proteins | sample GraSoiAngelo_149_FD_187119 | JGI IMG/M metagenome (GOLD analysis project Ga0209689, IMG submission 187119) | Grasslands soil microbial communities from the Angelo Coastal Reserve, California, USA - 14_1009_09_30cm (SPAdes) (version 2) | ecosystem: Environmental > Terrestrial > Soil > Grasslands ... | reverse complement strand
GCCAGGACGGAGCCGAGCACCGCGGTGCCGATCGTCCCGCCGATCTGCCTCCAGAACTGGATCTGGCTCGAGGCAACGCCGAGGAAGTTACGCGGCAGCGCCGTCTGCACAGCCGTGAGGTAGAGCGGAAAGGTTGTCCCCAGCCCGGCGCCCACGAGGACGATGTCGCGGACGACTTCGAAGCGAGAGGTGGTGACCGTGACCTGAGAGAGGAGCCACATGCCAACCAGCATGACCACGATACCGGCCGTCCCGAGGAAACGGTAGTAGCGAATGCGCACCATGGCCTGGCCCACCAGCGTGCTCGCCACGATCAGGCCAAGCATCATCGGGGTGAGCAACTGGCCGGAGTTGGTGGCACTGACACCGAGAACACCCTGGTAAATGAGCGGGACGAAGACGATGGTGCCGAACATGCCGAAGCCGGTCAGGAAGCCAACGATCATGGACACGCTGAAGGTTGAGTTCTTGAAGAGCGAGAAAGGCACGATCGGATGGTCGGTCCGCATCTCGAGCACGAAGAAGATGGCCAGAAGGACCGCCGCAATTGCTAGAAGTCCCAGAACCTCGGGGGAGGTCCAGCCATGGTCGCGCGTGATCGAGAGCGCCACCATCAGTGGAACCAGGCCGGCGACCAGCATCCCCGCACCGAGGAAATCGATGTCGCGGATGGAGGCGGAGGATCTCACGTACGGCATCGTGACGAGAACGAGCAGCACCGCGATCAGACCAACCGGGAGGTTGACGTAGAAGACCCAACGCCAGCCCCAACTGTCGGTGATATAGCCGCCAGCCGTCGGGCCGACGATGGAGGATAGGCCAAACACGGCGCCGAAGAGGCCGGCCAGACGCGCCCGCTGGCTGGGCGGGAAGAGGTCGCCGATCACCGCGAAGACGGTGGCGAAGAGCATGCCGCCGAAGATGCCCTGCACCGTCCGGAAGGTGACCAGCTCGAGCATGCCGTGCGATTGGCCGCAGAGCGCCGAGGCGGCGACGAAGCCGATCATGCCGGCGAGTAGGAAAGGCTTGCGACCGAAGAGATCGCCCAGCTTGCCCGCGATCGGCACCATGATCGTCGAGGCCACCAGGTAGGCGGTGATGACCCAGGAGTAATAGTTCAGGCCGTTGAGCTCGGCCACGATGCGTGGCATGGCGGTGCCGACAATCGTCTGATCGAGTGCGGCGAGCAGAAGGGCGAGCATGGTGCCGGCGACCACCCCGATGGTTCCCCAGCGCGTCAACCCCTCGGTGAGGTGTCCGCTCTCCGCTGGGTCGCCGGCCTGCCCTTGGATGTCGTTTCTCATGCGCTCCTCCTCTGTGACGCGGTCGCGCCGGTCATGTTTTCGATCAGCCGCAAACAGGTGTGCCGGAAAATCTCCAACTCCTCGGTGGAGAGGCCGGAGGCAATTCGGAGTTGCCATTCCAGTCCCTGGCCCCGCATGCCCTCGAGCCGCTTCCCACCGGCTACGGTCAGCCGGGCGTAGGTCTGGCGCCGGTCGTCGGTATCGTCGACACGCTTTACCAGGCCGTCGCGTTCGAGGTGATCGATGAGCCCGGTGACGTTGCGCGGGGTAACGTCGAGCCGCTCGGCCAGTTCACCCAACGGGAGTTGGTGATCGGGCGCGGCGGCCAGCGTAAACAGAACATGGAGACGACCCTCGCTCAACCCGTGCTTCTCGGCCCAACGATCCATCAGGTGGCGGGTGAGCCGGGCGGTCTGCCGCAGGGCCGTCATGGCCTCCACCGTGCGCAGCTCCTTTTCTGACAGCGGCCCGCGCGACGCGAGCAGCGCGTGACGGAAGCGGCTGTCGTACAGGTGTCCCGCACGGTCCGTGGCGAGGGTGCCGTTGAAGCGGCAGTCGCCCTTGATCTCAGAGAACTGCATAGTGAAGCGCTTCACTATGAGGCCTTTCACAAATCGCTGTCAAATTCACTATTCGGAATTGCCAGGCTGAGCAGCCATCCGCAGAGACAGGCCAGCGTGAGGAGAGGCCAGATCGGTGCACCATAGAGCGGCACGTACATGCCGAGGGTCACGGCTCGCTGCCATCGTGGCGGATTGATGCGCAGGATCAGCCAGGCCGCGAGGACCAGGGCGGAGAGATCGTAGAAGTTGATGTAGGGGCTCACCAGCATGCCGGCGATCAGGCCAACCGCAATCGGGGGGGCCGGGCCACGACCGTGGCCGCGCCACAGGATGAGGCCGGAGGCGCCAAGGACGGCGGCGATTCCCACGGCGGCCAGCGGGAGCGGGAGCTGGCGCAGGAGCGACGATTGGATCGGCCCGGGAACACTGCTCACGGTTTGTAGCGAACGGGACATTTGCTGGAAAACCCCGATCCCCGTGGCCATCAGCGTGATGGCCGCGAGCGGCACGCTGACGGCGAGCCAGGCAACAAACACCCGCCCATACCCGGCGAGAAGGAGCGCCAGCGGCACGAGGAACGCGACCTGCGGCTTCAGGATGAGCGCGCTGAGCGCCAGGCCGGCAAGCCAGGGCCGCCCGCGCGAGAGAAGCCACCAGCTGAGAGCGACGGCCGCCACGACCAGCAGGCTGACCTGGCCGAAGAGAATGCCGACGAACACCGGAAGCAGGACCGCGGCGCCCACGCCGTGTATGAGTCGTACCACCCTCCGGCCCGGTGCGACCAGGTACCAGATGAACACGAAGGCGGCGGCCAGGAGCCCGGTCCAGATCCCGGCAGCCATCGGGTAGGGCAGGAAACTCAATGGCGTGACCAACCACGCGAGTTCAGGCGGATTGAGATAGGGCAGCGGTTTGCCAACCGCGGCCGTGACCGGCGGAAGGAAGACCGCCGGGTCGTAGATCGCCGCCCAACCGCGGGCCCGGCCGAGCTGGGCGGCCAGGTAATAGACGTAGAAATCCGGCTGGGCGAGCTTGTAGTGAAGCGTGTAGGACCACTGGAGGTCGATGATCGCGAGCACCACGCTGACGCCCAGTGCGGCGGTGATGCCGTGCTCGCGCCGCAGTCTCACGTCAGGCCGCCTCGAGCCGAACCTTGCCCGCAGCATGCAGAGCGCGAAGGAGGAAGAGCCCGACGGCCGCGAGGCCCAGGTTGACCACGGTGGCTACCAGGAAGCCGGGCATCGTCGGTGCCACGGGGAAGGCGTGCCCGAACGCCAGCACGAGCATCAGGTCGTAGATGGCGTGCACGACCATCACCGGCCAGATGGTGTTCATGCGCAGCCGCACGGCGCCGAAGAGGATGCCAACGAGCGACGCCTCGAAGATCTGGTAGGCGACGCCGACCTCATCCGCCCCCGGGAGGAAGAAGTTGTCCAGGTGGCTCAGCCCGAAGAAGATCGCGGCGATCATCACGCGCGCGACGTTGCTGAGCCCGGCGAGCGCCTCGAGGATGACACCGCGGTAGGTGACTTCTTCCATGAAGATGTCGATCAGGACAAAGCCCACCTGGAGGGTGAGCACGAGCGCGGTGGTCGCCATCGTGCCTCGCGCTGAGAGCCCCACGAAGGGCAGCACGAGGATCAGTAACAGCGGGATCACCAGGTGCGGCGCCCTCCACTCCGGAAACGATGTAAAACCGACGCGCCGCCACCAATGGAGGCGAGTGAGCACGACCGCGATGAAGATCCCGGGCACGAGGACGAGCGCGAACGGTATCAGATACTGCCACCAGCTCGAGCCGCCGGCGGCGACGATTCCGCGTATCGCGACCAGGGCCCCGGCCTCGATGGTGAAGATGCCGACCGCGAAGCCCCAGCCTTCGCGGCGCGACGGCCGGATGAGCAGGACGCCCGCCGCGGCCACGATCAGGCCGATGCCGAGCTTGATCAGCCAGTCGAGGCCGGGAAGGAAGTGGGCCGAGTCCGCCATCGCATCGGTATGACGGGTGGCGGCCGTAAGGCCTTCCGCTTTCCCTCCCCCGCGTGTGGGGGAGGGTCAGGGAGGGGTTTGGTCAGGCCGTAACCGTAACGGGCTGCGGCCGCCGCATGAAGGGCAGACCGCGATCCTGGCGCAACCAGAGGTACAGCAGCGGCACGAGGCCGATGATCGAGATCACGATGTAGGCTGTGACGCTGCCGAAGATGTCGAAGGCGCCGTGCAGCAGCGAGACACCGAGATAGGCGACGAGGATGCTCCAGGCTGGCCGCAGCTGACCCTTGTGCGCGGCGGCGTGGAAGATGACGCCACCGAGGATCGCCGACCACAGCCCGTGACCGAAGGGGGCCAGCACTCCCCGGATGAGCTCCGTGAAGACGACGGACGACAGCGAGAGCGTGAGGTGCTGGCCCTGCACGACGAACAGGGCGGCCAGCGCATAGCCGCTGCTCTCGAGCGCCGCGAAGCCGAAGCCAACGGCGGCTCCCAGTGCCATTCCGGCCCGCGTCGTATAGGAGCGGAGACCTAGGGCGAGAACTACGATCGCCACCCCCTTGACGAACTCCTCGATGAGGCCGACCTTGAGGTTGCCGCGCAGCCCGGGACCATAGACCAACCAGTATTCGAGGAACGCCGCGGCCAGGAGTCCGAGCACGCCGGCGATGAGGAAGGCGGATAGGATGCGCCGCGGCGAGAGCACCGGGTCCGGATCGTGGTCGAGGTACCAGACGACGGCCGTAACCGGCACGAGGAAGCTGCCAAGCAGGAAGACGGTGGGAAGAACGATGAGATCTCCGGTGACGAAGACAGAGCCTACGGCAGCGCCCCAGAGGGCCAGTCCGATGAGCAGGACGACCCACCAACGCGGTGCCCACGCCTGGCCCTTAAGGTTCTTCAACGCGACCTGGGAAGACGACGAATTGTTCACTTTGCCCTCCTTGAGCACTTACGCGATGGCTGATTTCCCACTATCGGCGTCGACAATCGCAATGATGTCGTCGGCCTTCGCGTCCACGTCACTGGCCGGATGGCCGTTGTCACTGACTGGGTCGATCGTGATCACCTTTATCCCTAGCGCGGCCACCTCTTGGGCGAGCCCCTCGGAGAAGCGGTCGATATTGACCAAAACATCGATGTGGCCAAAGCGTTCGGTGGCCTCTCCAAGCACACGGCGGACCTGGTCCTGGCGACTGACATCGAGTTCGAGGACGAGCGCCTGCGCCGGATAACGCTCGATCAGATCGCGGACTCTCTCTGGGGTGCGAGCCGTGACGACGGCGCGCTCGCCACGGGCCAGGACCGATTCCGTCAAGGCGCGGCCGACGGCGGCGGATGCTCCCGTGATAAACCAGACGCGCTGGTAAACCGCCGACCGGTGCTCTTTCATCTTCTGAAAGAGATTGTCCCGGCCAGACCGGAGTAAGGCACCGCTCGTCCGCCGTATTGGCGTGCCGCACTTGCGGGGGACGCGATCATCCCCCATTTAGGGGAGTGACTCCGGCGAGCCGGTGATCGGCTTTGCAGGCCAGGGTTGGAAACCCTACTCTAGAGCCAGGTGGTTTCGACCGAAACCGGTGCAGCCAGAGCGGTGGGCGAGATTCGGCTGCTCATCGCCGATGACCACAGCGTGGTGCGACAGGGACTTCGCATGTTTCTGGCGCTCGACCCCGACCTCCAGATTGTCGGCGAGGCCAGCACCGGTGAAGAGGCGATCGAGTTAGCCCGCGAGCTTCACCCGCAAGTTGTCCTCATGGATCTGCTGATGCCGGGGATGGGCGGCGTCGCGGCAACCGGAACGATTCGGTCCGAGATGCCGGACGTCGAGGTGATCGCCTTGACCAGTGTTCTGGAAGACGCGGCCGTCACGGGAGCGATTCGCGCCGGGGCGATCGGCTACCTCCTCAAAAACACCGAGGCCGACGAGCTGCGGCAGGCGGTCAAATCGGCGGCCGCGGGCCAGGTGCATCTGTCGCCAGAGGCCGCCGCTCGGCTCGTCCGCGAAGTGCAGATTCCGGGCAGCCCCGAGGTCTTGACCGAACGGGAAACGGCCGTGCTTCGACTGATCGCGAAAGGCCAGGCTAACAAGCAGGTCGCCCGCGAGCTTGGTATCGGTGAGCAGACCGTCAAGACGCACGTGAGCAACATCCTCGGCAAGCTCCAGCTGCAAAGTCGGACGCAGGCGGCACTCTACGCGGTGGAGCGGGGCCTGGTGAGCGCGAGCGACCTGGGCCGAGGCTGAAGTCGTGGCTACGACGGGTTTGTCCAAGAACCAGGCGTTAGCCACTCCCTCGGTCGATGAAATCGTTCGAGCCCTCGTCGAGGTCGTGCCAACCCCGGTCGTCGTCGCGGATGATTCGGGGCATTACGTCTATGTCAACCCGGCAGCCCGCGCATTCTTTGGCCGGTCCGTCGAAGACTTAGTGGGGACGGAGGTGATCGACTCTATCGTGCCACGCGAGCGCGAAGAGGTCGGTTCGTACTTGTGCTCCACCGCCACGGCCGAGCCGGGACGCCGCAGCATAACGATGCTGGGCCAAGCGGGGGAGCGTGAGGTCCTTTTGCACCACACGCCAATGGCATTGCGGGGGAAACTACTGTTGATCGGAATCGTCGAGGACGTGACCGAGAACCGGCGCGTGCGGCGGGAGGCGGTCGCCCTGGCGCAGTCCGCGGCTAGCCTCGCCGTCAACCGCTCGCTCGATGCCACCCTTGACGCCCTGGCGCAGAGCATCGTCGAAACCACCAGCGCGGTCGCCTGTGGCGTCTACCTTCTCGAAGACGGTGGCAACAATCTGCGAACGGCGGGCACTTTCGGGCTTCCCAGCGGTTATGCCGCCGCCGCCGATGCCGCGCAGGAGCGAGGCGCCCCCCGCGCAGCGATCAGGGCCATCGAGGCGCACGCGACCGTCATCGATGAGGACGTCATCAGCCGGCGACTTGCCGACCCACGCTTCGCCCCTCTCCATGATCTGATCCGCACAGAGCCGTGGAGCGTCATCGTCTCACTGCCGCTCATGCACCACGACACGGCGATCGGCGCCCTCAATGCCTACTATCCATCGGGCCAGCATCCGCCCGAAATCGACATGTCGTTCCTGCGAGCGATGGCCGATCAGGCCGCTTCGGCGGTCGACTATGCGCGCCTGCTCAGCGCATCGAGGGACAAGGTTGCGCTGGAGGAGCGCCAGCGACTGGCGCGCGATCTGCACGATTCTGTCTCGCAGGCCGTGTACGGCATCGCCCTGGGGGCGCGGTCCGCGCAAGAAATGCTGGCGAAGGATCCCTCGCAGCTTCGCGAGCCGCTCGACTACATCCTTCGCCTGTCGGAGGCGGCCCTTGCAGAAATGCGGGCGCTGATCTTCGAGCTGCGTCCCGAGGCCCTGGAACGCGAGGGCCTGACGGGCGCGTTGAAGCATCACACGGCCGTGCTGCGCTCACGGTATGGCATCACGGTCGAGGAAGCGATCGCCGGCGAACCCACCATGAGCTGGGAGAGCAAGCAGGCCCTCTACCGGATTGCCCAGGAGGCATTGCACAATGCCGGCCGCCACGCGCGCGCCACGCGCGTTTGGGTGGAATTGAGTCAGGACGACGCCGAGATCAGGCTGGAAGTCCGCGATAACGGGGTCGGCTTCGATCCTCAGAGCGAACACCCGGGCCATTTCGGTTTGAACACCATGCGCGAACGCGCTGCAGAGCTCGGCGGCAGCCTGGAAATCGAGAGTCGACCTCAGGCCGGGACCAACGTCCGGGCGGTCGTCCCCGCCAGCCGATCCAACACAGGCGAATCGATCAGCTCCCCCAAAAGTAGGTAGCCGCCAACACCTCTTTGGGGACGATCGCGAGGCTGCGATGCGGGATGATCTCGTCATGAATTCCGAGACGCTGACGGTCAGTGAGTTGCTCGCCATGTTCGGTCGCACGCCGGACGAGACGCGCTGGGTCGGCTTTGCGGACTCGGCGGAGTACTTGTCGGTCGTCACCTACGTCGTGCAGCGGGCTGCGCGCCGGTTTTAGCGCCGGCTCGCGGGCATCGGTGATCCCGCCATCAGCCACTCGCGTTCCCTCCCTTTCCCCCAGGCCCCCACACTAGGGGGCCTGTCGCTTTTCACCCATACTGAACGCGCGACACGCGTGACCCGCAATAACCCAATCGGCAACTCTGGCGTTCTATCGCCGATGCTTCGCGCGCGGCTGGCGGCGACTCTGGTGCTCATCGTGGTGGGGGCGTCGGCCTGTGGGCCGTCAGCGGCTCCCTCCCAGAGGCCCTCGGCAACCCCGACGACCACACCAACACCGACTCCAACCGCGACACCGGTGGTTGCGTGCGCCGACCGAATCTTCCAGACACTGACGCTCGATCAGGAGATCGGTCAACTCGTCGAGCTCGGCCTCGCTGGCGACCGCCTCGGCCCCACCGAAATCAACATGATCCAATCGGATCACATCGGCTCAGTCTGGTTTGTGGCCACCAGCACCGCCGGGGTCAACGGCATCCACGCCGTCACGGCGGCAGTTCAGGCGCAGGCTTCTAGTGCGGCGACCGGCAACATCGGCTTTTTCATCGCGGCCAACCAGGAGGGTGGCGTCATCCAGGCGATGCAGGGTCCTGGCTTTTCTCAGATCCCTGCAGCGGTCGTGCAAGGCACCTGGAGCGCCGGCCTATTACAGAGTCGCGCCGCCGCATGGGCGCAAGAACTTCGCGCGGCCGGCATCAACTTCAATTATGCCCCGGTTATGGACGTCGTCCCGCCCGGAACGGATGCGCAGAACCAGCCGATCGGCTCGCTCCAGCGCGAGTATGGCCACGATCCAGTAACCGTCGGAACCCATGGTGTCGCCGTCCTCGCCGGGATGCATCAGTCCAGTATCGCCGTCAGCCTCAAACATTTCCCCGGACTTGGCCGGGTAACCGGTAACACCGACTTCACCACGGCGACCGATACGACCACCACTGCGAACGATCCCTACTTGCAGTCCTTCACGATGGGCATCGGTGGGAATGCCGACTTCGTCATGGTGGCGTTAGCCCTCTACACGAAGATCGATGCCAATCACCTGGCGGCCTTCTCGCCGGTGGTCATCGGGCAAATGTTGCGTGGCACGATGGGTTTCAACGGCGTCGTCATCTCCGACGACCTCGGCGATACCGTGGCGGTTGCGAGCATTCCGCCGGGTACGCGAGCGATCGACTTTCTCTCGGCGGGCGGCGACATGATCATCTCGAAGACCTCAGCGCCGGCCCACGCCATGGTGCTGGCGATCCGGTCACGAGCCGCTACCGACCCCACCTTTCGACAACGCGTCGACGACGCGGCGATGCGGATTCTCAGGGCGAAGCAAGCCTTTGGTCTGCTTCCCTGCTGAAATACGCCCGGGCTGTGTTAGCCGGCGCCGGCCGCCAGCGCGAAGGGCGATGGGAAGGGCAGCATCGCAACCACGAGAGCGGCGCCAAGGACCAGGCTGCCGATGACCACCGACCTGCGGGCACGGACGCCCCGCAGCCGGTCGTGAGAATCCGCAAGCACGAGCTCGGGAGTCCGCCGCGCGTAGGCCAGCCCATGAAACATGGCGGCTAAGAACCAGAGCACGAAGACCGCTTTGTGCCAGGTCAGCCACTGGTCGCCAAAGCGGAAGCCAACCAGCCAGAGCTCGATGCCGGTGGCGAAGAGCGCGACAGTGAGGACAACCAGCGCAGGGGCGATCAGGCGCATCACGAGCTCAGGCGGGCCGGCCGCGCGGTAGCGCGGATCGCCGGCGTAGTAGCGTGCGAAACGGTACCCGACGCTGCCCAACTTGAGCAGTACGAGCGGCACGAGCAAGAACCCGATGAGCGCGTGGGCGAGCAGACCCGGCCGGATGCCAGTGATGACCTCTGCGGCAAGCGGAATCAGCAAGGCCACGGACGCGTAACTGATGAGGCGGGCGTTGGCCTCCACGCCAGGGTCGTGTCGTCCGTGGTCCACGAACCGGCAGCCAACCCACAGGCCTGCCAGGCCGAGGAGCACGACGCCCACGAACACCGCGATGAACTTCACGTGCGATCTGCCGGGGATTGTGACAGTGCGGAGGGCCACCAGTTCCAGCGGCCGAGCAGCACAGCGATGGAGGGCACCAACAAAGTGCGCACGAAGAACGTGTCAAGGAAGACCGCGAACGCGATGGTGAACCCGAGTTGGCGGGCCTGAGGGTTGTTACTGACAAGTCCGAGGACGGTGAAGGTGCCGGCGAGGATCAGGCCGGCGGAGGTGATCGTGCCGCCAGTCCGCTCGATCGCCCGGATAACCGCATCCCGAAGGGAGCTGTGGCTGTGGGCTTCCTCCCGGATGCGGCTCATAAGCAGGATGTTGTAGTCCTCGCCCAACGCCATGGCGAAGATGAACAGCAAGAAGGGGATCACGAAGTTCAGGCCGGAATCCCCGCCAAGGTGAACGAAGACGATCATCGCGAAGCCGAGCGCGGCGAGGTACGACAGCCCGACCGTGACGATCAGGTACCAGGGGGCGACCAGGCTCCGTAGCAGCAGGGCGAGCAGGAGGGCGATGATGGCGAGCACGACGGGAACGATGCCTTGCAGGTCACTGGTCGCGGTGTGCCCGATGTCGTAGGTCACGGCGTCCTGGCCGGCGATGCCGGAATCCTGGGCGCCCGCGTCACGCGCCGCGCTCGCCAGCGCCGCGCGCATCGCCGGGATGGAGTCGAGTGCCGCGCCGCTGCCGGCGGGTCCGACACTCGCCAGCGCGTAGAACTGAACGGTGCCGCCGTCACCGCTGATGAATTGCGCGGTCGCCCGGTACGCGTCGTAGAGGCGAGAGGGCACGGTCGATCCGGCGGGGGTCGTGGCGGGGAGGGCTGCGGGTGGGCCCAGGCTGGCGTGTAGCTGAGCCAGTTGGTCAGCGCTCAGCGTCGTGCCATTGGGGTCCAACGGACCGGTCAGGGCGTGCAGTTCGGGCGACGCAGCCAGCCGCTCTTGGGCACGGACGAGGTCGGCGGCGTGGTCCCAGATCGGCGTCGTGAAGCGCAGGATGAGGCTGTCGGGATTGTTGCTAGCCGCGGGAAAGTGCGCGGCGATGACGTCCGTGCCCGCCGCCGAGTCGGTCCCGGGTGTAGAGGCGCTGCCGGCGATGCCGCTGATCCGATAGCCAATCAGGCCGGCCGCGAGCGCGCCGAACAAGACAACGCCCAGTAACAGCGTCGGGACGGGGTGCCGCACGACGCGACCCGCAATGCGTCCCCACAATCCAGTCGCCCGCTGTCCTGGGGCGGGATGCGATGGCCAGAACACGGCACGGCCGAAGATAACTAGCAGCGCCGGCAGCAGCGTGAGCGCCGCCAGCAGCATGATCACCAGGCCAATGGCCAGCGACGGGCCGATGCCCCGATAAAGACCGAAGGTCGCAAGCAGAAGGCAGAGCAGCGCGGCGATCACGGTGGCCGCTGAGAAGGTGATGGATTGACCAACCCTGCTCATCGCCCTGACGACCGCCTCCCTGGGGGCGGCCCCCTGACGGAGCTCTTCACGAGTGCGAAACACCAGGAACAGTCCGTAGTCCGTACCGGCACCGACCAGCAGCACCGCCAGCAGTTGCTGCGTGACAGGAGAGACCGATAGGCCGGCCATCGATGCCTGTGCGATCAGTGGTCCGGCCAGCACCAGCGACGCGACCGCCGGCAGCAGGGTAACCAGCGGCGCCAACACGGAGCGGAACACGATGAACAACAGCACGATCACGAAGAGCAGCACGAGTCGTTGGAGGTTGCTGCTGCTGCTCGTCGAGGCGGCGTGCGCGTCCGTGCTCTGCCCCATCGCCCCGGTCAGGTGGAAGCTGAGACCTTGTGGGGCCTGTGCGGCGGCAAAGTCGTTGCGGATGGTGTTGACGATCTCAGCGGTCTTCGCCTCGTTGAGGGTCGAGATCGTGGTGGCGACCAGGACCTTGCGGGCCTGGCCATCCTGCGACGTGCCCTGCTCGCGCACAAAGGTGACAGCCGGCACGGTGGCGACCGTGCGCTCGATCTGGCCGATCGCGGCATCGTCGGCAGGCGTCAGCGGACCGTCGGATCGGGAGGCAACGATGATCGCGGTGGCGCCGACATCCTTACCCTGGAATGGCGCGGCCAGCGCGGCCGCGCGCTGGCTCGGACTGCTCGCCGAAAGGAACTGGGCGTTATTCGTTTGGGTCACGCTCGATAGCGACGGGAGGCTTCGGGTGGCGAGCAGCGGCACGACCAGCCAGGCTGCCAGGACCAGCCAGCGGAACTTGATCGAAAGGCGCGCGATGGTCTCAAACATCAGAAGCTCCGACCTCCTGTAGGTGCGTCTCCGGCTACAGGTAGGGTGGCTACCTATCCTAACATGTAGAATGGCTAGCTATGCACGCTGAGGCGGTCAAGGGTCATCTCGACTCGATCCTGCTCGCCTCGCTCGAGCCTCAACCCCTGCACGGTTACGCGATCATGGAAGCGGTCCGCGCCGGCAGCCACGCCAGTTTTGATCTCCCGACCGGGACGGTATATCCGGCCCTGCACCGGCTCGAGCGCGCGGGGTTGGTGCGAAGCAAGTGGTCGACCGTGTCGGGCCGCCGGCGCCGCACCTACGAGTTGACGGACCGCGGCCGACGCCGGCTTCGTGAGGAGCGCCAGTCGTGGAAACTGTTCTCGAGGGCGGTCTCGAACCTGCTCAGCGGGGCCCCGGCCGGGGCGACGCCGTGACCGCGGCGGCGAGAAGCGACCCGATCGAGGGCTTGTTAGACGCGATAGGCGCGCGCCTGCCCGGGCCGGCCAGGCCTCGCGAAGAGATCCTGACGGAGCTCCGCGACGGCCTCCTCGAGGTGGCGGACGCGAACCAGCGCCGTGGACTCGGCCACGGAGAGGCGGTGCAGCTCGCAGTCCGCCAGTTTGGAGACGCTCCGACGATCGCGGCGGCCTTTTGGCCGGAGATGGCAGCGGCGCGGGCACGACGCGTGGTGTTCGGCTTGTTCGTGACCGGTCCGATTGTCGTAGCCCTCTGGATCTGGGCGGCGAGGTCGCGAAGCCTCGGACCCGAAAGCGGCGTCTTCGACAGCAGCCTGTCCCACGCTGCCGCCGTACTTCTGATTGCCGCGACAATCGGCTGCGGCATCTGGGCAATCATCGCGGCGGGGCACGCTCCGCTCTGGCCTCATATCGAGCCCCAAATGGCGCTCCTTGGTGCGGCGGCGATGGGCGGTGTCGCCGTCGTCGCCGACCTGGCCATGCTGTCGACGCTGTCCGCGCCGTTGGCGAGCTTACCGGGGCCGGTCCACCAGGTCGCGCTCGCGGCAGCCATGCTGGCCAGCGCCACACGGCTGATCCTGACGAGCCGCGCCAGCCGGTCCTGCCTTGCCATGAGGACGATGAACTGAAGCGGCTGGGGCCGAGAGGCTCTAACCTCTCGGCCCGGGTCAGCCGACGATGTTAGAGGCCGCTGTCAGGCGCGCTGCGCCTTCATGGTCGCGAGGATCTCGGCCATCCGATCCATCGAATCATCGGAACCTTCCTGCATTCCGGACGCCACCATGCCATCGCGATCGGCGACCGACTGAAAGACCAACTGCTCGACGAGCCTGGTCTTCTGCCCCACCGGTTCGAAGTTCACCGTTTGCAGTAGCACGTGGCCAGGCACACCCTCGAACTCGAAGGTCGCGATGATCCGCTCCGGAGCGACGACGTCGTGGTGAACGCCGTGGAACGCGAACTCGTCTCCCTTCTCGTTGCGTTGGACGAACCGCCACAACCCACCCGGCCGTGCCTCCATCTTGTCGACGGTCGTCGTGTACTGTCGCGGACCAAACCACTGCGAAACCAGCGTCGGGTCCGTGAACGCCTTGAACACGACCTCGCGCGGCGCATCGAACACGCGGGTGATGGTCAGCTCCTGCTTTCCGGGTTCGATGACGTAGTCAGTCTTTGCCAACGTCTCTGCCTTCGCTGTCATGCGTTTCCTCCTTTTGTACCGCCGCCAGGTATTCGTCGAGTCGATCGAAACTTTCGTCCCAAAACTGCCGGTACTCCCCCACCCAATCGGCCGCCTCTTTCAACCGCGCGCCATCCAGGCGGCACGGCCGCCACTGCGCCTTTCGGCTCTGCCTGACCAGCCCCGCCCGCTGCAGCACTTTCAGGTGCTTGGAGATGCCGGGAAGGCTCAGGTTGAACGGTTTCGCCAGCTCGGTAACCGACGCCTCGCCTGTCGAAAGACGGGACAGAATCGCCCGCCGAGTGGGGTCGGCCAGCGCTGCGAACGTAATGCTGAGCTGATCTGTTGCCACTGTATTCTTCCGCCTAGCTAATTAGCTAGTTGGTAGAATACACGCTGCGGCATCGGCTTGTCAAGGGGGTTGGCGCAAGCAAGCTCAAGCCAGCCAGGCTGGCGGGTGGCCGACTGGATCAGCGCTATACGGACTGTGAAAAGGGGCGGGATTCGCCAGCCGTCACCCCGGCATGCAGCCCGCGCTTGTACCTTTTGAGCATTGCCCCACCGACCATCAGGACACCTATGGCGACTGCTCCGACGACCCATCCGGGCGCACCCAGATCGATCAACCCGACGATGAAGAACCCCTCCCACAGAGAGATGTAGGTGAAGTAGATGTGGTTCATGTACGGGATTTGCCAGCCAGCCGGCTGCGTCGCCGCCAACCGAAACGCGAGCAACAAGCGAAGCAGGATAGTGGCGGCCAGGCCGATGAGCACCGAAAACACGATGCGCGGCGTGGCGGCAAGGCCAGACCAGTCGACGGCAACGATGGCCGCGAGAAAGATCGCCAGGTCAACGAGGGCCGCTGTGTAGAGTCGGCGGAGCCCAAGCCGAAACTGCGGCGTGGCGGGTGGACGCAGCGCAAACAGCCCAACAGCCAGGCCGAGCACGCCGCCGACGACGTGGAAAAACAGAAAGAGGGTTCGTAGGGTGCTCATGAGACTGCGTGCTTGGACATGAATCCAGTCTGTCGTCTCATTCGGCGTCCAGGCGTCCCCAGGAGGCCGGTACGACGGCGCTACTTTTGGGGGAGTGGACCCGGCGTAGACTCGCCCAAACAGATTCTCGAGGAGGGATCAGGATGCCAGGTGAACTTGAGACTTTGACCCGGAAGATGTTCGGTGCACTCGACCGGAACGACGTCGAGGCCTTCATCCAAAATTCGGCCGACGACGTTCAGGCGGTCGACGAAATCTCTCGTCGTTGGCTGCGCGGCGTTCGCGAGGCCGGCGATTACCTTCGCAACCTCGTCAAGCAGATCCAAGGTGTCCACTCGACAATCAGTAACGTCCGTGAAGTGGTCTGGGGCGATGCGGGCGTCCTCACCTGCTGGCTCGAGCAGGACTACACCTACGAGGGGACGAAGCACCACGTGTCCGCACCAACCACTGTTGTATTCCGCCGCGATAAGGGCGCCTGGAAGTTCGCTGTCTTCGAGTCGATTCCGCTGCCGGACGCCTAGCTCGATTAGTCCACGATCGCGCCGGCAGAGATATTGACGTCGGCCGCGGTTATGGTGCGAGCCTGGTCTGAGGCCACGAACGCCGCGACGGTTCCAACGTCATTGAGGGTTGCGGTCCAGGGAAGCAACGCAGCCTGTTGAAGGCCAGCGATGATCTCCTCGCGGCCTGGAACGCCATCGGGAAGCGTCTCCGCGATCCCACCGGTTTTGATGGTAATGACGCGGATCCCGTGCGGCCCGAGCTCGTGGGCCCACTGGCGGCGAAGCCCCTCGAGCGCATCCAGGGCGATCTTGAAGCCGCCCAGCCCCGGCTGGGTTTGCGGTCCCCCACCGCCGAACGCGAGGATGACGCCCGACCCACGCGCGACCATGTGCCGCGCCGCTGCCCGGGTTGTCAGGAAATGACTCCGCAAGGCGGTCACGATCGGCTGCAGGAAGTCCCCGACAGAGATCTCGGTTAGCGGCCGTTGGACGTCACCCACCGAGATCAGATTGAACGAGATGTCGATCGCACCGGCCCGGTCCACGACTGCGTCAACAAACTTGTCGACTGCTCGTTCGTCAAGCGCATCGACTACGGTGGTGTCGGCTACCCCGCCGCGCGACCTGATCTCGCCGGCAATCGACTCGAGCTTTGCTGCGGAGCGGCCGGCGAGGAAGACCCTCGCGCCCTCGCGGGCAAAGGCGCCGGCCACGGCTCCACTAATCGGACCGCCGCCGTAGACAACTGCAACCTTCTTGTCGAGTAGCACCTGACAGAGTGTCCCACAGCGGCCATGAGATGGCCGGGGGTATCGTTGCAAAGTGGTTTGTCGCTGCACTGAACGTCGTCCCCCGCAACTGTGTGGGCGCCAGAGGATCCATGGCCACAACTGCGATTGAGCAGGTATATAACTACGTTGCCGACAGCCAGTTCACCGTAGCCGAGGGCCGGGCTCGGCTCCTTCTGCAAACGTCGGGTGGTATCGCTTCACACCCGCGACTCTTCGAGGGCTGGATCAGCCATGGACGGCCTGGCGCGGCCTCGCTTCTCACACTCGGCCGGATTGCGAGGACGCGCTTCTACACGCCGCCCGCCATGGTTGCGCGGATCGTCGCCGCGGCGGATCCTATCGCCACGGCCGACGGAGAAAATGTTCGGTTCGAGGTTTTCTCTCCCTGCAACGGCGTGTATGCACGCCTCGACCTCGGGCCAAGCGCCTTGGATGGGGCGTTTTTCGCCGTGGGTACGACCAACGTCGACTTCGGTCCGCATATCCGCGAGCTTCTGGCGCTAGTCAAGGACGACGGGCGCATTTTCTTGAGCATGGGCCCGGACGATATCGCAATCGCCACGAGCGGCGGTGAAGCCGTCGAGCGCCGCGTCCGGCTCCCCGTCCGCTGGATCAAGGGATTGGCTGAAGTCCAGGTCGCCCAAAGCCGGATGGAATTGGATATGGAGCTGGATCGCGGTGAGGCTGTCAGCTTCCTGCGTTCACTCCCGACCGTACCCAGCCGCGGCAGCATCTATCTGCAACGGATTGCTGACGGCCTGCGCATCAGCCGATCGCCCGAAGGGACCGAGGTCGGGGGTATCGAGAGGCTCCGAGTCCTCCGCGACCTCGCCTCGATGGCCACTCGTCTGCGAATCTATCGCGCTACCTCCGGTGACCCGGCCACAGCCTGGGTGCTCGATCTACCAGGGATGCGGGTTCACGCGGTGCTCAGTCCCGACCGGGCGCGGGGCTTCTCAGGCGAAGGCGAGGTCCTTGGTCAGCTTGCCACCCATGGTGACGGGGCGAAACAGAGCGCCGTCGGCCGGCTGGGGTACGACCTTCACGAACAGCGTTTCTTTGCGCGTGAACTGCCCTTCGATCTCGCCAAAGTGGAGGCCGAGCAGCCGAGACTTCGCGCCGCGCGCCGACTGGTTGCCGATCGCGCAGTGCGATTTTTGGCGAACGGCGAGGCCGTCGTAAGGAGCTCCGAGGTCGAGCACCGCGTGCGATGGGCCGAGGATGGCCCCCACTGCACGTGTCCATGGTTTGCCCGTTACGCCGGCCGGCGCGGGCCGTGCAAACACGTCCTCGCAGCCGAATTGACCCGCGCTTGACGGTCAACTTCGAAAGCGCCCTGCAGGACGGCGACGCCGAGGGCGTTATCACCGGCCTGGCGCCACTCGCCGAATCGGAGCGCCGCAGACTTGCGCCGCAGGCTGCTCAATGGCTGAAGGAGCTGAAGGCAAACGCGATCAGCAGGGCGACCAAACCGTGGCCGTACCGGCTCGATTCCCAAACGCTGCTGCGTGCCGCGCGAGCCATGGTGGTCGGGACTGCCTCCCTGTCCGAGCTGCGCAAGCTTGGCAACTGGTCGACCCCCGATGAGGACGTTGCCCTCCGCGTCATGGCCGATCGGCGACCGGATTGGCTTGCTGAGTGGGCCGCCTTCGTCCTCGAGAACGAGACGACCAGTTGGCACACGCCATTCCTGCTCGTCAAGCGGCTGATCACCGAGGGCCTGCTACCCCGTCCAGCGACATCGTGGTATCCGCTCAGCATGATCTACGGACTGCAGCGCCGTGATCGCGAGCTCTACCAGGCGCTGAAAGCCGATCGCGGATTGCTCGAGGATGAAGTGTGGCGACTCTTCGAAGTCGAGGGTGGCGGCGATACCAGCCTCGCTGCTCACGACAAGTATTCTGCTGATCGCAACAGCTGGTCCTGGGCGCTGCTTCAGCTCAGCGGCGAGGGCCTCCTGTCACGCGACCGGTTGCTCGATGCCAGCCTGGCGGCCCTGCAGCGAGACTTCGCACCCTTCCGCGCCGGCTGGTTCTCCCGATTCCACGAGTCGCTCCAACCCACGCAGGCGGAACGCCTGGCCAGAAAGGAACGGTACCTTGGCCTGGTGGCGAGTGCTGTTCCGGCCACCGCCTCGTTCGCCGTGAAAGCGCTCCGCCAGGCCGGCCCACTATCGCTTGAGGACGTCGGCCAGCTCGCTCCGGCGCTCGCGTCATCGGCGACGGGTGTCGTGAGAGATGCGGTCAGGCTCCTTCCATCGTCGGTCCGAAGCGCCGAGCTGGCGGCGGAGCACTTGCCGCACCGCTCCGCGGACATTCAGTCCGCGCTACTTGGTCTTGTTGAGAAGCACGCATCCCAGCCGTCGGTGCGTGAGCGCCTTGAGCGGGCTCGCGCCAGTGTCGCACCCTCGCTCGCGGCTCGTGTCGCAACCTTGCTGAGCCTCGATGCGATGGCCGCGCGAACGTCTCAGGTCCGGGCCGAGGAGCGCGCCGCTCCCCCACCGCGGAGGGAGTCCAGTACGAGCGTTCCGGGGCCAATTGATGGCATCGCCGACCTCGTCGAGCTGCTCGCCGCGCTGCTGGAGGAGATCCAGGACCCACACGATATCGAGAGGGCGCTCGACGGCGTCTCGAGACTTTGCGAACGGACGCCGGATGTCGTCCGGCGCCTCGAGCCGATCGTGAAAAGAGCCGGCAAGCTGCTGGGGGAACGGGCACCGGCCCGGTTCGATGGACATTCACCGCGGAGCGATATCGCGGGCCTCATCATCGCCTGGGCAACCGGGACGCCGCCCGCAGCCGCGGAGACGCCCCACCCTCTGCCGAGGTGGCTGACGGGCCGGTCGGCCCGGCCGGATCCTCATCAGAAGAGCGTGCTCGCCTTCCTCTCGGGTCGTGTTCGCGAGGTCGCGGCTCGGGCTGCTCGTGGGGAAGCAGCTCCTCTCCTGTCATTGCCAACGGGACGCGGTGGCGCGCTTGAGGTTGACGAATTCGAGGCGCGCCAACGGCGGTTGGCGAACGCGGGGCGCCGGCCTGATCCCTTTGACGCCATCCAGGCCCGGCTTCGTGCCGACGGATCGGACGAAGGCGAACGATACCGGTTTGTCTACGGCGCCACCGGCGAGAAACACATCTCGTTCCAGCTCCGCGTGGAGCCAGCCATGAAAGTCGAGCCGGAGTTGACCGACGTACCCGCCCTCTTTTACGCAGCAGTAGATCCGGCCGGGCCCGATTACGGTGGAGTGGCGGCCAGCGGATCCACCGGGCTTGCCGAAGCGATTCGCTGGGTCGGTACAGTGTGGCCGTCGAATCGTGAGCCCTACTACGCAAAAGGGGCCCTCGAGCTCGGGGGGAACATCGACTGGTGGGCAGCTCGCTGGGAGCTGCGCTGCTTTCTCGAGCCGATGCTCATCCCCAACGAACCACTCGGTGAGATGGCCACGCTGCTGCTATCGCTTGGACTCGGCGCCAAGGAGTCCGGAGAGCGAGGACTGGCGACGGACGTCACGATCGCCGCGGTGGCGGAAGGAAGACTCGACGTCGAAAAGGCCGGCAAAACCATCGGCGGCCTGTACAACAGCAAGCTGCTCAAAGGGTCTCGACTCGCCACCTCACTCGGTGATGCCAGCCGCATATCCCAGACCCATGCCGAATCGGTATCGGACCTAATCGAGATCGCCCTTTCAGGCTTGTACGGCCCGCCTCCCTCGGACCTTCATGCCCCCCTCGCGCTTCTCAATGAGCTCTCGGCTGCGCGAGGCCACGGCGTCAAACGGCCCACGGCAAAGGCTTACCTCACGGGAATCGAGGGGAGCGGCAAAACGGCGGCTCTCGCCAAACAACTGCTGGCCCGCTGAGGAGGATCGAGAACGCCTATGCCGTGATAATTGACCTCTTGTTCCCGAGCAGCTGCATGAAGATCAGAAGACTGCTCACCAGCAATGCCGGTACGTAGATGGTCACGATCACCCAGTTGACGCCGAGCGCGTACGTGAACACGTTGAAACGCATCGATTGGATGATCGCGTTAACCGTGTCGACCATGCCAACGATGACGCACAACCACACCAATGCGATGGCACCCTGGAAACGGACGCGAAGCGCGGTTAGCGCCACCAGGGCGAGGACCGCGGTGATCAGGTCCCCGTACCCGATCATCGTCCGAAATTCCATCGGGACGCCGGGGCCGACCGCGCCCGGAGCCAGGATGGTCCCGCCAACAACGCGAAAGGCGTGCACCCAGAGCAGCGGCACGAGGGCGACCTCCCGAGGCAGAAGGGATAACCGCGGCACGACATACCAGAAGGCGATCAGCAAATAGGCCACCAAACTCAACGTGAACTGAATCCCGAAAAGAACAATCGGTTCCATCGTCAGCTATCCCTCACGGAGGCCTGGCGGTTGATCCCGGACATGCCCGCGTAGCGGTCGCCCACGGGAGCTCGGAGCGCGCTCAGGCGCGCCACCTGAGCGGGCGTTGTGGCGACCTCCTTGGCGACCATTTGAACGGCGCGCACGATGCCCATATGCCGGCAGAATCTCGGCCTCCGGGTCACACGTCCATAAGGAGTACTCGGTTTGCAGGGCGGTCACCGGGTGGAC
>Ga0209689_1000995_pt1 | contig 20704 bp, 17 predicted proteins | sample GraSoiAngelo_149_FD_187119 | JGI IMG/M metagenome (GOLD analysis project Ga0209689, IMG submission 187119) | Grasslands soil microbial communities from the Angelo Coastal Reserve, California, USA - 14_1009_09_30cm (SPAdes) (version 2) | ecosystem: Environmental > Terrestrial > Soil > Grasslands ... | reverse complement strand
CCCGGGCCACGGCGGCCTCCTCGACCGCCTGGACAGCCTGCTCTTCAACACGCCCGCGCTGTTCTACTACGCGCGGCACATGGGCTGAGCCGTGCGGTCGCTCACGCTGCTCGGCGCCACCGGGTCGGTCGGCCTCCGCACGCTCGAGATCGTCTCGGCGTTCCCCGACGAGTTCAGGGTCGCCGGGCTCGCCGCCCGCGGGTCGAACGTCGAGCGGCTCGCCGACCTCTGCCGCAAATACTCGCCCCGCGCGGTGGCGCTGCTCGACGGGGGCGCCGTCGACCGGCTCGCCCGCGCGCTCGGGCCCCCGCTGCCGGAGCTGCTCCGCGGACCCGAGGGGCTCGCGACCCTCGCCGCCGAGGTGCCCTCGGACATCGTGCTCTCGGCGCTCGTCGGCGGGGCCGGGCTCCTGCCGACGATGGCGGCCATTCAGGCCGGCCGCCCCATCGCGCTCGCCAACAAGGAGACCCTCGTGATGGCGGGGGCCTTGATGACCGCGGCGGCCCGCGACCACAAGGTGCCGCTCCTGCCGGTCGACTCCGAGCACAGCGCGATCTTCCAGTGCCTGGCCGGGCACAACCGAAGCGACGTCCACCGGATCATCCTCACCGCGTCGGGCGGCCCGTTCCGGGAGTGGCCGAAGGCGAAGCTGGCCGAGGCGACGATCGCCGACGCCCTCCGGCACCCGACCTGGAAGATGGGGGCGAAGATCACGGTCGACTCCGCGACCTTGATGAACAAGGGGCTGGAGATCATCGAGGCGCGCTGGCTCTTCGACGTGCGGCCGGACCAGGTCCAGGTGGTCGTCCACCCGCAGAGCATCGTGCACTCGATGGTCGAGTACATCGACGGCGCCGTCTTGGCCCAGCTCGGCGTGGCCGACATGGGCATTCCGATCCTCTACGCGTTGACGTACCCGGAGCGCCGGCCGACGCCGGCGGAGCGCCTCAACCTGACCCGGGTCGGCCCGCTCACCTTCGCCGAGCCCGACAGCGACAAGTTCCGCTGCCTCGCGCTCGCCCGAGCCGTGGTCGAGCGCGACGACGCGTCCCCGGTCGTGCTGAACGCCGCCAACGAGGTCGCCGTCGCCGCGTTCCTCGAGGGGCGCCTGCGGTTCGTGCAGATCCCGGAGCTGATCGAGCGGACCCTCTCCGCGCGGGCGCCCGGCCGCCTCCGCTCGATCGAGGACTGCGTGGCGGTCGACCTCGAGGCGCGGCGCCTGGCCGCGGAGCTCCTGGGGCGCCTCGGGGGAGGGCCCGCGGCGTGATCACGGTCGTGTCGTTCGTCGTCGTCATCGGCCTCCTCATCCTGATCCACGAGCTCGGCCACTTCCTCGTCGCCCGCTGGGTGGGGGTGGGGGTCGAGCGCTTCTCGATCGGCTTCGGGCCCGTCCTGCTCCGCTGGCGCGGCCGGGAGACCGAGTACTGCCTCTCGGCGATTCCGATGGGCGGCTACGTGAAGATGCTCGGCGAGGAGAACCCCCTCGAGGGCGGCGGCGCGAGTGCTGGCTGGGACCCCGCCAAGGCCTTCGCGGTGAAGGCGCTCTGGGCGCGCTTCCTGATCGTGCTGGCGGGCCCCGCCATGAACCTCGTGCTGGCGGCGGTGATCTTCGCGACGATGCTGATGGTCCTCGGCCGCCCCGTGCTGCCGGCCGTGATCGGCCGCGTCACCGCGGGCGCCCCCGCGGCCGAGGCCGGCGTCCGGACGGGCGATCGCGTGACGTCCTTCGCCGGGCGGCCCGTGGCCAACTGGGAGGATCTTGGGCGGGCTGTGAGCACGGCGGCGGCCCGCCCGGTCGAGCTCGAGATCGAGCGCGGCGGCGCGCGGCTCGTCGTCTCTCTGGTACCCCGGCGGACCACCGTGCCCGATCTCTTCGGGGAGCCGAAGGAGATGTGGGACATCGGCGTGGGCCCGCTGCTGACGCCGCAGGTGCGAACGGTGACCCCCGGCTCGCCCGCGGAGCGCGCCGGCATCCGACCGGGCGACACCGTGCGGGCGGTGGCGGGGGAGCCGATCTACACGCCCGAGGAGCTGACCCAGGCCATCCAGAAGCGGCCGGGCGGGCGCTTCACGCTCACGGTCGAGCGCGCCGGCAGAGCGCTCGAGCTCCCGGTGACGGCCGACCGGATCCGCGAACGCGCGCCAAACGGCACGGAGACCGAGGTCGGCCGCATCGGGATCGGCATCGACACCCAGGCGGCCGTCACCTACGTGCGCTCGGGCCCGCTCGCGGCCGTCGGCCAGGGGCTCGTGCAGACCTGGAACATGACGCAGCTGACCGTGACCGGCCTCTGGAAGCTCCTCACGCGGCAGATCGATTCCTCGAACATCGGCGGGCCGCTCCAGATCGCCACCGAGGCGGGGCGGCAGGCCCGACAGGGCGCGGGCGCGCTCGCGTTCTTCACGGCGATCATCAGCATCAACCTCGGCGTGTTGAACCTCCTGCCCGTGCCGATGCTGGACGGCGGACACCTGTTCTTCTTCGTGATCGAGGCGGTGCTCGGCCGCCCGCTCTCGCTCCGGAAGCGGGAGGTCATGCAGCAACTCGGCTTCGTTTTGCTGATGCTCTTGATGGTCTACGCGCTGTATAACGACCTCATGCGGCTCGACGCGTTCAGGCTCTTCAGATAGGAGTGCCGTGATGACACCCCGCCGAAAGACGAAGCAGATCCAGCTCGGCTCGCTGAAGGTGGGGGGCGACGCGCCGATCACCGTGCAGTCGATGACGAAGACCGACACGCGCGACGTCCAGGCGACGCTGCTCCAGATCTGGGCGCTGGAGGCGGCCGGCTGCGACATCGTCCGCTGCGCCGTGCCCGTGCGCGAGGCGGCGGAGCGGCTCGGCGAGATCAAGCGCCAGATCCGGATCCCGCTCGTCGCGGACATCCACTTCAACTACAAGCTCGCGCTGATCGCGCTCGAGCAGGGGGTGGACGGCCTCCGGCTGAACCCCGGCAACATCGGCGGCACGGCGTTCGTGCAGGAAGTCGTGAACCTGGCCAAAGAGCGCAGGATCCCGATCCGGATCGGCGTCAACGGGGGCTCGCTCGAGAAGGACCTGCTCGCCAAGTACGGCGGGCCCACGGCCCAGGGCATGGTCGAGTCGGCGCTCCGCCACATCCGGATCCTCGAGGACTGCCACTACCCCGAGATGAAGATCTCGCTGAAGGCGTCCGACCCGGTCATGATGATCGAGGCCTACCGAATGCTCGCCGATCAGGTCGAGTACCCGTTTCACCTCGGCGTGACCGAGGCGGGGACGCCGGGCGTGGGGACCATCAAGTCCGCGATCGGGCTCGGGACGCTGCTCGCGGAGGGGATCGGCGACACGATCCGCGTGTCGCTCTCCGCCGACCCGACCGAGGAGGTCAAGGTCGGGATCGACATCCTGAAGGCGCTCGGCCTGCGGAAGGGCGGTCTCACGTTCGTGGCCTGTCCCTCCTGCGGCCGGGCGGACGTCGACCTCGTCAAGCTCGCGAAGGAGGTCGAGGACGAGTTCAAGGGCCTCAACGAGGAGATCCATATCGCCGTGATGGGCTGCGAGGTGAACGGGCCCGGCGAGGCGCGCGCGGCCGACATCGGCGTCGCCGGCGGCAAGGGCATCGGGCTCATCTTCAAGCGGGGCGCGGTGATCCGCAAGGTGCCCGAGCGGGAGATCGTCCAGGCCATGCGCGAGGAGGTCCAGACCTTCCTCGAGGAGCGCCGGGCGGAGGCTCTCCTGTCGCCCCCCGTCGACTGACCGCCCGCCCGCCTCGATGCGGTTCGCTAAGTCGCTGATCCCGACGCTGCGGGAAGACCCCGCGGACGCGGAGGCGATCAGCCACCGGCTGATGGTGCGCGCCGGTCTCGTCCGGCAGCTCGCGGCTGGCATCTACGTCTACCTCCCGCTCGGCCAGCGCGTCCTCGACAAGATCACCGCGATCGTCCGCGAGGAGATGAACGCGATCGGCGGCCAGGAGGTCACGCTGCCGGTGCTCCACCCCGCCGAGATCTGGCAGCAATCGGGGCGCTGGGACGCGATCGGCGACGAGATGTTCCGCCTCAAGGACCGGAACGGGCGCGACATGTGCCTCGGCATGACCCACGAGGAGGTCGTCGCCTGGCTCGCCGCCCGCGAGATCCGCTCCTACCGCGACCTGCCGCAGATCTGGTACCAGATTCAGACCAAGGAGCGCGACGAGGCGCGGCCGCGGTCGGGGGTGCTGCGGACCCGCGAGTTTCTCATGAAGGACTCGTACACGCTCGACCTGGACGTGGCCGCGCTCGATCGCGCGTACGCGGCGCACAAGGCGGCCTACTGCACGATCTTCGACCGCTGCGGGGTGCGCTACCTCGTCGTGGAGTCCGACCCGGGCATGATGGGGGGCCTCGGGTCGCACGAGTTCATGGCGCCGAGCGCCGCCGGCGAGGACGAGGTCGCGGTCTGCCGGGCCTGCGGGTACGCGGCCAACGTCGAGCTGGCGCGGAGCGTTCCGGCGCCACCTCCCCCCGCGACGGAGGCGCGCGTTGAGGTCGCGACGCCCAACGCCAAGACGATCGCCGAGGTGTCGGCGCTCTTAGGCCTCGAGCCACGGCGCACGGTCAAGTCCTTGCTCTACGTCGCGGCGAAGGCGGGTCCCGTGCTGGCGCTCGTGCGCGGCGACCACACCCTCCACGAGCGGAAGCTCGCGCGCCTGCTCGGCGAGGAGGTCCGCCCCGCCCACCCCGACGAGGTCCGGGGCGCGCTCGGCGCCGGCCTGGGGTCGATCGGCCCCGTCGGGGTCACGGTGCCGGTGGTGGCCGACGAGGCGCTCCGCGCCGGCCGGTGGGTCGTGGGCGCCAACCGCGACGGCTATCACCTCCGCGGGGTGAGCGCGGGCGTGGATTTCGAGTGCCGCTTCGCCGATCTGCACGCCGCCGTGGCCGGCGAGGGATGCCCGGAGTGCGGCGCCCCCCTCGCCGTCGAGCGGGTCATCGAGATCGGGAATATCTTCAAGCTCGGCACGAAGTACTCGGTGCCGCTCGGGGCGATGGTCCTCGACGAGGCGGGCAAGGAGCGCCCGATCGTCATGGGCAGCTACGGCATCGGCCCCGCGCGCATCGCGGCCGCCGCCGTGGAACAGTCCCACGACGCCGACGGCATCATCTGGCCGTGGGCCATCGCCCCCTTCCACGCCCACCTGGTGCTGGTGGGGGCGCGCGACCAGGCGCAGGCCGACGCGGCCGAGGCGATCTACCGGAGCCTGTGGGCGGCCGGCATCGAGACGCTGCTCGACGACCGGGACGAGCGGCCGGGGGTAAAGTTCAAGGACGCCGACCTCCTGGGCCTGCCCGTCCGCGTGACCGTCGGCACCGCGCTCGCCAAGGAGGGGGTGGTCGAGGTGCGGTCGCGCCGGACCCGCGCGGAGCTCCGCGTCCCCCCGGCCGGGGTCGCGGCCGCGGTCCGAGAGGTCGCGGGGCCGGGATAAGGCTTGCGTGCCCGTGGGCGGCGTGCTAAAGTCTCGAAAAAGTGGGCCTCGCCCACTTTTTTGGTTTAGCGGGCAGGGGCCGGCGCGCGCGTCCGTGAGGCGGTCGGCGGTGCCGCGCGGCGCCCAATTTGGTGTCTGACGATGGACCATGTAGAACGGCTCTCGAAAATCGAGGAAGTGATGCAACCGGTGCTGCAGAGCCACGGTCTGGATCTGGTCGATCTCGACTGGCGACGCGAAGGGCGACGCTTCGTCCTGCGCGTCTTCGTCGACAAGCCGGGCGGCGCCAGCATCGAGGACTGCGTCCGCCTCTCCCACGAGGCGGGCGACCTCCTCGAGGTCTCCGGGCTGATCTCCGAGAGCTACGATCTGGAGGTCTCCTCGCCCGGGCTCGACCGGCTCCTCCGGAGCGACCGGGAGTTCCGCTGGGCGTGCGGCAAGACGGTGCGCTGCTGGTTCCGGGAGCCGCACGAGGGACGCACGGAGGTTCGGGGCCGGCTCCTCGACGTCGCCGCCGACCGCCTGACTATCGAGACCGAGGCGGACCGGGTCGAGGTGCCGCGCCACGTCCTGAGCAAGGCCCGCCTGGATGCCGAGGTCCCGTGGCCGAGGCATGCGTGATGAACCGCGAGCTCCTGACCGTGATTCAGCAGATCGCCGGGGAGAAGGGGATCGACAAGGAGGTCCTGTTCGAGGCGCTGGAGTCGGCCCTCCTGTCGGCGTCCAAGAAGACCATGGGGGCCGCCGACAACGTCCGGATGCATCTGGAGCGGGCGACGGGGGCGCTCAAGGTCTATCAGCGCAAGCGGGTGGTGGAAGAGGTCGCCGATCCCAAGCTCGAGATCAGCCTCGCGGAAGCGAAAGCCCTCAACCCCGAGGCCGAGCTCGACGACGAGCTCGAGCAGGAGCTCGCGCCCAAGGAGTTCGGGCGCATCGCGGCGCAGACCGCCAAGCAGGTGATCCTCCAGCGGGTCCGCGAGGCCGAGCGCGAGGGCATCTACGCCGAGTTCATCGGCAAGGAAGGTCAGCTCGTGCGCGGGATCGTCCACCGGATCGAGAAGCGGAACGTGATCATGGAGATGGGCAAGGCCGAGGCCGTGCTCCCGGAGCGGGAGCAGATCCCCGGGGAGCGGTATAATCCCGGGGACCGCGTGCGGGCGTACGTCGTCGAGGTGAAGAAGAGCTCGAAGGGGCCCCAGATCACGCTGTCCCGGACGCATCCAGGCTACCTGGCGCGCCTCTTCGAGACGGAGATCCCCGAGGTCCAGGAGGGGATCGTCGTCGTGAAGGCGGTGGCCCGGGAGCCGGGCGAGCGCGCGAAGGTCGCCGTCGCCTCGACGAAGCGCGACGTCGACCCGATCGGCGCCTGCGTGGGCCTGCGCGGCACGCGGATCCAGGTGATCAGCCGTGACCTGCGGGGCGAGAAGATCGACATCGTCGAGTGGTCGTACGACGCGGCGACGTTCGTGGCGCGGGCGCTCTCGCCGGCCAAGGTGTCGTCGGTGACGCTCCTCGAGGCGCCGCCGGCCGCCCCCGGCGAGGAGGGCCAGGAGCCGCCGCAGCCGGCGGTGCTCGTGACGGTGCCGGACAACCAGCTCTCGCTGGCGATCGGCAAGAAGGGCCAGAACGCCCGCCTCGCCGCCAAGCTGACGGGGCTCCGCATCGACATCAAGAGCGAGTCCGAGATCGAGGCGGACCGGGTGCGGCTCGAGGAGGAGATGACCGAGGGGCGCCGGGCCCTGTCCGAGCTCCTTGACGCGACGCCGGCCCTCGTGGACAAGCTGGTGGGCGGGGGGCTCCACTCCCCGGCGCTGGTCGTCCGGGCGGGGGCCGAGCGGGTGATGGAGCTGACCGGCATGGACGAGAAGGGGACCGGGGAGCTGGTCGCGGCGGCGCAGGACTGGCTCGACCGGCACCCGGCGCGGCCCGAGGAGGAAGCGGAGCTTGCGGCTCCCGCGGACGACGGGGGCGCGGCCACTGAGTGAGCGCGGGGCCCGTCCGACGGTGCGTGGCCTGTGGCGCGGTGCGACCGAAGCCCCAGCTGGTGAGGCTCGTCTGTGACGGGCAGAGCCGGGTGCGCGTGGATCCCGTCGGCACCGCCCCCGGGCGTGGCGCCTACGTGTGCCCGACTCCCGCATGTCTCGACGGGGCGCTCGCCCGCCGGCGGCTGGCGCACGCCTTCAGGAAACCGTGCGCGGCCGGGGCTGACCTGGTGGAGGAGGTGAGGGGACTGTGGCGGCACGAATCAAGGTGATCGATCTCGCGAAGGAGCTCGGCGTCACCAGCAAGGACCTGATGATGGCGCTCGACGAGATGGGGCAGAAGGGCAAGCGCGCCATGACCCCCCTCGACCCCGACACGGCCAACGCGCTCAGGGTCAGGCTCGGCAAGGGGCGGGAACTCCCGGCGGAGGCCAAACCCAAGCGCGCGCGTCCGAAGACCCTGGTGGCTGGCGCGCCGAGCCCGGCGGAGACCGGGACGGTGGGGCTGGTCAAGCGGGCCGCGGCCAAGCCCGCCGAACCCGAGGCCGACCTGGTCGAGCTCAGGCCCGCCGCCACGATCGTGAAGCCCAAGCCCGCCGAGGTCCTCCCCGAGCCGCCGGGCGACCTCGTCCCCGAGCCCGCCGGGATCGTCAAGCCCGCGGCACCGGTGGCCCCGCCTCCGCCGCCGCTGGCGCCGCCCGCGCCCCCGGCCGTGCCGAAGAAGCCGGAGCCCAAGATCGTCCCGTTCCGGCCGATCGAGCGCCCCCTCACGGCGCCCGCGCGCCCGGCCCGCCCGCTCGCCCCGCCGCGTCCGGGCGGTCCGTTCGCGCCGCCGCGAGTCACCGCGGCGCCGGCCGCGCCGCCGCGGCCGATCGTGTCGCCGCGTCCGGCGGCGCCGGCGGCCGCCGTCGAGAGGCTGGCGCCCGCGCCCGTCGACGCGCCGCCCGCGGAGGTCAAGCGCGAGCTGATCCGGGTGCCCGAGTCGGTGACGGTGGGCGAGCTCGCGGAGAAGATGCGGCGAAAGTCGGGCGAGGTGATCAAGGCGCTGGTCGAGCTCGGGGTCATGGCGACCGTGAACGAGATCTTGGACCCGACCGCCGCCAAGCTCGTCGCGGACAAGTTCAACTTCGACGTCGAGGTCCGCTCGGTCGAGGGCGAGCTCGTCGACGACGAGGACACCGACCCCACGCAGCGCCAGCTCCGGCCGCCGGTCGTCACCGTGATGGGTCACGTCGACCACGGCAAGACCTCGCTGCTCGACGCGATCCGGAAGACCAAGGTCACCGAGAAGGAGTTCGGTGGCATCACCCAGCACATCGGCGCGTACCAGGTGACGACGCGTCACGGCAAGGTCACCTTCCTCGACACCCCGGGCCACGAGGCGTTCACGGCGATGCGCGCCCGCGGCGCCCAGGCGACCGACATCGTCATCCTGGTGGTCGCCGCCGACGACGGGGTCAAGCCGCAGACGGTCGAAGCGATCAACCACGCGCGGGCGGCCAACGTGCCGATCGTCGTCGCCGTGAACAAGATCGACAAGCCGGAGGCAGACCTGGAGCGGGTGAAGCGCGAGCTGTCCAACCACGGCCTCGTGCCGGAGGAGTGGGGCGGCCAGACGATCTTCATCGGCACCTCCGCCAAGACGACCGCCGGCATCGACCAGCTGCTCGAGATGACCGCGCTCCAGGCCGAAGTACTCGAGCTCAAGGCGAACCCGAACCGTGCCGCCAAGGGCGTGATCGTGGAGAGCCGTCTCGATCGCGGCCGCGGGGCGGTCGCGACCGCGCTGATCCAGAGCGGGACCCTGCGGGAGGGCGACGTGGTGGTCGTCGGCGCGCACTCCGGCCGCGTCCGCGCGCTGCTGGACCCCTCCGGCAAGAAGGTGCGGACGGCGGGCCCCTCCGATCCCGTAGAGGTCTTGGGCCTCTCGGGCGTGCCGTCGGCCGGGGACACGCTGGTCGCGGTCGCCGACGAGCGCAAGGCGCGCCAGATCGCGACCATGCGGGCCGACCGCGAGCGAACGCGGGGCCGCGCGACGACGCGGGTGACCCTCGAAGACCTCCACGCCCGCATCGAGGCCGGGGAAGTTAAGGAGCTGCGGCTCGTCCTGAAGGCGGACGTCCAGGGCTCGGTGGAGGCCCTCACGGAGGCCCTCGAGCGGCTGTCGACCGACGAGGTGAAGCTCAAGGTCATCCACGGCTCGGTCGGCGCCATCACCGAGAGCGACGTCATGCTCGCCTCGGCCTCCAACGCGATCGTGCTCGGGTTCAACGTCAAGGCGGAGCCCAAGGCGGCCAGCCAGGCCCAGGCCGACGGCGTGGACGTGCGCAATTACAACATCATCTACGAGGCGATCAACGACCTCAAGGCCGCCCTCTCGGGCATGCTGGCGCCCGAGATCCGCGAGCTCACGCTCGGGCGCGCCCAGGTGCGGCAGATCTTCTCGATCACGAAGGTCGGGACGATCCTCGGCAGCTACGTCCAGGAGGGCAAGATCGTGCGTGGCGCCCGCGCGCGGGTCCGGCGCGAGGGCACCGTGCTCGGGGAGGGCACGATCTCCTCGCTCAAGCGATTCAAGGACGACGTGCGGGAAGTGCTCGCCGGCCTCGAGTGCGGCCTGTCGGTCGAGGGTGTCGGAGGCGTCCAGGTCGGCGACCTCGTCGAGGCTTACACCACCGAGGAAGTCGCCAGGACCCTGTAGTGCGCCGGTACACTTCGCCCGGACTGAAGTCCGGGGTTTTGAGGGAGCCCACATGCCCTTCACTCCGAGAGCCGGACCTTACGGTATCCGGTTGACGGTTCATCGGACCGCCTGGCGGCGCGGTAGCCTCCCCGTCCAGCCCCACCGTCGTTTCGACGGCTGTAGAGCACGGCGGGCGTGGTTATCGCCTGCCTTGCTCGCGGAGCGCGTGCTCAGCTCCAACCGAGGAGAGTCTCCCACAGAGATCGGCGCTCGTTCCCGCCCTGAAGGGCGGGGTTTCCGCGCCGGGAGAGTTTTATGACGCGGGTCGCCTCGCCGTCTCCTCTGCGGCCGGGCGCCGTCGGCCGGCCGACGATCGGATAGGCGCGTGTCGGCCGCGCACGTGGGGCTCGGCCTCCTCGAGCTCCACCTCCCCGAGGTCGGCTCGCTCAAGGGCAAGCGTCACATCATCAAGGGGTTGAAGGACAAGGTGCGGGGCCGTTTCGATGTCTCGATCGCCGAGGTGGACCATCACGACTCCTGGCAGCGCGCCACCCTCGCCGTCGCGTGCGTCTCGCACGACTCGCGGCACGCCAACGAGGTGGTCGACAAGGTGATGGACTTCATGGAGGCGAACCTCGAGGGCTACGTGATCGACCGGTCGGTGGAGCTCCGGTAATGCAGGCCAAACGCCTCGACCGGATCAACCAGCTCATCAAGGAGGAGGTCTCGCTCTTGCTGCAGCGGGAAATCAAGGATCCCCGCCTGGGGTTCGTGACCGTGACCGAGGTCGAGACCACGAGCGACCTGCGGCTGGCCAAGATCTTCGTCTCGGTCCTGGGCAGCGAGGAGCAGTGGGCGGCGTCGCTCGCCGCGCTCGCCTCCGCTAAGGGGTTCATCCGGAGCTGGCTCCGCGGTCACCTCGACCTGCGCATGACGCCGACCCTCGAGTTCCGCGCCGACCGCTCGATGGAGCGCGCGGCCCACATCCAGGCCCTGCTGCGTCAGCTCAAGCATGACTAGGGCCGCCCGCGGAAGGCCGAGCCCGCCGGGGACGGGACGCGGTCGCCGCGGGGCGAGGCCCGAATGAATCCCGCCGCGACCGGCCCGCGCCCCCGCGTCCCCGCGGAGGTGCTGGCGGCGTTCGGGCGCCCGCCCGGGCGGGCGCTGATGCTCGGCCACGTCCATCCCGACGGCGACGTGCTCGGCACCCTCCTGGCGCTCGGGATGGCCCTCGAGGACGCGGGGTGGGCGGTCCTGTACGGCGGGCCCCACCCCGTACCGGAGTCGCTCGCCTTTCTGCCCGGCGCCGAGCGCTACCGGCGGCTCGAGCAGGTCGACGGCCGCTTCGACCTCGCGGTCCTGACCGACTGCCCGGACCCGGGCCGGACCGAGGGGCTGATCGACGGCGCCCGCCGGGCGGCCCCGGTCATCGTCAACGTCGACCACCACCCGGACAATCACCGCTACGGCAGCGTGAACTGGGTGGATCCGACCGCGGCGGCCACGGGCGAGATGGTCTACGCGCTGATCGTCGCGCTCGACCTGCCGGTGAAGCCGGGGATCGCCACCAACCTCTTCACCGCGATCCACATGGACACGGGCTCGTTCCGGTACTCGAACGTGACGCCCGCGACCTTCCGGATCGCCGCGGACCTCGTGGCCGCGGGGGCGGAGCCGGCGTTCGTCTCGACCCAGCTCTACGAGCGTCGGACCCCGGACGCGCTCGCCGAGCTCGGCCGCGTCCTCGCGCGGGTCCGGGTGAGCGAGGACGGGCGGATCGCGTGGCTCGCCCTGCCCGCGGGGTTCGTCCGCGAGGCCTTCGTGGAGGCGGAGGACCTGGTGAACTACCCGCGCTCGATCGGGACGGTGAAGGTCGCCGCGCTCCTGCGCGAGCAGGGGACGGGGTCCGTCAAGGTGAGCCTCCGCGCCAAGGGAGCGGTGGACGTCAACCGAATCGCCGCGCGGTTCGGCGGCGGCGGCCACGCCAACGCCGCGGGGTGCGTGCTCGGCGGCACCCTCGAGGCCGCGGAGGCCCAGGTCCTGGCCGCCATCCGGCAGGCGCTGCCCCGGTGAAGCCCTGCCGCTCGGGCGTCCTCGTCGTCGACAAGGGAGCCGGCGTGACCTCGTTCCAGGTCGTGTCGAGGCTCAGGCGGCTCTTGCCAGCGCCGAAGGTCGGTCACGGGGGGACGCTCGACCCGGCCGCGACCGGGGTGCTACCGATCCTGATCGGCGAGGCGACGAAGCTCGCCCCCTATCTGATGGATCATGACAAGGAGTACCTCGCGGTGATCCGCCTCGGCATCGCGACCGATACCCAAGACCTGACGGGCACGGTCCTCGCGGAGGCCCGGGTGCCCGCGCTCTCCCGCGAGGACATCGAGCGCGCCTGCGCGCCGCTCACCGGGGTCATCGCGCAGGTCCCGCCGATGTACTCCGCGGTCCACCACGCGGGGCGGCGTCTCTACGAGTTGGCGCGGGCGGGGGTCGAGGTGGAGCGCGCGGCCCGGGAGGTGGTCGTGCACTCGATCAGGGTCGAGGCGCTCGCGCTGCCGCACGTGACGCTCCGGATCGTCTGCGGCAAGGGGACCTACGTGCGGACGCTTGCCGCCGACCTCGGGCGCGCCCTCGGCGTCGGAGGCGCCGTCGACCGCCTGGTCCGGACGCGCGTCGGCCCGTTCCGGGTCGAGGACGCGGTCGGCTGGGCGCTCGTGGAGGCGGGGGTCGCGAGCCGGCTCTGGCCGGCCGTGCTGGCGCCGGACGCGGCCGTGGCGGCGCTGCCGCCGGTCGTACTGGACGAGGCGGCGGCGGACGCGTGGCTCCAGGGCAGGAGCGTGCCGGTGGAGGAGGAGGGCCCCGACGGTCTCGCGCGCGTGTACGGCGCCGGGCGGAGGTTCCTCGGAATCGGGCGTCTGGTACCGGGGGGTCGGGTCAGGCCCGAGCGGATACTCCATGCGGATCGTCCGGGGACTCCAGCCCTCCCCGCCTGACCTGCCGCCGAGCGTCGTCGCCCTCGGCGCCTTCGACGGGATCCACCTGGCTCACCAGACGATCCTCGACCTCGCGGTCGCGCGCGCGCACGCGCTCGGCGCCAGCGGGGTCGCGTGCACCTTCGACCCCCATCCGCTCCAGGTGCTCCGGCCCGGGCAGGCCCCCGAGCCGATCGCGACGCTCGCGGAGCGCCTCGAACTGATCGCCGCGCGCGGAATCGACGTGACGGTCGTCATCCCGTTCACGCTCGAGTTGTCGCAGGTCGAGCCCGAGGCGTTCGTCGAGGAGGTCCTCGTCGGCACGCTGCGGGCGCGCGAGATCGTGGTGGGCTTCAACCACACCTTCGGCCGCGGCGCGCGCGGCGACGCCCGGCTCCTCCAGTCGCTCGGGCCCCGGTTGGGCTTCCGCACCCATGTCATCCCCCCGCTCGAGGTCGGCGGCACGCCCGTGTCCTCCTCGGCCGTCCGCGAGGCCCTGCGGGCGGGCGACGTCGCCCTCGCCCGGCGCCTGCTCGGCCGGCCCTGGACCGTGCGCGGGGTCGTCGTCCGTGGCGCCGGTCGCGGACGCCGACTCGGGTTTCCCACCGCCAACGTCAGGCCCGACCGCCCGCTGCTCTTGGCGACCGGCGTCTACGCAGGCTACGCCCGGATCGGTCTGGAGGAGACGGGCGGTCAATCGGGCGAGGGTGGCCACAAGTGCGTCGTGAATGTCGGGTACCGGCCGACCTTCGGCGAAGACCAGTACTGGGTCGAGGCCTATCTCATTGATTTCTCAGGAGATCTCTACGACCGACCGATCAGCCTCGCCCTCGCCGAGCGAATCCGCGAGGAACGCAAGTTCCCGGACCTCGACGCGCTGGTCAAGCAGGTGCGCGCCGACGTCGAGACCGCCGTCGGACTTCTCTGACAGACCTTTACTTCCGGCTGACGCCGTGCTACCGTAAATCCGTAATTTAACAGGGGACATGAGATTCGAACCCGCCCGGTGGGCAGAGGGCTTCTGCTCGGGGCGCGGCGATTGGGGCGGACGAACCGTCCCCCGGAAGGAGACCGGAATGGCTCTGGCCGTCGACCGGAAGAAGAGCCTGATCGAGCAGTTTCGGACGCACGAGGCAGACACGGGGTCGCCAGAGGTTCAGATCGCCCTCCTGACAGAACGGATCAACGGCCTCACGGAGCACTTCAAGACCCACGCGAAGGACCATCACTCCCGCCGAGGCCTTCTCATGCTGATCGGGAAGCGCCGCGGGTTGATCGAATACCTGCGCAAGAAGGACCCCGAGCGGTACCGCGCCGTCACCGAAAAACTCGGTATCCGTCGGTGACGGCGGCCGCCGGTCGGCCGAGCCGCGCACCCCGCCAGGACGTACCCGACGCAGGAGGCAGAGCACGCGTATGACTCACACTGTGCGCACCGACGTCAACGGCCAGCCATTCTCCCTCGAAACCGGACGGGTGGCCAAGCAGGCGGACGGCGCCGTCGTCGTTCGTCACGGCGGCACCTTCGTGCTCGCCGCGTGCGTCGCGGCCAAGACCGCCAAGGAGGAGCAAGACTTCTTTCCCTTGACGGTCGAGTACCGAGAGCGCGCCTACGCGGGCGGCCGGATCCCCGGCGGGTACTTCAAGCGCGAGGGCCGACCGGTCGAGAAGGAAGTGTTGACCTCCCGCCTGATCGACCGCCCCATCCGGCCGCTGTTCCCGAAGGGCTTCGCCAACGAGGTGCAGGTGATCTGCCTCGCGATCTCGGCCGACCGGGACAACGACCCGGACGTGCTCGCGCTGAACGGCGCCTCGGCGGCGCTCTGCCTGTCGGGCATCCCCTTCCAGGGGCCGGTCGGTGCGGTGCGCGTCGGCCGGGTCGACGGCCGGCTCATCGTGAACCCGACGACGTCCGAGCAGTCCCTGTCGAGCCTCGACCTCGTGATCGCCGCCACCGAGGAGGCCGTGCTGATGGTCGAGTCGGGCGCCAGCGAGGTCGGCGAGGAGACGATGCTCGAGGCGATCGCCTTCGGTCACGAGCACTGCCGGCGGCTGGTCCGGCTCCAGAAGGAGCTGGCCGCCAAGGCCGGCAAGCCGCGCTGGCCGTTCGATCAGAACGCCGGGCGCGACCCCGCGCTCGAGACCCGCGTCCGCGAGCTCGCGGCGCCGCGGGTCCTCGCGGCACTCGGCACCCACGACAAGCAGGCCCGCGCCGAGGCCCTGACCCGGGCGTTCGAAGAGGTCGTCCACGCGCTCGGCGCCGACGAGGCCCAGCGGGCCAAGGTCCGCGAGGCGTTCGAGCGGGTCGAGAAGGCCGAGGTGCGACGCCTGATCGTCGAGCAGGGCGTCCGCGTCGACGGGCGGAAGGTGGGCGAGATCCGCCCGATCTGGGCGGAGGTCGGCTACCTGCCGCGCGCCCACGGCTCGGCCCTGTTCACGCGCGGCGAGACGCAGGCCCTGGTGGCCGCCACGCTCGGCACCAAGAACGACGAGCAGAAGATCGAGGCGCTCGAGGGCGAGTCGTATCGCTCCTTCATGCTCCACTACAACTTCCCCTCCTTCTCGGTGGGGGAGGTGCGGCGCTTCGGCTCCCCGGGGCGGCGGGAGATCGGCCACGGCGCGCTCGCCGAGCGGGCCATGCTGCCGGTCGTGCCGCCGAAGGAGCAGTTCCCGTACACGATCCGGATCGTCTCCGACATCCTCGAGTCCAACGGCTCGTCGTCGATGGCGACCGTCTGCGGCGCGTCGCTGGCCCTCATGGACGCGGGCGTGCCCCTCCGGGCGCCGGTGGCCGGCATCGCCATGGGCCTCGTCAAGGAGGGGGACCGTGTCGGCATCCTGACCGACATCATGGGCACCGAGGATCACTACGGCGACATGGACTTCAAGGTCGCCGGGACCGAGAAGGGCATCACCGCCCTCCAGATGGACATCAAGATCGCCGGCGTCTCGGTCGAGATCATGCGCGCGGCGCTCGCCAACGCCCGCGAGGCGCGGCTCGCCGTGCTGGCCAAGATGCGCGAGACGATCGAGAAGCCGCGGACCGAGCTGAGCCCGTACGCGCCCCGCTTCGTGACGATCAAGATCCGCACCGAGAAGATCCGCGAGATCATCGGCCCCGGCGGCAAGGTGATCCGGGGGATCCAGGAGGAGACCGGCACCAAGATCGACGTCGAGGACGACGGGCGGGTGACGATCTTCTCGCCGGACAACACCTCGGTGCAGCGCGCGCTCGCCATCGTCCAGGACATCTGTCGCGAGGTCGAGCTCGACCGCATCTACGTCGGCAGGGTGAAGAAGATCGTCGAGTTCGGCGCGTTCGTCGAGGTGATTCCCAACACGGAGGGGCTGCTCCACATCTCCCAGATTGCCGAGAGCCGTATCCGCGCGGTCAGCGACGTGCTGAGCGAGGGCGACGAGGTGCTCGTGAAGGTCATCGAGATCGACCAGAACGGCAAGATCCGGCTGAGCCGGAAGATGGCGCTCCGCGAGCAGCCGGCGCTGGCGGACAAGGAGAAGTTGAGGAACCCCGCCGCGGCCAACCCGCCGCGCGAGTAGGGGTCGCCCGGCCGGCTCGAGGGTCGCCGCTCGGGCCGGGGGCAGGGGAGCGAACGGAGCGGGCGCTCCGGCGCCGCCGCGGCGAGGCGAGACCCGAGTGAGAGAGGCCGGCCGCCCCGGGGCCGGACACGAGATGGAAGACTACCGGAAGAGCGTGCTGCCCAACGGGATCCGCGTCGTCACCGAGCGGATGGAACAGGTCCGCTCGGTCGCGGTCGGCATCTGGGTCGACACGGGGTCTCGCAACGAGGCGGCGGAGCGCGGGGGCATCTCCCACCTCATCGAGCACCTGGTCTTCAAGGGCACGGCCACCCGCAGCGCCCAGGAGATCGCCCGCGTCATGGACTCGGTGGGGGGGCAGACGGACGCCTTCACGACCAAGGAGCACACGTGCTTCTACGTCCAGGTGCTCGACGAGCACCTGGCGCTCGCCGTGGAGCTGCTGGCCGACATTCTCCGCAACCCCCTCTTCGACCCCGCCGAGCTCGAGCGCGAGAAGTCGGTCGTCCTCCAGGAGATTAAGATGGTGGAGGACACGCCCGACGACCTGATCCATGACCTCTTCGCGGTGCGGATGTGGGAGGGACATCCGCTCGCCCGGCCGATCCTCGGGACGCGCGCCGCCGTCAGCGGCTACGGCGCGGAGACGGTGCGCCGCCATTTCGAGGACGAGTACGTGCCCGCCCGCATCACCGTCGCGGTCGCCGGCAACGTGACCCACGACCGGGTCGTCGACCTCTTCGCCGCGTGCTTCGACGGCTTCGACCGGCCGGCGGCCCGCCGCGAGGACTCCCGCCCGGCCCTCCACGCGGGCATCGACATCGTGACGAAGTCGCTCGAGCAGGTGCACCTCGTCGTCGGCTTCCCCGGCCTGGATCACACCGCGCCGGAGCGCTACGCCCTCTACCTGCTCAACGACATCATCGGCGGCAGCATGTCGTCCCGCCTCTTCCAGGAGGTTCGCGAGCGCCAGGGGCTCGTCTACTCGATCTACTCGGGGACGCAGGCCTACCGCGACACGGGCGTCCTCTACATCTACGCGGCGACCGACCCGCCGAACTTCTCGAAGCTCGTGAAGGTCGTGCTGAAGGAGCTCCGCGCGGTCAAGAAGGACGGCGTCACGCCCCGGGAGCTCGCGCACGCCAAAGCCCATCTCAAGGGGAGCCTGATGCTGTCGCTCGAATCGACCTCGAGCCGCATGAACCGTCTCGCCAAGCAGGAAATGCACTTCGGCTCCTTCTTCACGATCGACTCGATGCTCCAGGCCATCGACGGCGTGCGCGTCGAGGAGCTGCAGGCCCTGGTCTCGGACCTCCTCGACGAGGCCCGCCTCACGCTGGTGACGCTCGGTCCGCTCGGCCGCCGGAACCTGCCGCGCGAGCTCCTCCGCCACTACTAGGCCGGCAGATCTGACTTGTCCCCGCCGTCGGCCGCGGGTATTTTGAGGGCGGCCGCATGATCGCCCGGTACACGCGCGACGAGATGGCCGCCCTCTGGAGCCCGGCGGCGAGGTACGCCGGCTGGCTCCAGGTGGAGCTGGCCGTCTGCGAGGTGTACGCGCGGCGAGGCCGGATCCCAAGCGACGCGGTCGAGCGCATCCGCCGCGCGGCGCGGATCGACGCCCGGCGGATCGACGAGATCGAGGCCACCACGCGCCACGACGTCGTCGCCTTCCTCGCCCAGCTCGAGGAGGCCATCGGCGCGGACTCCCGGTTCGTCCACCTGGGGCTGACGTCGTCGGACGTCGTCGACACCGCGCTCGCGCTCCAGCTCCAGCGGGCCGCCGACCTCGTGCTCCAGGGCCTCGAGCGCCTCCGCGAAACGCTCCGCCGGCTCGCCCTCGCCCACAAGGAGACGCTGATGGTCGGCCGCACCCACGGCGTCCACGCCGAGCCGACCACCTTCGGGCTCAAGGCGGCCCTCTGGCACGCCGAGGCGGGCCGAAACCTCGAGCGCCTGCGGCGGGCCAAGGAGGCCGTGCGGGTCGGGAAGATCTCGGGCGCGGTGGGGACCTTCGCTCACGTCGACCCCGACGTCGAGGAGGAGGTCTGCCGCGAGCTCGGGCTCGTCCCGGAGCCGGTCTCCACCCAGGTCGTCCAGCGCGACCGGCACGCCGAGTTCGTGGGCGCGCTCGCGCTCCTCGCGGCCTCGCTCGAGAAGATCGCCCTCGAGATCCGGAATCTCCAGCGCACCGAGGTCCTCGAGGCGGAGGAGCCCTTCGCGGAGGGCCAGACGGGCTCGAGCGCGATGCCGCACAAGCGCAACCCGGTCGGCGCGGAGCAGGTGTGCGGCCTGGCGCGCCTCGTGCGGGCGAACGCGCTGGCCGCGCTGGAGGACGTCGCCCTCTGGCACGAGCGCGACATCAGCCACTCCTCCGTGGAGCGGGTGATCCTCCCGGACTCGACCAGTCTCGTGGACTACATGCTCCACCAGATGGACCGGATCCTCGCCGGGCTCCAGGTCTACCCGGCCCGCATGCGCGAGAACCTCGACCGGACGCACGGGCTCATCTTCTCGCAGCGGGTGCTCCTGGCGCTCACCGAGCGGGGGCTCCCCCGGCAGCGCGCCTACGAGCTCGTGCAGCGCAACGCCATGCGGGCCTGGCGCGAGCGGCGCTCGTTCCACGAGTTCCTCGCCGCCGACCCCGACGTGACCGCCACCCTGAGCCCGGCCGCGCTCGGGAGCTGCTTCGACGCCGCCTGGTACCTGCGCAATGTCGACGCCGTCTACAAGCGGCTCGGGCTCGTCCCGTAGGCCGCGGGGGGGACCATGACCGTCGAGATCCGCGGCAAGCTCTACGAGGGGAAGGCCAAGATCGTCTACGCGACCGACAGTCCGAAGCTGATCGTCCAGTTCTTCAAGGACGACGCGACCGCCTTCAACGCCCAGAAGCGCGGGACCATCGCCGGCAAGGGCGTCGTCAACAACCGCGTCTCGGCCCGGCTGTTCGAGCTCCTCGGGCGCCGGGGCGTGCCCACCCACTACGTGGCGACCCTCTCCGAGCGCGAGATGCTCTGCCGGCGGCTCGACATCATCCGGATCGAGGTGATCGTGCGCAACGTGATCGCGGGCAGCCTCGCCACGCGGACCGGCGTCGAGGAGGGGGGCCCGGTCGTGCCCCCGGTGGTCGAGTTCTACTACAAGTCGGACGAGCTCGGCGACCCGATGATCAACGACGACCACGTCCGCCTCCTGGGGCTGGCGACCCCCCCGGAACTGCGGTGGATCCGGCGAACCGCCCTCCGCGTGAACGGGGTGCTCCGCCCGCACCTGGCCCGGCGCCGGCTCCGGCTCGTCGACTTCAAGCTCGAGTTCGGCCGCGCGGGCCGGCGGCTCGTGCTGGGGGACGAGATCTCCCCGGACACCTGTCGGCTCTGGGACGCCCGCACCCGCGAGCGCCTGGACAAGGATCGCTTCCGGCGCGACCTCGGGGCGGTCGAGGAGGCCTACCAGGAGGTGTACCGGCGCCTGGTCGGCGCCGGGGGCCCGGGGCGGTGAAGGCCCGCGTGCTCATCCGGCTCAAGCGCGGCATCCTGGACGTCCAGGGCAGCGCGGTCCTGCGCGCCCTCGCGGGCCTGGGCTACGCGGAGCTCAGGGAGCTCCGGGTCGGCAAGGTGGTCGAGCTCGACCTCGACGCGGCGGATCCGACGGCGGCGGCCGCGCGGGTCGAGGAAATGTGCCGGAAGCTCCTCGCCAACCCGGTCACCGAGGACTTCAGCATCGAGTGTCCCTTGCCTTGACGCGGCGCCCGCGTTTAAGATATGGGTGCGTGGCGAGTCGCGTGAATCCGCAGGGTGAGAGGAGACCGTCCGCCCCATGAGATTTGGCGTGGTCGTGTTCCCGGGCACGTGGAGTGACTGCGACTTCCACTACGTCATCGGCGAAGTGCTCCAGCAGCCGGTCAAGTACGTCTGGCATCGCGACCGTAACCTGGCCGAGTTCGACTGCATCGTCCTGCCCGGCGGCTTTTCGTACGGCGACTACCTGCGCGCGGGGGCGATCGCCGGCCGGTCGCCGGTGGTCGAAGCCCTGCCCGAGTTCGTCGCCCGCGGCGGGGTCGTGCTCGGG
>Ga0209689_1000994_pt1 | contig 20711 bp, 16 predicted proteins | sample GraSoiAngelo_149_FD_187119 | JGI IMG/M metagenome (GOLD analysis project Ga0209689, IMG submission 187119) | Grasslands soil microbial communities from the Angelo Coastal Reserve, California, USA - 14_1009_09_30cm (SPAdes) (version 2) | ecosystem: Environmental > Terrestrial > Soil > Grasslands ... | reverse complement strand
GGCCAGAACCGTGCTTGAATCCGCGCATCGGCCGCCCCTATGAGTAGGAGCGCCCCGGATACGAGAAGCACGACGCCTGCCGCTCTTCGGCCGAACGAGACCTCGGGCGGTGCCAACAGCAGCCGTCCGAAGTGCGACCCTGCGGCATGGTCGGTGGGGACACTTGGCAAACGTCGGCACGGACACAGCGGGCGTCCACAGCGCGGGGCAGAGTTCCCGCCCATGGACATCAAATACACGGGACTACGGCTTGGCATGCGCACGCTCGGACGGCTCTCGGACGGCATCCGGCTCGGCTGGGAGACCGGGTTCGACTCCGGCCGCACGCTCGACTACGTCTACCGCAACAAGGCAAGCGGCATCACGCCGCTCGGCGCGCTCATGGACCGCGCCTACCTCGATCACCCCGTCTGGAAGGCGGCGCGCCTCCGCCGCGACGTCCTCGTCGCGCAGCTCCGTGACGCGCTGGCGGGGTACGACCATCCCACGCTCTTCGACACCGCGGCGGGCCAGGGCTCGTATCTCTTCGCGCTCTCGCCGAACGGCGCGACCATCTGGGCGGGCGACCACTCGCCGGACGAGGTCGCTCAGGGCAACGACCGCGCGCGGAGCGAAGGCCGCACCGACATCCGCTTCGCGTACGCGAACGCGTTCGACGACGCGACCTGGCCGGTCGGCGGGATCGACGTCCTGGTGACCTCGGGGTTCTTCGATATCCTCACCGAGCCCGAGGAGTTCCGGAAGGTGCTGGCGGCGGGCACGCGCGCGTCGCATCCCGGCTCGCGCTGGGTCTTCACGATGATGGAGGGCCACAGCGATCCGACGCTGCTGCGCGAGGTCCTCGTGAACCGCGACCAGAAGCCCTGGATCGCCGTCCTGCGCCCGGCCGAGGACATCGTGCGCTGGGCCGCGCCGCTTGGCTGGCGCCTCGAGCGCCTCGAGCGGGAGCGCTACGGCTTCTTCGCGGTGGCGACCCTCGTTCGCGCCTTCCCTTCGCGCTGACTCGGCCGAACGCGGACCGCTCGATAGAGGGCTTGGCGGCCGTTACGCGTCCCCTCGTCCACCGTTAGTCCCGCAGATCACACAGAGGGGGATGTCCGTGAAGCTCGTCCAGATCGCGGTCGGCTGCGTGGTCCTGCTCGCGCTGTCGCTCGTCCAGGGCTCCGGAGCCTCGGCCGCCTCGAACTTCACCCTGTTCGGCGACGCGACCCTCGTCTCGCCCGGCCAGAGCTCGCAGACTGCGGCGCAGCTACGGTCTACCGCCGGTGGCATGGTGTTCGGCGGCATCGACTTCGCGATCCCCGCGGGGACGACGTTGAACGACTACCAGAACCTGTCGACGGACTACCTGTTCACCGCCAGCAGCTGCGGCGGCCGTTCTCCGCGCTTTGTGATCGATATCGACGGGTCGACCATCAACGTCTACCTCGGGCCGCCGCCGAGCTACACCGGCTGCCCGCCGAACCTCTGGAGCAACACCGGCGACCTGCTCACGCCGACGAGCTTCGTCGACACGAGCAACCTGGCCGGCGGAACGTTCTACGACCCCTGGGCCCTCGCGCTGGCGAGATACGGGACGCACGCCGTCACCGGCGTCCAGCTCATCACCGACTCGAGCTCGTTCTTCGGCGGCGCGACCCAGACGGTCCTCGTCGACAACGTCATGATCAACAGCACGACCTTCACCTTCGAGCCGAAGAACGAGGGGAACCAAGGGAACCAGGGGAAGTTCGGTCAGTGCAAGCACGGCGGCTGGCGGAACATCACGTCGGCGCCCGGCCCCTTCCGCAATCAAGGCCAGTGCGTCAGCCATTTCGCGCGCGGGGACAAGCACCACGGTGAGGACCGCGGCCACGACGGCGATGTCGAAGACCAGGACGACGACGACTAGGAGCTAGCTAGCCACTCGAGAGAAAGGGGGCCCCCGAGCGATCGGGGGCTTCTTCTTGGTCGGACCAACCGGTCGAGCTGGCCGATCGCTCTCACGCCGGCGTCGCAGCCTCCGTTCGCGGCGCCTTTTGGCAGCTCGGGCAATACCAGCTCTTGCGGAACTCGCCGGGGTGATAGCCGCGCTCGATCGGCGTGCCGCACCGGTAGCAGGGCCGGTCGGTGCGCTCCTGCACCCAGACGCGCTGGCTCCGATCGAGCACGAACCGCGTGCGGCGCGCGCCGCCGTCGCGGTTGCGACGCATGAGATCGCGCGCGGTCACGAGGATCGTCTCGAGCGTCCGGTCGTCCAGGTCGCGCACTTTCGTCCACGGCCACACGCTGGTGAGGAAGAGGACCTCGTTCTTGTACTCGTTGCCGATCCCCGAGAGCGTGCGCTGATCGAGGAGCGCGGTCGCGATGTCGCGCTCGGGCTCGGCGCGCACGCGGCGGATCCCCTCGGCGAGGTCGAAGCCGTCGGCGATGACGTCGGGCCCGAGCGCCGGCAGCAGCGGATGGAGCGCGGCCTCGCCGGCCGCGAACAGCTCGACGATCGGCGGCGTGAAGCACACGGCGACGTACGCGTCGGTGCGGACGACGACGCGGGCCTTTGACGGGGCGTGCCACCAGCGCTCGCCGGGCCGGTACACATGCCACATCCCCGTCATCTTCATGTGCGTGTGCAGGACGACGTCCTCGCCGTCGGTCGTGAACGTGATGAGCAGATGCTTCCCGTTCGACTCGACGGCCTTCACCGTGCCGCCGACGACCGTGCGCCGGGACGCCGCGAGCGAGGTTTTCGGCGCGATGAGGGTGAGCTCGGTGACGGTGCGGCCGGCGAGCGCGCGGCGCAGGACGGTCGCCGCGCGAAAGATCGTGTCGCCCTCAGGCACGGCTCACGCGCCGCAGATATCCGCGCGGCGTCCGCGCGAAGCCGGCCTCGCGGAGCGCCTCCGCGATGGGCGTCTCGTCCACTGGCGAGCCGTCGACCGTCTCGATGAAGAGGGTGCGCTGCCCGTCCGGCCCGACCTCCGCGGCGAGCGCGCGGGCGAGCGCGCCGTGCGTCCGCTCCGCGTCGGCCTCCTCGCGCGCGAACGTGAGCAGGTGCTCCTCGCCGCGGCCGAGCCACCCGGCGAGCGCGCCGTCGACGAGGACGACGAGCGCGCCTGCGGCGCGCATCGGCCGGCGGCCCTCGGGACGATCGGGCCAGCCGAGCGCGGCGCCATACGGATTCGCCGGATCGGTCGCCGCGAGCACCGTCGCATGCGGCTCCTCGGGGCGCTCGCGGACCGCCCGCAGACGATCGACGGCGCCGGGAAGCGCGAACTGCGCGGCCCCGCAGCCCGCGACGAAGTAGCCGCGGCGTGCGCGGCCGGCGTCCTCCATCGCCTTGAGGATCCCGTACGCCGCCGCGAAGCCGCCGCCGAACGTCTCCGCCCGCACGGTCTCGCGCGTCACCAGGCCGTGGCGGTCGAGCAGCGCGCGGACCTGGGCGGTCGCGCGCTCGGTCGGCGTGGCCGGCGCGTCGCCTGCCGCCGCGGTCAGCGACCAGCGTCCGGCGACGTCGTCGCGGAGACCTCGACCGGCCGCGACGCGACGCGATCGCCGCACCGGCGCGATGAGCGCGCGCACCGCGTGGAAGGTGTCGTTCGTGACCTCCCCCGCCCACACGAGATCCCAGAGGGCGTCGCCGAGCTCGGGCGCGAAGCCACCGCGCGCCGCGGCGAGCAGCTGCGGGAAGAACGACGCGCCACGCGCGGCCAGCACCTCGCGCAGACGGTCGTGGATCGGCCGGTCCGGCAGGGTCTCCTGCGCCGGCCGCAGGAGCGGGAAGTGCTCCGCGAGGAAGAGCGCGACCTTGCCGTCTTTCGGGCCGAGCGCGCCGCCGCCCATCCACATCACCTCGCCCGAAGCGAGAAGGGCGTCGAGGTCACGCGGGTCGTATCCCTTCACGCGCGCAGGGAGGATCCGCGACTCGAGGTCCGACGCCGGTGCGAAGGCACCCTCGAGCTTCGCGATGGCGTCGAGCAGCGCGGGCTGCCCGCGCTGGGGCGTGTCGATCCCGTGCCAGGCGACGGCGAAGCGGCCGAGCGCGTCCTGCTCGACCGGCTCGACCTCGCGTCGCAGACGCGCGAGCGAGCGCCCCCGCAGCGTGCGCAGCACGCCCGTGTCGCACCAATCGGTGCCGCTCGTGCCGGGGCGGAACTGTCCCTCGACGACAGTCCCCGCCTCCGCGAGGCGGCGGAGCGCCTCCAGCACCGGCCCGGCCGGAACGCCGAACCGGCGTCCCGCGTCCGCGGCCGCGAACGGGCCGTGCGTCCGGGCGTAGCGGCGAAGGAGCGACGTGAGCGGATCGACGTCGCCCTCGAGGAACGCGTCGGGCAGGCCGAGCGGCAGGCCGACGCCGAGCGCGTCGCGGTAGCGTCCGGCATCCTCGGCCGCGATGAACCGCGCGTCGCCGGCGATGCGGATCTCGATGGCGCGACGCTCGCTGACGAGCGCGCCGATGTGATCGTCGGCGGCGACCGGATCGGCGGACCGCGCCGCGATCTCCTCGCGCGTGAGGTCGCCGAGCCGAAGGAGCATCTCGTGGACGCCATCGGGGTGTCGCGCGGCGCGCTCACGCGTGAGGTGCTGGAGGGAGAGCTCGAGCTCGCTGACGGCGTCGGGGTCGAGGAGCTCGCGCAGCTCGACCTCGCCGAGCAGGGCGCGCAGCTGGGCCGGATCGACCGTGAGCGCCTGCGCCCGCAGCTCCGCGAGCGGCGCGTCGCCTTCGTACATGAAGTTCGCGACGTAGTTGAAGAGGAGCGACGCGGCGAACGGCGACGGCGTGCGCGTGTCGACGGTAACGACGCGGATCTTCCGCGAGCGGATGCCGGCGAGGAGCTCGACGAGCCCGGGCATGTCGAAGACGTCCTGGAGGACCTCGCGGTAGGTCTCGAGGACGATCGGAAACGCCTCGTAGCGGCTCGCGACGGCGAGAAGATCCGCGGACCGCTTGCGCTGCTGCCACAGCGGCGCGCGCTGACCGGGACGTCGCCGCGGCAGCAGGAGCGCGCGCGCCGCGTTCTCGCGGAAGCGCGCGGCGAAGAGCGCCGTCGTCGGCGCGCCAAGATTCGCCGCGCGCGCCCCGCCGCCGCCGACGGAGAGCGAGCGCTGCACGAGCTCGCTCACCGTGTCGGGGTCGGGAAGGAGAAGCTCGACCGGCGGCGGCTGATCGGTCGCCGGGAACCTGACGACGATGCCGTCGTTCGTCCAGAGGATGTCGGGCTCGTCGGCGTCGCGCTCGCGCACCAGCGCGCCGATCGCCATCGCCCACGGCGCGTGCACCGGCGCACCGAAGTGGCTGAGGATGCAGACGCGCCAGTCGCCCATGTCGTCGAGATAGCGCTCGATGACGATCGTGCGGTCGTCGGGGACCGCGCCCGTCGCCGCCTCCTGCTCATGCAGGTACTGAAGGAGGTTTCGCGCGGCGCCTTCGGCGAGCGCGTGCTTGCCGACGAGCTCCGCCGTGGCGTCCTCCGGCGTGAGCGAGCGCATGCGCCGCGCGAGCGCCCCGATGGCCTTGCCGAACTCGAGCGGCCGCCCCGGGTTCTCGCCGTGCCAGAACGGCATGCGGCCCGGCACGCCGGGCGCCGGCGACACGAGGACGCGGTCCTGCGTGATCTCCTCCACGCGCCAGCTCGACGCGCCGAGCAGGAAGACGTCTCCCTCCTTGGTCTCGAAGACCATCTCCTCGTCGAGCTCGCCCACGCGGCCCTTCCCCTTCTCCGCGCCCGCCAGGAACACCCCGTAGAGGCCGCGATCCGGAATGGTGCCGCCGTTGCTGATCGCGACCACCTTGGCGCCCTCGCGCGAGCGCACGACGCCCGCCGTGCGGTCCCACACGACACGCGGCCGGAGCTCGGCGAACTCGTCCGACGGATAGCGTCCAGAGAGCATGTCGAGGACGCCCTCGAAGGCGCTGCGCGGCAGCTCGGCGAATGGCGCCGCGCGGCGCACCACGCGCTCGAGGTCGTCGACCGGCCAGTCGTCCATGCTCGCCATCGCGACGACCTGCTGCGCGACGATGTCGAGCGGATTGCGCGGATACCGCAGCGGCTCGACGGCCCCGGCCTGCATGCCCTCGGTGATCGCGGCGCACGCGAGCAGGTCGCCGCGATATTTGGGGACGATGACGCCGGTCGAGGGCTCGTCGATGCGGTGGCCGGCGCGGCCGATGCGCTGCATCCCGCTCGCGACCGAGGGGGGCGATTCCACCTGGATGACGAGGTCGATCGCCCCCATGTCGATGCCGAGCTCGAGCGAGCTCGTCGCGACGAGCGCGGGGAGCCGGCCCGACTTGAGGTCGTCCTCGATGCGGAGGCGCTGCTCGCGCGCGATCGAACCGTGGTGCGCGTGTACGAGCTCCTCGCCGGCGAGCTCGTTCAGCGCCGCGGCGAGCCGCTCCGCGAGGCGTCGCGAATTCACGAAGATCAAGGTCGAGCGGTGCGCGCGGATCAGCTCGAGCAGCCGTGGATGGATCGCTGGCCAGATCGAGGAGCGCTGCACCGCCGTGACGGGACCGCTCGGGATCTCCGCGGGCTCGCCCAGGCGCGCCATGTCCTCGACCGGCACCTCGACGCGCAGCTCGAGCGCCTTGCGCCGCCCGGCGTCGAGCACGCGCACGGGCCGCGGCGATCCCGTGTCGTCGAGGCCGCCGAGGAAGCGCGCGATCTCGTCCAGCGGGCGCTGTGTCGCGGATAGCCCAACGCGCTGGAGCTTCGGCGCGCCCGCGCCGCGGAGCTCCTCCAGGCGCTCGAGCGTGAGCGCGAGGTGCGAGCCGCGCTTGCTCGGCACGACGGCGTGGATCTCGTCCACGATCACCGTCTCCACGCGCCGCAACGCTTCGCGCGCCAGGCTCGTGAGCACGAGGTAGAGCGATTCCGGTGTCGTGATGAAGATGTCGGCGGGCTCGCGCTGGAAGCGGGCGCGCTCGCGGGAGGGGGTGTCGCCGGTGCGGATCGCGACGGTCGGCTCGCGGTAGGGCACGCCGAGGCGCTGCGCCTGCCGCGTGATGCCGACGAGTGGCGCGCGGAGATTGCGCTCGATGTCGACGGCGAGCGCCTTGAGCGGCGAGACGTACACGATCCGCGTCGCCGGCTTCGCCGGAGCGGGCGCGAACATCAGCCGATCGATGGCGGCAAGGAACGCGGCGAGGGTCTTCCCGGATCCCGTCGGGGCGAGCACCAGGGCGGACTCGCCCGCGACGATCGCCGGCCACGCGAGCTCCTGCGCGCGCGTCGGCGCCGCGAACGTGGCCTCGAACCACGCTCGGGTCGCGGGATGGAAGGTCGCGAGAGGATCGGTCCCCACGCGAAAAGACTAGGCCGCGCCGCGACTTAGGGCGCGGCGATCGTGGACTGGGTCCACTCCCGAGAAGAGCGCGGATCCGTCGCCATGCCGGGAACGCACGTGAGGACCCGTGGCGCGGGCGTCGCGAGGGTCACTGACTGCCCCGGAGGAACACGCACGACGAGGACCGACTGGGCCGGACAGCCCTGCGGCCCCAGCAAGAAGCCCGGCGGCACGCGCGCGGGCGCCGCTACCACACGGCTCGGCTCGGGCGACGGCGCTGGAGTCGCCACCGGGGAGCGCGCCGGATCGTGCGGGAGGGCGAACAGGACGAAGAGCGCGCATACGACCGCGACCGAGGCCAAGGAAAGGAGACGCGTGCGAACGAGGGCCGGCGGCTCGGCCGGGGGCGCAGCCTCCTCGACGATCACGTCATCTCAACGCCGTGAGACGGTGATCGTTCCGCGTGTCTAGCGGAGCAGCTCCGCGATCGCGGCGAGCGAGTACGGACCGAGCGTCCGCGAGCTGATCTGGTACGTGATCCCCCGCTCGGTCCAGCGCACCGCGTTCGGGACCGCGCCGATCGCGCTCTGCGCCTGCGCGTAGTTCCCGTGGACCGTGAGCCCGCCCGCCGCGGCCGCCGACGGCATGTTGATCGGAGGCGCCTCGGGCAGCGGCGACACGGTCACGAGGTCGTTGCTGTCGCGGAGCCGGTACGTCATCACGGCCGCGCCGGGGCGGAGGAGCCCGGTCTCCCCGGTGTACTGCGCGCGCGCGGTCAGCACGGCCACGTCGGCGGGCAAGGTGAGGTTGACCTTTGGCGCCGGCGGCAGGTTCGCCAGCGTCTCCATGCGCGCGGGTGCGACAGTCTCCTGAACGGCGGTCTCGTGCGGAACCGCGTTGACGCTCGCGATGAGCGCGAGCGCCACCGCCGCCGCCGCGAGCGGCAGGACCCACGGGAGGCGCGGCCCCCTGCCTCCCCTTCCTCCCGCCCCGTCGAGGTCGAGGATCACGGCGGGATTGTGCCCCTAGGTGGTCTCTTTCACGGCGTCATTCGCGTTGCCGTACGCCCACACGTCGATCTCCGGGGTGTCAAGACCGTGTGCGCCGAGGATCGTCCCGATGTGGGCGCGGTGGTCGCTGCCGTGGTGTGCGAACTGCGTCACGAGCACCCAGGCGGTGATGAGCAGCGGCGGATCCGTCGGCTTCCGGCGTGGATCGCGGATGACGCGGTCGGGATCGAACTCCTGTCCGGCGAAGAGCTTCTCGACACCCTCCTCGAGATGCGGGAGATGGGCCGCGATCTCGTCGAGCGTCGCCTCAGCGTCCCTGTCCTCGCTGAGGAGCGGCTCCGGCATCTTCATGAACCGCGTGAGGTAGCGCTCCGCCGCGGCGACGATGTGCACGAACGTCCGCCGGATGCCGCCATACGTTCCCGGGACGGTGAGCTCGAGCTGCTCCTTGGTGAGTGCGCGGCACCGCTCGAGGAGCTGCTCCGTCGCCCAGACGTCGTGACGGAGCTGGCGGAGCATCGGTGGCGTCATCGGGTCTCCTTGGCCTCCCGGCTGGCGCCGAGCTCCATCGCGTACGGCCAGACCTGCAGATCGGGCGTCGTCAGCCCGTTCGCACCGAGGATCGTCCCGATCTGCGCCCGGTGGTCGCTCCCATGGTGCACGAACTGCGTGAGCGGTGCCCAGGCGTTCATCTCGAAGCGCGGATCGCCCGGCCGGCGGAGCGGAGTATCCAGGAGCAGCCGATCGGCATCGAGCTCGCCGCCGCCAAAGAGCCGCTCGACGCCGTCTTTCACGTGCGCGAGGTGCGCCGCGGCCTCGTCGAGCGTGACCTCGTGGTCCAGGCGGAACGGTGGATCGTGCAGAAGGGCGCCGAGCAGCCGCGTGAGATAACCCTCATCGGAGGTGACGATGTGCGCGAGCGTCCGGCGGATCGTTCCGTACGTCCCGGGCACGGTGAGCTCGAGCTGGGCTGTGCTGAGCTGACGACAGTGGGCGACGAGCCTCTCGGTGGCCCAGACGTCGTGCCGTAGCTGCCGCAGCATCGGCGGCGTCGTCATTGCTGCAGGATCGGACTACCGCGCTTGATGAACCTTCCGCGGCCCTTCCTGCCGAGGAACGTGTCTTTTTCCACGATGACCTCGCCGCGCGAGAGGACCGTTGACGCTTTGCCCCTCACCTTCCGCCCCTCATACGGGTTGTAGTCGACGCGCATGTGGTGGGTCTTCGCGGAGAGCGTCGTCGTGGAGCGGGGGTCCCAGACGACGATGTCGGCGTCGCTGCCGACGGCGATCGTGCCCTTCTTCGGGAACATCCCCATGAGCTTCGCCGGCGTGGTCGCCGTGACCTCGACCCAGCGGTTCAGCGTGATGCGCTTCTGCACCACGCCGCCGTCGTACAGGAGCACCATCCGCGTCTCCACTCCCGGCGCGCCGTTCGGGATCTTCGAGAAGTCGCCGACCCCGAGCTCTTTCTGCTTCGGCAGGCCCTGGTAGCCCTCCTTCATGCAGAACGGACAGTGGTCGGTCGACACGACCTGGAGGTCGTTCCGCGCGAGGCCCTTCCAGAGCTCGTCCTGGTGCCACTTCTCGCGGAGCGGCGGGCTCATGACGTACTTCGCGCCCTCGAACCCCGGCTCGTCGTAGCTGTCGATCGACAGGAAGAGGTACTGGGGACAGGTCTCCGCGTACGCCGGAAGGCCGCGATCGCGGAAGAGCCGGACCTGTTCGAGCGCGTGCGACGACGAGAGGTGCACGATGTAGAGGGGGACGCCGCCGGCCAGCTCGGCGAGGCGGAACGCGCGCGAGGTCGCCTCGCCCTCGGCTTCGGGCGGGCGCGTGAGCGCGTGCCACTTCGGCGCCGTGTGCTTCTGGGCGAGCGCGCGCTTCACGAGGACATCGATGACGCCGCCGTTCTCGGCGTGCATGCAGATGAGCCCGCCGTTCTCGGCGGTGCGCGAGAGCGCCTTGAAGATGGCCCCGTCGTCGACCATGAAGACGCCCGGATAGGCCATGAAGAGCTTGAAGCTGGACACGCCCTCCTTGACCATCGTGTCCATCTCTTTGAGCACTTTGTCCGAGACGTCCCTCACGATCATGTGCAGGCCGTAATCGATCACCGCTTTGCCACGGGCCTTCTTCAACCATGCGTCGCGTGCTTTCTCGAGCGGCTCGCCGAAGCCCTGCACGGCGAAGTCGACGATGGTGGTCGTCCCGCCGAACGCCGCCGCACGGGTGCCCGTCTCGAAGTCGTCGGACGCGAACGTCCCGCCGAACGGCAGCTCCATATGCGTGTGGACGTCGATACCGCCGGGGATCACGTACTTGCCGGTGGCGTTGATGCGCTTCGCACCGGCGGCCTTGAGCTCTTTGCCGATCATCGCGATCTTCTCGCCGTCGACGAGGACGTCGCCTCTATACGTGTCGGCGGCGGTGACGACCGTGCCGTTCGTGATGAGCGTCTTCCCCACGTCGCACTCCCCTCCGCTTGGAGCGCGGATGCTAGCGCGCGGCTAGTCGGAGACGCGGACGGTGGGCGCGCTGCGCCGCGGCCTCGGGAACGTCGCCCGGAGATCGGACGCCTGGACCTGGAAGAGTGCCTCGGGCTCGGTGAGCCCGGGCAGCGCGTGCCGGCCGAGGCCGTGGATCCCGACGCCGTCGGCGAGCTCCAAGCCATCGCAGGCGGCCGAGGTGAGCAGGATCTGCCCGCCGTGTCCCGCGGAGCAGACCCGCGCGGCGGTATGGACCGCGATGCCGACGTAGCCGGTCTCGGTGAGCTTCGAACGGCCGGTGTGGATTCCGATTCGGACGCGTACCGCCGCTCGGCGGGGCCAGGCCCGCTCGCCGAGCGATCGCTGGATCCCAAGCGCCGCGTCGACCGCGGGCCGCGCCTGCGCGAAGACGGCGAAGAACTCATCGGCCCGCGAGTCGACCTCGCTGCCGCCGGCCTCGCGGACGCTGGTCCGGATGAGCGTCCGCACGTCGCGCAGCAGGGCCGCGTAGGCGTCGCCGAGCCGCTGCAGCAGCTGGGTCGACCCCTCGATGTCGGTGAAGAGGAAGGTGACCGTGCCGCGTGGCAGGTCCTTCAAGCCGACCGCGCGCGCACGGCTCTCGCCATCCTGACGTTCCTTGCGCAGCTGGCCGTCGAAGAACCCGAGCGGGACGATGCCGTGCTTCTTCGCCGCGCGCAGAAGCCGCTGGCGTGCGCGCTCGCGCGCGGCCGCATCCTCGAACGCGGTCTGCTCGAAACGCGCGAGCGCGTTCCGCACGTGGGAGGCGTCGTTGATCGGCAGGCGGCGCCGGCCTGTCGAGTCGACGTAGGCGAACGCGCTATCCGGCAGGCGCGCACGGGCTTTGGAATCAAGGACTGACACGGGCTGGTGGTCTCCTCGGAGAGGGACATGATACCCGCGCACGGGTCGCTCTCGGGGCCAATGCGTCGAGGTTTACGCCGGCCGACCTGCGGACGTACTTCTCGACCCGTGCCGCCCTCGTGCTCGATGAGATCACGCAGCTCCGCGAACCCCCCCGAGGGGCGGTCCACTTCCCTCCCGGTCGGGCGAGGATAAGACCCTCACCCGACCGGTCCTCGGCGCTACGCCTTGTGCTCGCCGTCGCTCCGTGACGCGAGGCGGCGCATGACCTCCGCGAGATCGATGCCGAGAAGGGACTTCGCGATCGCGGTGCCTTCGGCGGCGGTACGGACGACCGTCTCGGTGAGCTTGCTCGCACCGCTTGGGTCGACGACCGTGAGGTTGTCGATGTTGCCGAGCGGAGCCGCGGCCTCGCGGACGATCGGCGGGACGAGCGGGAGGGTCTGGAGCAGCACCGCGGCCTCGTCGAACTTGCGGTAGGCGTCGGCGAGCAGCTCCTTCGCTTTCGCTTCGGCCTGACCGCGTGCGAGGATCGCCGCGCCTTCGGCCTCGCCGGTGAGCTGGAGCTGCCGCGCGTGCGCTTCGGCGGCGAGGATCGCCGCCTGGCGCGCGCCTTCGGCCCGGACGATGGCGGCCATTCGCTCGGCCTCGGCCGGCTTGATCGTGGTGGCGAGGAGCTCCTTTTCGCGTCGCGTCGCCTCGAGCTCCGCGAGCTCGGTCTGCTCCTTCACGACATCCTGCGTGGCGCTCGCCTGGGCGAGCGGACCGGACTGGTCCGCCTCGGCCTGTGCTTTCGCGATGATCTTCCGAGCGTCGGCGCGTGCGATCTCGCGGTCGCGCTCGGCCTGGATGATCACGCGTTGGGCCTCGTTCTCCTTCACGGAGGCTTCTTGCGACGCGCCCGCCTTCGCGATGCGTGCATCGCGTTGCACGCTGGCGAGGTTCTTCTCGCCGAGCTGCTCGATGTAGCCCTTCGTGTCCTGGATGCTCGTGATCGTGAGTGCGTCGATGTGGATGCCGCTCGCCTCGAGGTCGCCGCGTGCGGCCTCGGATACGGCTTGCTGGAACCGATCGCGGTCGGTGATGAGCTCCTCGATCGTGAGGGTCCCGGCGATGGAGCGGAGGGACCCTTCGAGGACCTTCTTGACCATCGTCTCGATCTGGCTGTCGGGCTCGCCGATGAATCGCTCGGCGGCCGCGCGCAGCCGTTCGGGCTCGCGCGCGATCTTGAACATCGCCTGTCCCGTGATGAGCACGCCGACGCCCTGCTTCGTCACGGCCTGGTTCTCGTGGGTGAGTCCGATCTCGACCTGACGTGCCGTGAGCTGGAGTCGGCCCACCTTGTTGACGAGCGGCCAGACGAACGTACCGGCGCCGACGACAACCTTGACGCCCTGATCGTGCGTGGTGATGAGCTCTCCGGTTTCGTTGCGGATCGTGCTGCCGCGGGCCCCGGAGATGACGAGCGCTTCGTTCGCGCCCGCCACCCGGTAGCGGCCGGCCGCGAACAGCGCGAGCAGGATCACGACGCCTATCGTCGCGAAGACCAGCTGTGTGACGGTGAGTGTCATTTTGGATCCCTTCTTTCCTGCGCGACACGCGGAAAGACGGGTGATTACGGCGGCTGGACCCCGCGGACCGTCAGCGCGAGGCCCCGCACGCCCGAGATCTCTACCTCCTGGCCGCGCGGGATGCGCGTCGCCGCGACCGCGGGAAGCGTCTGCACCGCGCCGTCGTAGCTGAGCGTGACGGCGCCACGCGATGCCGGGTCGATGCTCACGACGACGCGCGCACGACGGCCGACGAGCTCACGGAGCGCGGTGGGCTCGCGACCCTCGGCTCGGCGGAGCGCGGCGAACAGGCCGAACGCCACCGCCGCTCCGAAGGCGCCGAATCCGAGCGCGACGAGCGACTGGCCCAGCGGGCCGAAGCCAAACGCGGCCGCGCCGAAGAGCCCGCCGATGCCGAACATCGCGAGGAAGCCGAGGATGATGGGCAGGATCGTGGCGTCGTCGCTGCGACTCACGCGGAGGAACCGCACGTGCGGATGCGGAAGGCGGAGTGGCAGATGAACGCGTACGCGCATGCCGCTGCCGACGCTCGAGAGGAGGAGAAGAGCGGTCCCGAGCAACGCGGAGCCGGTGAAGATCAGCTCCAGTCCGCTCATGCTCGGATCGCCAGCTTTCTTGGAATGTGGCCCGATGCCACTGCTTCCAAGAGCCGATTCTACCGCGCCGATGTAACGATCAGACGATCATCGGAAACGCGTTTCCACGTCGCGAACGCCTCAGTAGGCGAGATTGATCGTCACGCTCTTGCGCTGGGTGAAGCTCTCGAGCATCCCCTCGAGCGAATTCTCGCGGCCGAGACCGCTCTCCTTAAAACCGCCGTAGGGCTGTCCCACGACCTGGCCGATGCCCTGATTGACCTGGACCCAACCCGCGTCGACCGCATGCGCGGTCCGTAGTGCCTTGCTGATATCGCGGGACCAGATGTAGGCGGCGAGCCCGTAGTGCGTGTCGTTGGCCATCCGAACCGCGTCGGCCTCGTCGCGCCAGGGGATGGCGACGAGCACCGGGCCGAAGATCTCTTCACGGGCGATCCGCCAGTCGTTCCGCACGTTCGCGAAGACGGTCGGCTCGACGTAGTACCCGGTCGCGAGCGGTCCTTCCGACGGCGGCGGGCCACCGATCACCGTCCGCGCGCCCTGCTGGTGGATGCCTTCGTCGATGTAGCCGACGACCTTGTCGAACTGCTGGCGGCTCACGATCGCGCCCATGTCGCTCGTTTCGTCGAGCGGATCGCCGACCTTCAGCTTCGCGAGCTTCGCCGCGAGCTTGTCGAGGAAGGGGTCGAAGACGCTCGAGTGGACGAAGAGCCGCGAGCCGGCCGTGCAGGACTGGCCCTGCCGGGCGAAGCGCATCGCTGCGATCACCCCATCGGCGGTGCGCTCCTCGTCGGCATCGGGGAACAGGATCTGCGGGCTCTTTCCGCCGAGCTCCAGCGTCACCGGGATGATGCGGTCGGCCGCCAGACGGAGGATCGCCTTCCCGGTCTCGGTGTTCCCGGTGAAGGAGATCTTCCGGACGAGCGGATGCTCCGCGAGCGGCGTGCCGACCTCCTCGCCCGTGCCGGTGATGACGTTGAGCACGCCCTTGGGGAGATGCGCGGCGCAGATGCGGGCCAGGTGAAGCACGGCGAGTGGCGCGTTCGCCGACGGCTTCAGCACGACGGTGTTGCCGGCGACGAGCGCAGGCGCGATCTTCCACGCGGCGATGAGGATGGGTACGTTCCACGGCACGATCGCCGCGACGACGCCGTACGGCTCGCGGCGCGTGTAGCTGAACATCGTCTCGCCGAGCGGGACCGTCTCGCCTTTGAGCTCGCCGCCAAGGCCGCCGAAGTAGCGGAAGACGTCGGCGACCGTCTTCGCCTCGGGGCGCGCCTGCGTGCGGATGGCGTTCCCCGTCTCGGTCGCGAGCGTGCGCGAGAGGTCCTCGACGGCCGCGTCGACGTCGTCGGCGATGCGCAGGAGCAGTCGTCCGCGATCCCGGGGGGCGACCGCGCGCCAGGCCGGAAACGCCGCGGCGGCGGCGCGAACCGCCCGGTCGACGTCGGCCGCCCCGGACCGCGGCACATGCGCGACGACCTTCCCACGCGTCGCTGGTGTCTCGACGTCGAACGTTCGGCCGTCCGCGGCCTCGATCCATTCGCCGCCGATGAACATCCGCTCGCGCGTCGGCGTCGTCGGGCTGGCGGCCACGGCCATCAGGGCTTCACCATGTCGCCGTACATGTCCGGGCGGCGATCGCGGTAGAACTGCCAGGTGTTGCGGACCTCGCGAACCAGGTCGAGGTCGAGATCGGACACGAGCAGCTGCTCCTCCTTCTCCGACGCCTGCGCAACGATCTTCCCTCGAGGGTCCGCGAAGTAGCTCGAGCCGTAGTACTCGTTCGGCCCGAACTCCTTCTCCTGCCCGATGCGGTTGATCGTCCCCACCCAGTAGCCGTTCGCGATCGCGTGCGCGGTCTGCTCGATGAACCAGAGATGCATCGAGAGTCCCCGCGACGTCGCGGAGGGGATGAAGACGAGCTCGGCGCCGTGCAGCCCGAGCATGCGCGCGCCCTCAGGGAAGTGGCGGTCGTAGCAGATGTACACGCCGACCCTGCCGACGGCCGTGTCGAAGACGGGGTATCCCAAGTTGCCTGGCCGGAAGTAGAACTTCTCCCAGAAGCCGTTGACATGCGGGATGTGGGTCTTGCGGTACTTGCCGAGGTAGCGGCCGTCCGCGTCGATGACCGCGGCGGTGTTGTAGTAGATGCCGGTCTGGTCCTCCTCGTACATCGGCACGATGAGCACCATCCCGTGCTTGCGCGCGAGCTCCTGCATGAGCTTCGTGGTGGGACCGTCCGGGATCTTCTCCGTGTAGCTGTAGTGCTTGCTGTCCTGCACCTGGCAGAAGTACGGCCCGTAGAAGAGCTCCTGAAGGCACATCACCTTCGCGCCCTTCTTGGCCGCGTCGGCGATGTGCGTGGTGTGCTTCTCGATCATGGAGTCCTTGTCGCCGGTCCACGCGCACTGGACGAGCGCCGCCCTAACAGTTGTCATCTCGCTCCCTCTCTGCGGGGGAAGGATGGCGCGAAGCGTCGCTCCGCGCCACCCGTCCGTCAGGCGTGCGCGGGTGCATGGCCGACGTTCCCCCAGACGTGGCTCTCACCGCGCGCCGAGCGCGGTCAACCCACGAGGTTATGGATCGGCGCCGGCCGCTCCATGCTCTCTAGCCCGGCGCACAATGGAGGCCGCACCGGCCACTTTCGCGGGTGCGGCCGGTCGGGAGGGCAACCGTGAGGGGTCATCGTTCGGTCCGCGTTCTCGCCGTCGCCGCGGCGCTGCTCGTGCTCGCGACGGCGTGTGCGAGCACACAGCCAGCCGGCGGAAGTCCGACGACCGGGCCGGTCAAGGGCGGGACGCTCGTCTTCGCCATCTGGCAGGAGCCGGCGACCCTCGCGCCGAACTACGGCAACCAGACGATCACCGGCATCGTGAATGCCGTCGCGGTCGAGGGGCTGCTGCGCACCGACACCGGCGGCAACTACCAGCCGGTGCTCGCGAAAGCCGTCCCGACCGAGAAGAACGGCGGCGTGAAGATCTCCGGCGACGGCAAGCGGATGGACGTCACGTACGAGCTCCAGCCCGACATCAAGTGGTCCGACGGACGGCCCTTCACGAGTGCGGACGTGAAGTTCACGTGGGAAGCCTGGATGAAGGATCCCAAGGTCGTCTCGCGCGAGGGCTACGAGCAGATCGAGTCGATCGATACACCGAACGATCTCACGGTGCTCGTGCACTACAAGACGATCTACAGCCCGTATCTCACGCGCTTCGGCACGATCATGCCGAAACACATCCTCGAGAAGGTGGCTGATATCAGCGCGAGCGACTACGGCCGCAAGCCGTTGGGCACCGGTCCGTTCGTCATCACGGACTTCAAGGCCGGCGACTCGATCACCGTGGAGCGGAACCCGAATTACCGCAAGAAGGGCCAGCCGTATCTGGACAAGATCATCTTCCGCAGCGTCCCCTCACGCGAGGTCGCCGTCGCGCAGCTGAAGGCCGGAGAGGTACAGGGGATGTGGAACCTCATCGAGGCGCAGCTCCCGGACCTCGAGAAGGACGCGAACATCAAGCTCTCGATCACGCCCGCTCCGGGTGTCGAACGCATCGAGATGAACACCGCCGTGAACAAGGACGGTACCGAGCCGAACTCGGTCCATCCGGTGCTCGGTGACATCAATCTGCGCCGCGCGCTCATCTACGCGACGCCCAAGCAGCAGATCATCGACAGGCTTCTCTTCGGCAAGGCGAGGGTCGGCAGCTCCCCGGTCTCTCAGGGCTGGGCGGCGCCAAAGGGCCTGACCCAGGAGAGCTACGACCCGAAGAAGTCGAACGAGCTGCTCGATCAGGCCGGCTGGGTGAAGGGCGGCGACGGCATCCGTACCAAGAACGGCGTCCGCGCCTCCGTCACGATCACGACGACGACCGGCGACCAGCTCCGCGAGCGGGTCGAACAGATCCTCGCGGACGAGTACAAGCAGATCGGCGTCGAGCTGAAGATCTCGAACATGCCGTCGAGCGTGCTCCTGTCCGCGTCGTGGGCGGCCGGCGACCCGCGCAAGCGCGGAGCGTTCGACCTGGACATGTACAGCTCGACCCCGGCCATCGACCCGCATCAGACGGTGAACCTCCGCTACCACTCCAAGCAGATCCCGTATCCCGGGAACGGGGGGAACGGGCAGAACTACACACGCTTCAAGAATCCCGAAGCCGACAAGGCGATCGATGAGGCCGGATCGGCGCTCGACCTCGAGAAGCGAGCTGCGGCGTACGCCAAGGCGCTGACGCTCCTGAACGACGCCGCGGTCTGCATCTGGCTGTACGAGCGCTCGGCCATCGAGGCGTTCCGGACGAATGTCTCCGGCTACGCCGGTCAGGTCTGGGACGGAATCACCTGGAACACCGAGGACTGGTACATGAAGGGGACCGCACCGTCGTACTGAGCCGGTAATGAACCGCTACATCCTGCGTCGCCTCCTGCAGGCGCTGCCGCTGCTGCTCGGCATCAGCGTGGCCTCGTTCGCGATCCTCAAGGCGGTCCCCGGCGGACCGCTCGCGGCGTACGAGGCGAGCCCCGACATCACCGACGAAGACATCCGCCGGCTGGAGCACGCCTTCGGCCTCGACCAGCCGGTGCCCATTCAGTACCTGAGCTGGCTTGGCCGGTTCGTCGTCGGGGATTGGGGCTATTCGTTCGTCTCGCATCAACCCGTGCTCGGGCTGATCGGCGAGCGGCTGCCGAACACGGTCTACCTCATGGGGACCGTGTTCGTCACCGTCCTCGTGCTCGCGATCCCGGTCGGCGTCCTCACCGCGGTGAAGCAGTACTCGTGGTTCGACCACGTCGTGACCGGATCGACGTTCGGCTTCCTGTCCACGCCGACGTTCTGGCTCGGTCTCCTGCTCATCATCTTCTTCGGTCTCCAGCTCCGCTGGCTTCCGCTCGGCGGGATGGCCACGCCCGGCGCCGCCTTCGACCTCGGTGATCGTCTGAGACACCTCATCCTCCCCGTCGCCACCATCTCGCTCGTACAGCTCGGCTCGCACGTCCGCTATCTGCGAGCCTCGATGTTGGAGACGATCAACCAGGACTACATGCGCACCGCGCGTTCGAAAGGCCTTGGCGAGCGGATCGTGGTGTTACGCCACGCGCTGAAGAACGCGGCGATCCCGCTCGTCACCGTCGTCGCGCTCGACATCCCCGAGCTCTTCGCCGGCGCGCTCGTGACCGAGCAGATCTTCGGCTGGCCCGGGATGGGCCGGCTCTTCTGGGATGCCGCGACGCGCCTCGACTATCCGATCCTCATGGGGATCCTGGCCGTCTCGAGCACGCTCATCGTCCTTGCGAACCTGCTCGCCGACGTCGTGTACGGCTATCTCGATCCGCGGATCCGGTACGCCTGATGGCCGGCAGCGCGATCGCCGTCCCGCTCCCCGTCGCCCCGCAGGCCGTCCAGCGCAGCCAGTGGCGGATGGCCTACGAGCGCTTCCGCGCACACCGGCCGGCGGTCGCGGCCGTCGTCGTGCTCGGTGCGCTGGCGGCGCTCTCGGCAGCGGCGCCGCTGGTCTCGCCGTACGACGCGACCAAGGTGACGCTCGCGGAGATCTACGAACGACCCTCGCTCGCCCATCCGTTCGGCACCGACGCGCTCGGGCGAGATCTCGCGACGCGCATCCTCTACGGCGGCCGGGTCTCGCTCGCGGTGGGGGTCCTCGCCGTGACCGTGGCGGTCACGGTCGGGACGCTCGTGGGCACGATGGCGGGGTATTACGGTCGCTGGGTCGATAGCGTCCTCATGCGCTTCGTCGACATGATGTACTCGTTCCCCCGCCTCTTCCTGCTGATCCTGTTCGGCGTGTTCTTCAAGGGCATGACGTTCGGCGTGATCATCCTCGTGCTCGGGCTCCTGTCGTGGATGACGACCTCGCGCCTCGTCCGCGCGTCGTTCCTGTCGTTGAAGCACCGGGAATTCGTCGAGGCCGCCCGCTGCGTCGGAGCGCGCGACCGCCGCATCATCTTCCGCCACATCCTTCCGAACTCGCTCGCGCCCATCATCGTCGCGGCAACGCTGGGAGTCGCGGGTGCGATCATCGCCGAGAGCACGCTCTCCTTTCTCGGTCTCGGGATCCAGCCGCCCACGCCCAGCTGGGGCAACATGCTGAAGGACGCGCCGACGGAGATGAACATCGCGCCGTGGACCGCGGTCTTCCCCGGGCTCTTCATCTTCCTCGCGGTCGTATCGATCAACTTCATCGGCGACGGCCTGCGCGACGCGCTCGACCCGCGACACGTCGTCAGCCGGAGGGGCTGAGTGGGCCGAGCCGGGATCGAGCAATACCTCTACCTGCTCGACGAAGCGTTCGGCGGCGACGACTGGCATTCGCTGCTCCGCAACCTGGCGGCTCTGTCCGTCGATGACTGGCTGTGGCTTCCACCGAACGGCGCGCGCCCGATCGCGGAGATGGTGGCCCACGTTGGCGCTTGCAAGTACATGTACGAGAACCACGCGTTCGGCGATGCATCGCTCCGCTGGGACGATCCCCTCGTCGACCAGAAGCGCCTCCGCCAGGCGAGCACCGAGTCGATCGACGAGCTTCGACTACTCATCGAAAAGCTTCTGGAGGCGTAGCACTTGTTTCACCAGGCAAAGTGGGACGAACCCCTTGTCATAGAAAGATCAGGAACTGGCAAGAGAGGGCACACCCCGGCAAAACCCAGCGACATCGAACGGAAAGTCGTGGGGTCGGATGCTTGGAATGGCGTCCCGAAGGCCTTGCTGAGAAACGGGCCGCCTCCCTTGCCCGAGGTTTCTGAACCGGAAGTGGTTCGTCACTACACGCGCCTCTCCCAAGAGAACTTCGCAGTAGACCTAGGAATCTATCCGCTGGGGAGTTGCACAATGAAGTACAACCCGAAAGTCTCCGAAGCAATAGCACAGAACCCGAAACTGGAA
>Ga0209689_1000991_pt1 | contig 20731 bp, 20 predicted proteins | sample GraSoiAngelo_149_FD_187119 | JGI IMG/M metagenome (GOLD analysis project Ga0209689, IMG submission 187119) | Grasslands soil microbial communities from the Angelo Coastal Reserve, California, USA - 14_1009_09_30cm (SPAdes) (version 2) | ecosystem: Environmental > Terrestrial > Soil > Grasslands ... | reverse complement strand
CCGCCAACCAGGACTTGGAAGCGGCCGAACAACTGCCGGAGCCGGTATGACGACATAAATGTAGCCCATCAATGTAAGTAGTTTGGCCACCACAACACGAGTCGGATGCAAATCGCTGGAGGTTGCCGAAATGAAGATGGAGGGAGCCAGTGCCATGCTTTGCCGTTGCTGCTTCTGGCGACGCTTACTCGGTGAAATTCATCCCTTGGTTTTCAACTGCGCCCAAAAAATACCATCGGTTCCCAAGGAGCGCTTGATTTCCTTGCCCTCCGTCTTGATACGGGCATAATAGACCCCGTTTGATGAATACCGGTAAAGAGATTCGCCAACCTTTGCGCTGTGTTACTTCCATACACTATATACACGTATGCAAAGGGGGGGGACAGCGGAAATTGTTGGCGGATTTATTTGACTCTGGTTTCATAGGAAAAATGGGGGTATAGCTCAGTTGGTAGAGCGTCTCGTTCGCAATGAGAAGGCCAGGGGTTCGAATCCCCTTACCTCCAGACCCGAAAGCTTTCGGTTCTGTCGCGCCGGAGCCTTGGCGAATGCGGACTTCACCGGGCGACGGACCAATGCGCATGCGCTCCGCGGGGAGCAACACGAGGCCGCGACGCGTCTCCGACTCAGCGGCCAGCCAGCGCCTGCACTGGCCCAGTATTAGCGGGCACAATAGTTGCCAGTTGTGGCAGTTGTCCGAACCGCCTCGCCGCCCAGATCTCAGTAAGGCGAACGAAAAAGTATGCAAATATGACAGGCCAGAGCACCAGCACGCTGATGTCGCGGCCGAGGTTGAAGGTAAGACCGGCGCCGAGCATGAACAGCACCAAGCGCAGGAGCGATTTTCTTTGTCCCCACCAGCGGATGAGCAGACCAGTCCAAAGCGCCATCAGTATGCCGGCTGCCACTGGACCAAAGATTTGGCCAAAGTTCAAAACGCCTCCGCCGATCATTCCGGTGGAAACGGTCGCAAAAACCCCGAGCTCACTGTCCGGGCTCTCAAAGCCGCGCCACTTCGAGTAGTCAATTCCAATCAACGGCTTTGAGGGCCATATTGCGCGCGGAACGAAATTAACCAGCTCATTCAAATATCTTCCGCCGTACGCTGGAGATCCTGCGCCTAAATCCAGGTACGCATTCGCAAAGCAGAGCTCCTGAATCATGTTCAGCCCGGTTTGTCGCAAATCTTCATCCACGAGCTCGTACGGATTCTCAGCAGCTAGCAACTCTCTGAAGCCACTGCCGCGAAACGCCGTCACAAACTTGAAACCTTGATCTAAGCAGATGAATGCAACCGCCAGAACGGTCAATTTCAAAACGAGCAGATGACGACCGTAAAGGAAATATGTAATGATAAAAGGCAGCAGCACCGCAAGGAAGTGACTGCGCGCCCCTTCTAATAAGAAATACGGGAGCGTGATGGCGAACATTGCGCCAGCAAGGACGCGCCAGAAAGTACTGCGCTGGAAAAATACCAAAACGCCCAGAAACGCTGTTACGGCGTTAAAGAAATAGCCCGCGAAGGCTATGAGAAACCCGCTCCCCGAAGTTTCCACCGCACCACGCCCCCACATCGTCGCGCCGGCGCGGGAATCAATCGGAAACACCGCGCCGGTCACATCGCCCCCTAGCCGAGCGACGCCAATACCAAAGAGGAGGAACCAAATCGCCCCAGCGGCGATTAAGATCTGCTCAGGGCGCAAGCGCTGCGTAGCAAAAATGCCAGCACTCCGCCGTCGGACAATCCAACGTGCTGCAACCGGTATGAGCACGCGAAAGCTAATCAAAAAGAGAAGTACCTGGCCGTAACTTTGGCCTAACAAGAAAGAAGGAAGATAATCATATTGCTCCGGATTGAGGAAAGGATCGACGAAATACCACGCGAATACCGTGATATAGACGACGACTGTGATGCCAATGGTATTTCGGTTCAGCAGCTTAACGCAGCTTTCCACGGTCAATACCACCAACACGACAGCAGCGAGATAGAACGTTAGTTCATGCGTGACCATGGAGGCGAAACGCGAGGCGCATAGTATAAAGCACAAAATGGAAATTTAAAGGTGTCCTTATCCAACGTGAATCCCTACAGCGTCGCACCCAGCTCCCGCAGCCGGCGGGCAAGCGCCTCGATTTTGAATTCATCGTGCACACGTGACGCAGCAGCAAGCTTTTGCAGCCGTTTTGGTTTATCCAGGCAATCTCGAATCGCGGCTGCAATGTACGTGGCAGTCGGTTGCTCAAGAATGATCCCGTTGCGGCCGCTCTCGACAACTTTGCCACAAAATTTCGAGGCGATTAGGGGCAAGCCGTGCGCCTGCGCTTCGAGCTGCGTAATGGCAAACCCATCCGAGAGCGTTGGAAGAACGAATACGTCCGCATTTCGGTAATACTCAGCTGCCTTCTCGCGCGTTACAGGGCCAAACCATTTCACCCGCTCGGGATGCACGATTGTGCTGCTATTTGTGACTTGCACTGGTCCAACCAACCAAAATTCAACCGGCTCATTACGCAAAATTTGAGCGGCTTCCAATAACCGGGCGATGCCCTTTCGGAGATTGACCTGCCCAAGAAAGAGCACGCGCATCGGGCGTTCCCGCGTGAAGCGCGCGGGATACGATCGCGCCCGTCTCATCTCTGGCTCCTGATCTTTCATCTCGCGCGACTCGTACGCCAGTTGAACAACTGCTAACTTCTCACTTGGAACTCCTGCGCGAATTAGTCCTTTCCGCGACGATTCGGAGTTAGCAACGATTCGGTCGGCAAGCTTGCACTCCTCACGCCACGAAGCCCAATATTCAGCCGGCGCGGGCTGCCAGCCAGCCGCCAGTTCAGGCACGCGCGCGGCTTCTTCTGCTACGATCGCTTCTTCCTCGGGGCCAGGATCGATTTGAACGAGCACCGTCGTCCATCCGTGTGCTTTTGCGTACCGAAATGGTTCAAGCGCAGTGTAGCTATAGCTCAGGAGAATGGGCTGATAGTTGATAGTTGATAGCTGAGAGCGGAGGAAGAAAACGACGTTGCGTTGAAACCAGGAGTTGCGAGCAATTATTCTTGCCCATCGCCTGAAGCCGCGTGCGCGTGCTAGGGCTTCAAACACGATCAGCGACGAATTGAAGGCTGCCACTGGCGAATCGCGCAGCTCGTTGTGAAATCTTTCTCTAAGCTTTGATTCGCGAGGGCATATTTTCACAAGGAAAGAGGAAGGCCGGACCCACGCATCGGTCAGCAGGTATTCAAGCATCCCGAGACGAAATAACGCCCGTGGAATTGCATAGTGTTCACGCGCGCCCAACTGACAGCAAAGCCACTTCACTGTTTTATGGCAACGCAAGCCACCGTTTGTAACTTGCCCACGAAACAGGCCTGCGCTTTCGAAGACAACAGGGAATTCCAGCCACTGCCTGCCACCACCAGGCGGGCTCCCGAATTACCCAGGACCATCCTCGCTTGCACGCGTAACGAAGCTGCGAGAGAACGCGCCAGGCAGCTATTCCGATTGCAAACGGGAAAGGACACCGCATAAGGGTGCTCCACAATTCGTTGCGCGCGTGACGACGATGAATGCGGATTTCATTACGTGCCTGCCCGGAGTAATGGTGGCGGATAGTGACAACAGGAGAAAAAAGTACGTCATAACCGGCCGCCACACATTGCAGAGCGTAGTCCGGCTCTTCATACATGTGGAAAAATCGCGACTCAAACCCGGGCAGTTGGAGATAAGTGGATCGGCGCAGGACCGCGCCGGAGTTAGCAAAGGAACGCGTCAAATGTTCTGAGCCAAAGTGTGTTTGCGCGAGTGTTTCGGGATACTCATCCGTGCGCTGGGGAAAATGGAGCACCGCCAGTTGGGGCCGCTGTTCAAACAATTGGGCGATGCGCGCGATGCAATCCAACTGCTCCGGATAACTGTCATCGTCCAAAGCCAGGACCAAATCACCTCGCGCCTCGCGCATCATTCGATCGCGCGAAGCCACCGAACCGCGGTCAATTGCATTCACGAACAGCCGGGCTTCAGGCAACTCGCCTTTCACCGCTTCAACTACACCCGCCGTGCAGCCGTCCATCGTGATGAGCACCTCCAGCGGCGGCGGATTTAATTGCTGCAAAGCGCGGCAAGTCCGCCGTAAGTCCAAGATGCGGTTCCTGGTGGTGATCATCACCGAGACGTTCACGCAAGAGTTGTCGGATTCAGGACCGTAGATTCGTCGCAACTGTTATTTCACCGCGTGTAGTCCAGCGATATTCGCGGTGGCGGGGCGCAAGGTAATCATACGTGTCAAAGTTATCCTCGACAAAATATACAAATCTCGGAGCAAAAAACGGACGAATGGCCTCAAACGTAATCTCAATTGATTCGAGGGAGTGACACCCGTCATCTATGGCAATGTCGACGCGATTTTCGCCGAGAACATCGCGCGAAACATCGTTGGCCTTTCTGGAATCCAATTGGTCGAAAGAGTGTACCTCTGGCACATTTTTCTGAAACGCCCCCGCCTGCTCTAGGCTTTTGCGGTTTGCTTGGAAATTCGAAGGATCGACGTCAAATCCAATCACGCGAGCATTCGGAAACAAGTCGCACCAGATCGCCAACCCACTTCCATTGAGAATACCAACCTCAACAAGCGTTAGCCGTTCGGTTCTGTTTGCAGAAATAAAAGGCTTGAGAAACTCTGCATAGCAGCGTCCGTAGCCATGATAATACGGTGACATACGGTCACCGCCTCGATCCGTTTTTGAAGTCACCCCGCCAAGCTGCAGTCCCCCGTACAGAGTCTCTGTTAGCGCCAACCATTCAAAACTGCCAATGGAATATGTTTCGCGCTTTTTTTGGAATAAAATTGTATCGACTCCGAACACCGCTTCTCTGGCTTTTTGCAAATAAAACTGCGGACTTCTCGTCCAAGAACGAACCCGACGCATCAAGAACTTATCGTTATTTCTAGCGGTTTTCACAATTTGTCATGCCTGTGCGCGTATTGTTGATGATAGTTAGATTCCTTGTCCAAAGACGAAACGCTTTACTCTTCGTTCTACTTTCCCAAATATGACTCGGAGGTCTTCGTTAAGCAGCGCCGCCCATGCTCCCAATTCGCCGTGGTGATGCCGGTGATGCTCCAACCGGGCGATAGTGAATGGACGAGAATATGCCTTGCGGTCAAAGAGAAACGGCTTACGCCCGCAAAAGTGAGCTACGCCCGGACGGCGAATTGAAGCCGGAAAGCGCCATCCAGCGTCCGAACAATCTTCCTCGAGCTCCGCAACTCCGTGATGTTCCCAGATGTGCTGCAGATCGCTCTGTGCAATATGCAATTCTCCACGCTGGGCCATGGAATGGACGTGGTAATTAAGAGGGCCCACGTCCCCGAATCCCGAAAAAAGCCCTGGTACTTGCTTACTCCAAGTCTCGACCTTCAGCCAATTCGTAAACGAGATCGCATTTCGGCGACAAGCAAACACACCCGCACTGAAGTAACTGTTTCCTCTCCAATTGAAGTCAGGATCAAATCTCTGGAGCTTTTCGGGGTCGAAATAAAAGTGGGATAACCAGGAAGGAGTTTCGACAACATCTGAAGCAACCGAGATTTCGCTCCAAAAAATTTGAAAATCGACGTCGGTCCGAACGTGGGAAGTAAAGTCTCCCCAGACAATCGCATCTGAATCGAGCCACACGTAAAACTCAAAAGGCCCTTGCCACAGTGCAGCGAGCTTCGCGCGATAGTCTCCGCAAATCAGTTTGCGCATTTCGTCAGACCGTAATTCTGCAACGCGCAAGACGAGCAAATCGTATTCCTTCTCCAAATCCGAAACATCGAAAATCGCCATCGACCGTCAGGCATATTGGGACATCGGGGCAGTAGTGCCTCATACTCGCCAGTGTGGCTTGAACCATGAACTTGTCCCCGGCGTGGCAACCGGTCACAAAACCAAACGGAGGCTGCACCTTCACGTTGTAAGGGCTGGTTGTTTGCGCTGTGCGTTCTCACGCGTCGAAACGCACTCTCGATAGAGCTGCGCAAATGTTTTGGAAAACGAACTCGCTGCGTTGCGAGTGTACGCCATTTCATGGGCAAGAGCCCCAAGCCTGTCGCGTAGCTGCGGCGAATCCCGCAGCCTGGTAATGGCTTGGATTAATGCCGCGCCATCTTGCGGTGGACAGAGAATGGCGCCCTGCCCATCAGGCGCAGCTTCTGGAATTCCGCCCACCCGAAAGGCCACAACCGGTGTTCCGCAACCCATCGCTTCCACAAGTGTGAGTCCGTACGTTTCCATCAAGGAAGCGCTGACAAAAACATCCGCAGCCGCAAACAGCTGCGCCAGATCATGTCGGTCGCGAGTGCCCCCTGTAAACCGTACGTTCAAACGGTCCGGAACCGGCACGGCGCCTTCGCCGAATGCCAAGACGATCACGCTCCGGAGATCTGGCAAACGTGACAGTTGCTCAAACAACCACGGCACATTTTTATTTTCATCGTTCAGCGACGCGCCACCTGTCATGATGACAAACGCGTCTGCTGGCAACTCCAGATGTTCTCGGCACAGGTTCTTGTCCTGTGGTCTAAAAACGGCCATGTCGATTCCAGGATGAATCACTCGCACGCCCCCGCAGGCTTTGACTATTGGGCTTCGCCCGGCGATTTCGGCCAGCCAGTGGCTATTTGCGACCATCCGCGCTCCACAATTCCGGTATACCCGCAACTTCCGCGAATGCGCAGCCTTTGCCAGGAATCGGTTTGCAGGCCATCTCAAGATCGGACAGGGATCGCAAGTGTGTGTCTGGTTGGCGTAACGATCGCATCCACGATAAAGAAAGCAGCCTCCGGTCACATGCCACATATCGTGGACGCTAATCACGACGCCCATTTTGCGCGGCAGCGTTTCCAACCAGCGCGGGACGTCGAACCAGTCGGCCACCGTGTGCAGGTGCACCACGTCAATTTCATCCAGCTCCTCACGCCCCGGCGGAGACAACAGTCGCCGCGTTCCGTGCCACGGTTCAGTGGAAAATGAAACATACGATCGGCGAATAACACGATCTAAGAGAGGTCTGCCGGTTTGTGCTGACGGCGAATTTTTACAGAGCACGCGGCTTTCAATCCCCTGCTCCAACAATGCGCTGGAAAGAAGCGCCGCATATTCATAGCTACCGCCCGAGGCATAAGTGTTGAGATGCAACCCCTTCATGAAACAAGTGGCGATGCGTGAAGGTTGAATTTCATTCTATTAATTTCCTGGCTCCGCTGGCGATGAAGCACTCGGCGACGTGGCGCATTGCGAATGTAATCGATCCAGTAACGGGCGACTTTCTCATATGCGGCCGATTTGTCCTTTTTCCCAATCAGCTGGTACCACAACGACGCGATTGAAAAAGCAAGCGCCCGCAATGGCGCGAGCGCATTTCGCCAAAAATGTCGGCGCGCCGATCTTTTGAAATCGGACGACCGCAGGTTCACCGGCAAGGCCGCATCCACGGCGAATCGTTCAAACAACACCTGAGCTGGGCCCCATGTTCCACCGAGCCACGGCGCCGATGTCGTGTAGTGAAGCACGCAGTACAAATCATTATTCTGCTGCGCATCAAACCGCCAGGACGCTCGATTCCAGTATTCGGCTAACTCGTGGACCTGTCCGTTGAGAATAAAATTGATGGCCGACTGATCCCAAAACCGGTACTTCCCGCTCCAACTATTCAAGAACTCGATAGAGCGCTGAAAGAAATGCTGTCTCCTGAGTTCATCGAGATTCATCAACATTACCCCACAATTAAAGTAAGCGCCTTCGGCAAGAAGATTCATTGCGTCGGCGATGGTTCGTGAGTCATCCGCGAGGGACAACGTTTCCGAGTCAGGAACTGCGGCAAGGACTTTGCCTGGCGACAATTCAAGATCAAAAAGCTCCGATAGATCGCGGAACACCAACGTGTCGCAGTCGAGATAGATCAACCGTGGCACATCCAGTAAGTGTGGCAGCAATATCCGGCAATAAGTCATGTGCGATCGTCCTGGTCCGGGTGTCGCCTTACCAAACACCGATGGATCCACCGTCACAAACTCCAGGCGCGCAGGTCGACCAAGACGGTCAATCAATCGTGATAGGGCGTCCATGGACGCCCGCGAAATACCGCCATCGAGCACCTTTAAATTCACCTCCCTTGCGCCGTCCAGATGGGTCAACGCGCTCACCACCGCGCAATAGAGGCCGGGGAAATAGCGTTCATTACTAGCCAGGGCAAGAACGACTGGTTTCATCGGATTCTGTTTAGAAACCGCACGATTCAAAAACTGCGTCACAGAGAAGGGCCCGAGACGCCGAATATCATCAGCATTCTGTTTCGATCCGGGACAAAATTTGACTGAGCTCACGATCGCGCACTTTCATCCAGAGGAAGTGCCGGCGCACGGCTAACCAGTAAAGGAGCGTTGCAGGATAGGTTTTTATCCAAACTCGGTCACCAGAGAAAAGCGAGCCGATGAATAACTTTAGAAGACTTCGCAGTCTCGCGCCGCGGCCCTTTCGCATGGGCAAAGTGGACCATTGCATTAGTAACAGGTTTCTTAGCTCCAGAGTGCTCAAGCTGCCCTTTGAATGATCTCCCCAGGTCGCCCGGTGCCGATGCCAGACGACGCTGCCTGGCTCGTAAATACAACGCAATCCTTGACGCCACGCCCGAAAACAGAGATCCACATCTTCGCAGTATGCCGGGGCAAAGAGTCGATTAAAACCTCCCAGTTCAATGAACCTGTTTCGGTCAACAGCCATAAAGCCGCCGGAGGTAAACAGCGTGTAACAGGTCTTCTGCCGTTCGGTGTCGAATTTCCAGCTATAAAAGCCGTTGTTAAAATTCAGACGGGCCGGACCACTGGTAACTTCCGCTCCGTTCCAATCATAGCTCCGCGCCGAAACGGAAAAAACATCGGGCGATTCGAAATGCCGTATCAACGGAGCCAGGAAATTGGAATCCACTCTCAAATCGTTGTTCAGAAGCACGAGAATGTCTTCGCTCCTTTTCTGCGCGAGCCAATTATACGAAAATAGAAAATCATTTTTCGGCGCGACGATTGCCTGGACGGAAGAAAATTCACGCCCGATCCAAGCTACATCGTCATCGGTGCTTTGGTTATCGAGGACTACAACTGCACAGGTGCCGGAAAATTTGCTCGCGGCTGCGGAAGTCGTCGGCAGCAAATGCTCTAAATGCTTTTTCCCGTTGTAATTCAGAATCGCCAGACAAACAGACTTCATTGGTTCGCACGAGCTGCCACAAGGTTTTCAATCTCGCCGACGAAAATCGCCTGCAACCGGTCAGGATTAAACAACGTCCGGTGCAGTTGCAGCGCTTGTTTTGAGAGCTCCTCGTTCAACGCTGTGTCTCCGGCGATTTGGCGGCAAAGGGAAACCACCGCGCCGGCGTCGTCACTGGAGATCACCGCAGCTCCGCCGTGCCTTCGAGTAACACGAACCGGTGCGGAGTATTCTGGTCCCCAAAGGATCACAGGTCTTCCGAATGCAACGTAATCCAGAAATTTGGTGGTGAAACTCGTTCGCATGAAAAGCTCATGTTCCTTCTCGAAGCTCATCACTACTAACAGCGCGTCAGCGCTTGCCAGCACGTCCGCGGTTTCTTCCGGTGGCTTAAACCCGAGATAGGCGCCACGTGCACGTGCGCGCTCAAGGAGTTGCTTTGGCCAGTCCGCTTTCGGTCCTACTACGACGATTTCCAAATCGCTTGTCGCCTCGACTTTTTCGATGAGCGAGCACAGCATTCGTCCATAAAAATTTTCCACTGACCCGACGTAAACCAGACGGAATCTTCCGGTGCGCGTCGGGCACGTGTTTCCCGCGGTTACGCGATATTTTCCTGGCATAGGATAAATCACATGGCTATTCGGATGCGGGCCGAGGATCTCCTGCATCCCGTCGCTGGTGCAAAAGGCCAGATCGCATTCGGCGTAGAGTTTCCGGTATCGGCGGCTCAGTGTTCCTCGCGTAGATTTGTGACCGTAGTGACCTCTCATCACCGGAAACCAATCGAGAAAGAGTCCTGCCAGCGGCAATCGATGCCGTTGTGCCGTTTTGCGAGCAAGGTTCGACAAGCCACACCCCGCAAGGGTGAGAATCACTTGCGGCCGGAAGGCTTCGACAGCGTCTTCCAAGGCTCGGTTAGGGATTAGCGGCCAGACGAAATTTTCATAGTCGGTAATCCAGCGGGCTAGCCGTGGGCCAAACCGGCTTTTCCTTAAGCGATAAATAAGATACGGCAGACGCAGCGGCGTATGCACAAGAAGGTCATCGGCAAAGTCTGCGTTGCTGGCGATGTGCAATTCAAACGGACTACGCTCCACCAGTTGCCGGTGCATGACGATGCGCACACCGCAGTCGTTGCGGGGCGGCACGATGCTCACGAGCAGAACGCGGATTTTCAGCCGCATCAGCCGGAATGCGCGGCCTCGCTCTCATAAACGATGAGCATGGCGAGCGTTTTGCAGATAGATTCATAGCTCTGCTCTTCGAGAAAACGATCGACCGAGTTTACAGCGCCTCTTTCACGAACAGTGACTTCACCCATTGAACGCCACGACGCGAGGACGATAACGCTTCGGTCGTGGCATTGCACAGCTTCCATGTCCATTCGTTTGATAGTCATTGCACGAATTACCCGCCAAGTCATGCAAGGTGACTTCATTTAAATGAGACGACGGCTCACATCATCTGGTCAGGCATCGGCTGAACTCTTTTGAATCTGAGCACGCCCACACCATTCCACCACAGCTCCAGGTCGCCATTATAACGCGCAGGCAAAACATGCCTGATTGACCATTCATTGGGCGAGTCGCTAATGGCTCGCTTCGTCCCAGCTTCCGCATATGATTCCGAGTCTTTGGCATGTCGCCAGTCATCGACAATCACCACCGCGTTATCTGCCAGCAGGTCCTCGGCCATTCGTACGCCAAGAAACTGGCTTTCCTCGTCGTGCGCGCCGTCATAGAAGTAAACTCCAACTCTGGGCAGTTGACGGACGTTCCAACTAGTGAGCAATTCCCGAAAATCGCAGTCAAAGAACTGGACACGCTCGGAAAGCCGGTAGCTGGCTAAGTTTTGCTTCAGAATATCGAAGTTTTTTGGCGAATTGGGATCATCAAAAAGGGTGAAATTATCGCAAGCCACAGCGCGGACGTGTGAATTACCAGCAAGAGCTGCAACCAAACTCTTGCCCTGGAATGAACCGACTTCCAGGTAGCACTCCTTTCCATTCTCCGGAAGACAGCCGGCCGCCAGATTGAGCAGCTTCAATTTCTTGAGAGAAGCCATGCCAGCCACATCGGGACATGGATCTTCGCGTAGCAAGGTTCTCATCCGCCGAAGAATTTGGACACGCGGGGAGGAATTCTGTCGATCGTCCTGCACCAGAGGACTTATAGCTCGAAAAAAATCTTCCGTATCCATTATGAAGCGAACGTGCTCGTTTTTTCATCCGGCCTGGAAGCCGCCTGTTTGAGAGGATTCAAATAGTGACAGATCCACTCTCTAAAAGCTGCTGTGTCAACCCGCATGTCAACTTGGCCTCGCTTAATCGCCACCGTACTGGCTTCGAATCGACTGAAGCGCATACCCAACTGGCGCGCCATCACCAGATAAGCGGGGGGAACGCCGTTGATGCGAATCTCTCCCACAAAGGAGTTCGGTTTGCAATACATGAGATTGGTCAACCCTGCCCCGTGAACGCCAATAATTGCCGCCGTTTTGGCAAACAACCTCACCTGATCCGCCAAGGATAAATCTTCGCATAGCACTACTTCAAAGCCGTGCGCCTCAAGTAAAGGAGTGATTTCGGTTTCGTTTATAATTCGTCGGAAAGCAGCTTTGGCCCGGGAAACATAACAACGTCGCGGATTGTCCTCCGAGTTGGCGCCGAAATAGCTTACCAGCCGATCAACCACTCTTCGTATAACCACTCCAGACCCAAGGCTGCTATGACCAACAGGCGTGGCAAACCAGAGCTTTTCTACGCGCGTGTGCGTGCCATCGGGCTGAATCTCCAGCCGATCGGGTCCAATCCCGAAAGCCATAAGGGAGTCGAGCTGCCATGCCTTTGGATTTGAGTTGATAAGGAATTTTGTGTCTGTAGGAAGGTGCGGCAACGCCGTTTCCAAGCGCGGCAACACGTCATGAAACCAATGGTAAAATTCCGACGACCATAAGGAAAGCAACGAATAAACGTTGTCATTTAATCGTCGCCGTGTCAGCGCGAAGCGCCGTTTATAGGCGGGATGATCTTTTAAATATGGCAACCACCAATTGCCTTCGTAGCAAATCTGTCCGTCGGGCAGTTCAACAAAGCCGACTGCAGCTCGAATCGTCGCCCTCTCAATCGTAACTAGCGTCTGGGCCCGCTCCAAGGCGGCGCGATGTGTTGCGAATTCCTCTCGAGCAACACGATCGTCGTTCACGTAAGGTCTGACCTCGTCAATCACCGGCGGATGCAGCAGTTTCACCAAGCAACCGCGTTCGTTCGCCCACGCCGCCACGTCCATGCAGACTTCCGGCGATGCAGTGTGAACCAGCTTGGATAAAATGCGTTTCATTTGCTATCGACTCTAAATTCTCCGCTGCGGCGCTGCTTACTACGGTGCCACTTGGCCGTGAGACGCTTCTTGCCAAACCAATGCCCCCGCACAAGCCATGCCGCTGAAACTATCTGCGTGATTAAGTGAAATACTTTCACTACGAACTTCGTTCGAGACAGCGGCGTACAAACCCTTTAACGCGAAATAAGAGCAGAAAGAGCGCTCCACCAATTGCCGGTGCATGACGGTGCGCACACCGCAGTCGTTGCGGGGCGGAACAATACTAACGAGCAGAACTCGCGTTTTCATGAGCTTTGTCATCCGGCAGCAAGCGAATGCATCTGCGACGGGAGCATCCATAGCCAGAAATTGTCTTGAGGTCGGTTGTCACTCGTAAATGAATTGAAGTACCTGTCAGGTATCCACCTCATCCCAGCGACCTTGATGGGAAAATCCTCCCTCCTTCTGGGACCAGGGTGAACTTCTTCAATGATGTGCGACTTAGAAAAGCGCTGCTTCAACAATTCCGACAGCCCGTCCATCGCAAAATCATGCACTTCGACTAGTATTGCAGCTCTGCCCAACCGCATAACACGTTCGGGGTCCAAAAGTTCGTATTCATAACCCTCTGCGTCGCAAACGACGAGTACCGAACCCCTTGCGGCGCTTAAACAAATATCGAGTTCGTCTGAGTCACAGAATCCCTTCACGATTACGCGTCCACTGAGGCCGTTCCTATCAACTGTCCCCTGGAGGAGATAGCGTCCCCTCACCACTGCTTCGAATGCTGTAACCTGGACTGAAGGTATTGCTGCAGCAAAGCCACAGGCGTAATAACCCTCTGCGGCGCCAATATTGATGACAGCGGCAAAATCGCTGCTAATGATTTCTTTAACAATCGCATGTAACTCCAATTCGTACGTACCCAAAATCTTAGGATAATACGCGTCGAAGGTTTCTTTGGGCGGCAAAGACAGTCCTTGGAAAGGGCCCGATAACACGACACCATTAGTAGCCGTTTCAATAAGCCTACGAAGTTTCCAATACGGATGATAGCGTTTTGGAAACAGCGCGCTTAGCATCTTTCGGAAGAACATATCCTTTGTCTCACCTTCCCGATTCAACGGGAGCGTATCGTTAGACGCGAAGGGACCAGGTTGCCATTTCCCAAGCAGACCACAGAATCACAGTGCTTGATTGTAGATAGACGTGCTGGGAGATAACGTGAGATTGTCGGCATAGATTCTCAATTTCGGCCGCCATTCAACGCAAACCGTAATTGGCCCTCAGGGCACCAGTCATTTCGCTCAAGTTAACCAATTGATCGCAATTCTCCACAGCGCTGAGTCGGTGAGCGGCCACGACTATGGTGATTTTGCCTGCAAGAGCTCGCAATGCCTCGAGCAGCTTTGCTTCGGTGGCCGTATCCAGTGCGCTGGTCGCTTCGTCCAGAACCAACAATGACGGACGATGGTAAAGAGCGCGCGCAAGACCAATGCGCTGGCGTTGCCCGCCAGAAACACGGACACCGCGTTCACCTACATTCGTATCAAAGCCATCAGGTAATTCGACTTCGATGAAGTCGAGTATCTGCGCCATTGTGCAAGCTTCGCGCAACCGCGCCGGATCGATCTTATCGTCCGGCAGGCCAAACGCAATGTTGCGGGCGATGATATCATCGATGAGAAAAATGTCCTGTGGCACATAACCTATCGATGCTTGCCACGAAGGCACCAGCGCGGGTGTAAGCGGCCGACCATCGATCAGGATCTCGCCTGCCGTTGGATGGTAGAGGCCAAGCAACAAGTCAACCAAAGTTGATTTCCCTGAACCAGTTGGACCAATCACACCGAGCGAAGTATTTTTGGACACAGTGAGAGAAAGCCCCTCGAGCGCCGGCCGGGATGCGCCCGGATAACGAAAACTGACGTCGTGCAGAGTGATCGCGTCACTCCAACGAAAAGGCCTTGCTGGGGCAAGAGCGTCGCTACTCGATGCCGGCAACGCCGACGCGTCAGTCTCGGCGGCAACGAATTCATCATACACTTCGTCCACCGCGTGACGCATCGAGCTGATCTGAGTGAGCTGACCGTAAAGCAATTGGAGCGAAGGCAGTAGCCGATAACCCGCCAGCGCCATCACGCCGAGGTTCGGCAGGATGTCGGAGAAATCGCGCCCTCTGGCTGCGAGTAGCAATACAGCCACAACCAGACCGCCGAAAGCGAGCGGTTCCACGAGATAGCGAGCGCTGTTGGCGAAAACGGGCAGCCGTGCATACATCTGCGCCATCACCGCGGAATGCTTGGCGAACCGGCTGAGAAAATGTTCTTCGACGCGATGAACTTTCACGGGTTTAATACCGCCGAGCATCTGTTGGGCTTCCCGATACGAGCCTCCGACAGATGTTCTTAAGTTTTCATTCGCCTCTCGACGTTTCCGCGCGAGAAGCCGAAAGATGACCACGTAAAACGCACCCAGCACAATTGCCGCCGATAGAGCGATCACCGGCTGGACCAAAAAGAGCGTGGCCAACAAAAGGAGCGCGGTGAGTCCCCGCGCGAAGCTGTCCAGTAACGGGAGAAGCACTTCGCTGGTGTAATTCGTCACGTCGCCAACTATTTTTTTTAGGAGATCGCCGGAGTTGCGCTGAAGGAAATACGTATATGGCTGTGATGCCATTCGCCGCAGCAGGCGGACGCGCAACCAGTGGCCAAAGTCTTGCGCATAACGAGTACGAGCGTACTCGGCCACGAGATTAACAACATTGGATGCGAGGAGCGCAGCGATTGCGATCACTCCGGCTACAAGAAGCAGTTCCCGATTTTCCATCGGCGGAAACAGCTCCAAGAAACGCGTGCCGAAATGAGACCGGCGGATGCGTTCGGGATCGGCGGCGATTGCCAAAAATGGGAAGATCGACGTAATGCCGATGACTTGAAAGAAGGCCTGCGCAAGCGAGAGCAAAAAAACCAAACCCAACTTCGTTCTGCCGTACGGTCGGGCTAGGAAGAGAACGCGACGAATTAAATCGGCAACGTTATGAATAAACCGTGACAAGGCGGTTCCGAATTACACGTTCAAGAAAAAATTGCCCAGACGTTGCGGACTATCTGCGGGAAAAACTCACGTGTCAAAGATTACTGGACTACTTACCATGGACTTCTGACCTCCGAACTCTGACTGGTAAGCGCTCCAGTTATTCAGTTCGCATCGGTGGGAGCATCTCACCGTATTTCCAAATCAACCATGGCAGTTCCAAAGCGCGGGACAGCCGCGGGATGAAAATGCTCGGCTGCGCAACTAGTCGCCAGAGCCAGCCGAGATAAAGCAGGTCCACCCAATCGGGAATTGCAATCTGGTCGCCGGTGATGAACCCAAGCGCGGCTCCGGTGCAATGGATCGCCGGCCGATATGACAAATTTTCGCGCAAATAATAGCCGAGCTTCTCCTGCGCGCCGCTGCCTACCGCGATGATGACATGCATCGGGCGATGCTGTTCAACGAACGCAAGAAGATTTCGATCTTCGATTTCCAATTCATACTGCGGCGCGACATAAGAATTGTCCATGTTGATCAAAAAAGTTTCCCGCCGCGACCAATCGACTAACTTTTGCCGCGCGCGTTCGCTGGGAAGAATCCAAAAAACTTCGGTGCCCTCGCTTTTCAGTTTTCTGAGCAGCTGCTTAAGATATTTGAAGCCAGAAATGCGCTGGACGTTCTCACGTCGCAGCAGGCGCCACAGCACGACCATCAAACCGCTGTCAGCAATCGCCAGATCAGCCGCAACCAGCGCGCGCTGGTACATCTCGTCTTCGCGCAATCGCGCGAAACAAGTTCCCGATGGAGCGACAAGAATTCCTCCATCTCGAGACATTAACGCGACGGCTTGATCGACATCGCCATTGAAGAACTGGATCCCGAGAATCTGGCAGGTCGAAAAGCTGGAGACGTCAGACACGAGAAACGTGCTCACGAGACTGTCGCGGGCTCGATCAGTTCGACTGCGGGAAAATAAATGCGATACCGCTCGACATCCCGCGTGGCCAGCTTCCAACCCATCAGCTCTGCGTGCGCACCGATGAAAAAATCAGGCAACGGCAAGTGGGGCGCTTCGCCTCCGCCCGATCGCCTGCGAGCGAGCCGATACCGCCTGTAGGCGCGACCACAAATAGCTGCAGTGGCAATTGGAACATCAAGAATAGCCACGCCGGCCCGGCGCATATCCTCCTCGATATCTTCGCCGCGCCTCGGGCCCGCGTATAATTCAGCCAGTGTAACGCAGTTTATTGCTGCGCCGCTGCCGGTAACCGCTAACGAAATCAGGTTCATGGCACGAAGGCGGTCGTTGCCAGCCCCGCGGTGCGCATCAATAATGACGTTCGTGTCCAACAAAATCATGGTTCCCGCGTAATCTTCCGCAGCTCCTCCCAGCGAATCTTCGGGACGCTTTTCCAGTTTCGTATCGCCTTAAGAACCTCGGCCTTTGTTCGTTTCTTTGGCGGCGCAGCACGATGCACTCGCCTAAGCACGAATTCAGGCCCTTTTCGTTCGCATACGAACACGTCGCCCGGCGCCGCACCGGGAAGCACCACGCGTTTCTTATTGTCTGCTGTTAAGGTCATAGTGGGATTATCCCACACTGCAGTACACGCAGTCAAGGCATGGTCAGGGATGGCCTGTCCAAGAGTAGTCGGAGAATTCCAGGTTCGCTTCGCGCGCAAATTTGGTAAGCTGTGCGTCGGTGCAAAATCTGGCAACTCCACAGAAAGCCACTGACGTTTCGCCATTGTCCGGCAGGCATTTTTCGGCCGGCCTTGCGCTGGGTATTTTGTTTTTAGCCGTTCTCTGGTCTGTACTTTGGCGACAGCTCAGCGGCGAATGGTCGGTCAACGAACAGTACAACTTCGGCTGGTTCGTACCATTTTTTGCCGTCTACCTTTTCTGGCTTCGCTGGCAGGATCGGCCGCAAGTCGAAATTCGAAATCCGAAATCCGAAATCCGAAAAAGACAAACAATTGCCGCATTGCTCGCAATTCCCGCTCTTCTTTCGTTGCTGCCCGTGCGTCTCTTTGAAATTGCGAACCCAGAGTGGCGACCGATCGCTTGGATTCACGCGGCCGCGGTCGTAACGCTGACGCTATTGTTAATATGGTACGCAGGCGGCAGACGGTGGCTTCGACATTTCGCGTTCCCGGTCGCGTTTATTTTCGTCGCAGTGCCGTGGGTAACGGCCGTGGAAACTCCAGTTATCCAGGGCCTGATGCGCATGGTCGCTCGCGTCGCCGCGGAAACAGCAATGCTCCTTGGAATTCCTGCGCAAGTCGAGGGTAACCTTATTCGCGTGAGCACCGGGCTCGTAGGCGTAAACGAAGCGTGCAGCGGCATCCGTTCGTTGCAAACGTCACTGATGATCGGCTTACTCTTCGGCGAACTGAAACGGCTTTCAGTCTGGCGCCGCGTGTTGCTCATCGCGGGCGCGGTTGCCATCGCGCTTTTCGCGAATCTTCTGCGCGCAGTTTTTCTGGTCCGTGTCGCAGCCATGGAAAATGTTTCGGAGGTCACTCGCTGGCACGATATTGCCGGCTACGCCATCGTCGCTCTCGTTTTCGCGGGCACGATGGTCCTCGCGTATTTGCTCGGTCATAAAAAACTGTCAGATCCTGCGGTGGCAGGCGTGTCGCGTGCAAGAGCGAAATTGCAGCCGACACGGCTGCCTCTACAGTTTCCTGCTGGCTATGTTGGTCTTGCTCTATGCTGGCTCTTCTTTGTAGAGATTGGGACCTCGGCATGGTATCGCGCTCACGAAACGACTCTTGTCAGCCGCATACGTTGGGGTGTGCAATGGCCCGAACAGGCGCCCAACTTTCATAAACTAAAGATCGACGAAGAAATTCGCAGTGTCCTGCGTTTCGACAAGGGTCAGGCAGCGGCTTGGACAATCACGTCGCCGCCGGAGTCCGAAGACGCTCGCGAGCCGAAAACCTTCGTGACGCCCCTGAACCGCTGGAGACAGAATACGATTTCGTGTCATCTATTCGTTTTTCGCTGGAAGCCCGGCAAAAACAGCGCGCTGCTGGCGAACTTGCATCGCCCAGATGTTTGTTTGCCTGCCAGCGGCTGGAGCCAGGTGGCGGACGATGGGGTGCGCAACTATCCGGCGAGCGGTTCGTTTGAACTGCCGTTTCGTCATTTTGAATTTCAGCGCGCGTTCGAAAATTCCGCGCCGCAGACGGCGCACGCATTTTATTGTTTATCGGAAGATCGTGCTTCGGGACCTTCCACGCCATCGCAGCGCACAGACGCGAGCCGGATGATGTCTGGAAGTCCTTCCTCATGGACACGCGCCGAACGCTTGGGCGCGGTGCTGGAAGGACGCCGGCATTTGGGACAGCAGGTCATGGAAGTAATATTTATCAGCAGCGAGCCGTTCTCCGCAGCGGACGCGGAATCGCATCTCCGCGATTTGGTTCGTGAGGTTGTTTTACGCGACCCGGAAAAATCGCTGTAGCCGCGGCGCTCTGTCGCCGTGCTCCAATGGCAACCGATGCTGACCGCCTCGACAGGGCGAGGCGGCTACAGCCCCCAACAAAATCTGATAAAAATGTCTTGCCACTCCGGTGGGAATTGTTACAAGGAGCGTAATTCTTCGAGCCTTGGGAGAAAACATGCGAAAATTTAAGACACGTCGGCCGCGCGCTTTACGGTTTCGTTTGCTTTTAATTGTGGCGGGCGCGTTGCTGCTCATGGCTGCTCTCGCCCCAAAAGCGAATGCGCAGAACGTGCTGGTTTATTTTAATTTTGAAGACGCAACCTTAGGCGGCCCCCCGGATTTTACGTCCGATGTTGTCGGTGCGCCGGATTTTAATCCAGGCGGCGGATTGGTGCTTACGACAATCACGACCAATGCCACGAATTTCGCAGCCGTTGCCGGGTTTTTGCTTAATAGAACTGCTGGTGATATCGACACCGCCAATCCGGGTCTGGCGGGCGGTTTCAGAACAACCCCAGTGGATAATGGCAGTTATATTCAGTTTGGTCTCAATGCGACTGCCTTTTCCAATATGTCGTTGAGCTTCGCGTACACCACCACCGGCAACGGCTTCAATACGGTACAGCTTTTTTACAGCACCGACGGAGGATTAAATTTCACGCCGGGACCCTCGGCGCCAATGCTAACAGGCGGCCAGCCACACCTGGTAACTTTGGCTGTCCCTGTCGGGGCTGATCAGCAGGCAAATCTCGTCCTCCGACTGGTCTTCAACGGTGGGACGTCAATGGGCAACAATCTCCAGACCATCATCGATAATATCCAACTGGTTGGGGTCCCTGAGCCAACGACGGTCGCGGGTGGGCTGCTCGGTCTGCTTGGGCTCTGCTGGCATCAGCGGCGCAGGATAAGGTTGATTTTGCCGCGCTGTGGCTTTCTGAGATCGCGTCGCGCTTAAGCGCAACCGGCGCAACGCTCAAGAAATACTGCGCCTGCGGCGAGTTCTTCGCATCGTCTTCAGCCGCCTTCGCCGAGGCTACGGCGAGCCAGGGGGAGAAGCCGATCCACCTTTGGCGACGCTTGAAGGTGGAACGCGTTGTCCTCAACGCGTTGGCGATGAAACGCGGGTTTGCCGCCAAAATGCTTCAAGCGTTGCCAACCGCTTTGGCCTAGATTGCATGTGGCAGCGCACCATAGTAAACGTCCTCCGTGCAAAGCCAGCCATCACGCCCACGCACAGCCAAAGACAATCTCGACCTGACTCCACCCGAAGAGATTCGGGCGCGACGTATTCGGCGATGGATTTTTCTCGGCACGCTCGGGATGTGTGTGCTCGGCGTGGGAATCTACTTCGCTGCGCCCTCGATTGGCGGAGCAATCAAAGCCTGGCAGTCTCGCCGGCTGGCCCGCCAGGCGTTCGCGATGATCGAGCAAAAAAAATGGAGCGAGGCCAGTGCCAAAGCGCGCGACGCTTACCTGCTGCGCCCGACCGAACTTGAATCGTGGCGCGCCTTTGCGCGGTTGGCGTCACGTACCAGTCAAAACGCCGCGGCACTGGAGTGGTGGAAGAAACTGGACGACGAACATCGCCTTACCATCCAAGACCGCCGTGACTACGCTGCGGCTGCGCTTTTCGCCAGCAACCTGACAGTTGCGGCGTCGCAAGTTGATTTCCTTT
>Ga0209689_1000989_pt1 | contig 20758 bp, 18 predicted proteins | sample GraSoiAngelo_149_FD_187119 | JGI IMG/M metagenome (GOLD analysis project Ga0209689, IMG submission 187119) | Grasslands soil microbial communities from the Angelo Coastal Reserve, California, USA - 14_1009_09_30cm (SPAdes) (version 2) | ecosystem: Environmental > Terrestrial > Soil > Grasslands ... | reverse complement strand
GCTCCAGAGCGGCGGCTTCATCGAGACGTCGGACTCCGGCCGCGCCTCCCGGCTCATCGAGCACGAGCTGCCCACCGCCGGCGGCGCCACCTTCACCCTGGTCTTCTCGAGCGACCGCCTCACCGTCACCGACGCGGCCTTCGGCGACGCGGTCGGGGAGGCCCTGCTGCCGCTTCGCGAGGACCCGCGTGTCGCCACGATCGTCTCGCCCTTCGACGGGTCCGCCGCGGACCCGAGCGCGCTCATCTCGAAGGAGAAGCACGCCGCGGCCGTCGACGTGGCGACAAAGGACGAGCTCGCGGTCGCGCGCGACTACTACAAAGAGCTGCGCGCGAAGGTCCGCTCCGATCGATTGACGATCGCCGCGACCGGCGTCCTCGCGATCACCAACGGCTTCAACGACGTCTTGCAAGACGACCTTCGCCGCGCGGAGACCGTTTCCCTCCCGCTCGCGCTCGTCTTGCTGCTCATCGTGTTCGGCAGCGTCGTGGCCGGCTTCATCCCGCTCGGCGTCGGGATCCTCGCCGTGATGAGCGGCATCGCCGGCATGTTCGTGCTCGCGCGCTTCACCGACGTCTCCGTCTACGCGGAGAACGTCGTCACGCTCATCGGGCTGGGCGTCGCGATCGACTATTCGCTCTTCATCACCAACCGTTACCGGGAGGAGCTCCTTCGCGGACGGCGGAGCGAGGACGCCCTCGCCGTGGCGATGTCGACGGCGGGCCGCGCGATCACGTTCTCTGGACTCACCGTCGCGATCGGCCTCTCGGGGATGCTGTTCTACCAGGGAACGTATCTCTCATCGATGGGCGTCTCCGGCGCGATCGTCGTCGCGAGCGCCGTGTTCTATGGCCTGACGTTCCTCCCCGCGCTGCTGGCGGTGCTCGGCAAGAACGTCGACCGTTTGCGGCTCCCGATCCTCCAGCCCGATACGGAAGGTCGTGGCTGGTGGCACTCGATCGCGACGGGCGTCATGCGCCGGCCGGTCCTCGTCCTCGTCCCGGTCGTCGCGTTCATCCTCCTCGCCGGGTCGCCGTTCCTCCACATCCATCTCGCGACGGGCGATGTGACGATGCTTCCGAAGCACGAGGAATCCCGCGCGGCGTACGACAGGCTCGTCGACGACTTCGCGGGCGCCGGGCAGAACCACATCTCGGTCGTCGTCGATTACCCCGAAGGCGTGACGCTCGACCAGGCTCGGGTCGCCGGGCTCGTCGAGCTCGGCAAACGACTGACCGCGGTCCGCGGCGTCCAGCGCGTTCAGGGAGCCTTCGCGCTCGATCCGCGTCTCACCGCCGACGCGTACACCGCGCTCTACGCGGCGCCCGCCGAGTCCTGGCCGCCCCAGCTCCGCGCGCTCGCCCAGGGCATCGGCGAGCAGCGGCTCGCGACGATCCGGCGGCAGACCGTCGGCGCGCACATCGTGCTCTTCGACGTCGTGACCGGCGACGCCACCAACAGCGACGAGGCGCGGGCCATCGTCCGCGAGATCCGCTCGCTCGCGCCGCCGAGCGGTGGCGAGCTGCTCGTCACCGGTTTCACGGCGATCGACGTGGACACCGTCGACTTCATCACCGCGCACACGCCCGTCGCGATCGCGTTCGTCATGGTGGCGACGGTGATCGTGCTCTTCCTCCTGCTCGGCTCCGTCGTGCTGCCGCTCAAGGCCGTCGTGATGAATCTCCTCTCGATCTCGGCATCGTTTGGCGCGCTCGTGTGGGTCTTCCAGGACGGTCACCTCAGCCAGCAGCTCGCGTTCACGCCCGGCCCGGTGGATCCGTCGCTGCCCGTGATCATGTTCTGCACGCTCTTCGGCCTCTCGATGGACTACGAGGTGCTGCTGCTCTCGCGCATCCAGGAGGAGTACCGGCGCAGGCCGGACAACACGCACGCCGTCGCGATGGGCCTCGAGCGCAGCGGCCGCCTCATCACCGGCGCCGCCGCGATCATGGTCGGAGTCTTCTCGGCCTTCGCGCTGGCCGACATCCTGTTCATCAAGGCCATCGGGCTCGGGATGGCGCTCGCCGTCGCGATCGACGCCACGCTCGTCCGTGCGCTCGTCGTCCCCGCGACGATGCGGCTCCTCGGCGACCTCAACTGGTGGGCGCCGCGCCCGCTCGCGCGTCTCTATCGGCGGCTTGGCTTCGCCGAGACGGCGTCGACACCCTGGCTCGCCGCGGGCGCCGGAGATGACTAGCCAGTCCACCTAGCATTGCCCGCCATGCAGGCCGCGACGCCGGCGCCGGCGCTCCGTCCGCTCGGCGTCGGCGACATCCTCGACCGCGTCTTCAATCTCTACCGCGGCCGCCCGCTCCTGTTCCTCGCGCTCGCGGCGATCCCGTATTTCGTCTTCGTGCTCGTCCTTGGCGTGCTCCTGCTCATCGGTGCCGCGGGTGCGCTCGCCACGTTCGGCACGCGCTTCTTGTCGGGAACGCAGCCGACGCCGGCGGAGATCGCGGGCATCATCGGGGCCGCGTTCGTCTTCGGCCTCATCATCCTCATCGCGGCGATCGTCATCTTCTCGACGCAGAGCGGCGCGCTCATCCAGGCGTCGGCGGATCGCTACCTCGGGCGCGAGACCACGATCGGCGCCGCGTTCCGCGCCGGGCTGCGCGCCGCGCCGCGGATCTTCGGCGCCGGTCTGCTCGTTTTCCTCGGCCTGGCGATCCTCTGGATCGTGCTGCTCGCGATCGCCGGCGTGCTGACCGCGGTCACGCAGCAGACGGCGGTCGGCGTGCTCGCGTTCGTCGCCGCGAGCTGCATCGGGCTCGTCGTCACGATCTACCTCGCCGCATCGTGGCTCGTCGCGCCCGTCGTGGTCACGCTCGAGGGCGTCGGCCCGACGACCGCGCTCGACCGTTCCTGGAAGCTCGCGGACGGCCACCGCTGGCGGATCCTCGGCATCCAGCTACTCCTCCTCGTCCTGCAGCTCGTGCTGTCCGGCCTCATCTCGGCGGTGTTCATCGTCGGTCTCTCCCAGGACCAGACGGTGCAAGTGATCGTGCAGCAGCTCGTGAACTTCGCCGCGAACATCGTGTGGGCACCCATCCAGTGGGCGGCCTTCACCGTGTTCTATTACGACCTCCGCGTCCGCAAGGAGGCCTTCGACCTTCAGGTGGCCGCGGAGGCGCTCCCGACACCGACCTGATCCGCGTCCTCGCCCTGGCGCTCGCGCTCTGGCTCGTGGGTGCGGGCGTCGCGTACGCGGACACGGTGACGCTCGACCAGTACCGGGTGCGCCTCGCCGACGCTCGCTCGCTCATCGATCGCTCGCGAACGGCCGGCACGGCGGACCGCGTGCGGCTCCTCGCGCAGGCGCGTGACCTGTTGCGGCAGACCACGACCCTGCGCGTCGGCGATGAGACGATCGCGATCGACGACGCCGCCGTCGCCGATCTCGCCGGCGTGCCCGACGGCGCCTCTCGCGCGATCGCGATCCTCGATACGTACATCTCCGACGCGCTGCGCGGCCGCCGCATCGATCCCGCTGTCGCCGACCAGCGGCTGCGGGAGATCGTCGGGCCGAGCGCCTCCGGCGGGGGCGGCGCGAATCCGTTCGCGGTGCTCGCCGATGCCTTCCTCGGTTGGCTGAACGGGCTCTTCTCGGGACTCCGCGGATCCGCCCCGGACCTCTCCTCGCTCGTCTGGCTCGTCGTCGCGGTCGGCGCGGCCCTGGTGCTCTTCATCGTCGCGACGCTCGGCCGCGGGCTCCGCGAGCGCGTCCGCACCGAGATCGTCATCGCGGACACGGGGACCCGCGTGCGCGAAGACCCGACGGCGCGCTTGCGTCTCGCGGACCAGGCCCTCGCTCGCGGACACGCGCGCGAGGCGATCCGCGAGCTCTACCTCTACGCGATCGCCGCGCTGGCCGCTCGCGAAGCGTTCCGCTACGACCCGGCGCTCACCGACCGCGAGCTGCTCGTCCGCGCGGCGGGCATCCCGCACGCCGACGCTCTCGGCGACCTCGTCGCGCTCTACGAGCGCGCCTGGTTCGGCCTGCGCGAGCCGGCGACGGCGGAGGCCGAGCGCGCGCGCTCGCTCGCGCTCCGGGCCGCCGCGTGAGAGCCCTCCGGCGCGTCCATCCGCTCTACTGGCTCGCGCTCGCGCTGCTCGTCGCCAGCGTCGTCTTCACCGCGGCGACCGCGAAGGCGCCCGAAAGTGTGGCCCGCACCGCTTCGGTGTACGACGCGGGCCCGGGCGGGGCGGCCGCGCTGCGGCGCTATCTGGACGTGATGGGCGCCGCGACGATCACGCTCCAGGGCGACGCCTTCGACCCGGATCCCGCCCGCGCGGGGGTGCTCTTCGTCCTCGCGCCGGCCGAGCTCGTCACGACGCGGGACGTCGATGCGCTGCGCCGCTACGTCGAGAGCGGCGGGACGCTCGTGTTCGCGAGCGATCTGTCGATCTTCGAGCGGTCCCTCAGCGCGCGGCTGCTCGAGGACCTCGACGTCCGCATCGCCGGCCGTCTCGCGCCAGGCACGTACGACGCCGGCGGGATCGCGCTCGCCGATCCGCCGGTGCATCAGATCGCCATCGATCAGGGCGCGACGCTCACGTTCGGCTCCGGTCACGTCCCGCTGTCGGCGGGCACATCGTCGTTCGCCGCGTTCGCACGCGAGGGGCGCGGTACCGTCGTCGCGATCGGCAGCGTCGGTCCGTTCCTGACCGGGTCGCTGGGAGACGCGGACAACGGCCGTTTCGCGCTCGCCCTCGCGGCCGAGGCCATCGCGGGCGGGCGCGCGGTCGCCTTCGACGAGTACCACCATGGGATCCATCCGACGGGCGACGTCTTCATCCTGCTCGAGCGCACCTGGCCCGGCCGGGCGCTCGTCTTCGCGATGGTCTCCGTCTTCGCCTATCTGGTGCTCAGCGGGCGGCGGCTCGGGCCGCCCGTGCCGCTCGAGGTCCGCGCGGCGCGATCGAGCCTGGAGTACGTACGCGGGTTCGCGGGCCTCGTGCGGCGCTCGGGACATGGCGAGATCGCGCGTCGACGTCTTCGGCGCGAGCTGCGGGCGCGTCTCGCCCGCCGCGTCGGTCTCGACGCCGACATGCCCTTCGAGCGGATCGCGTCCGCGCTCGGGGCGAACGACCCTGGCGCGGCGGCGCGCGCGACCGCGCTCGATGGCGCGCTCGCGCGGCCATTGCGGGAGTCCGCGCTCATCCGTACCGTCCGCGAGATGGACGCGCTCCTTTCGGATGAGGCCAGTGGATCCGAGGGGGCGCAGTCCCCTCGACGGTCGTGACGACGAAGGAGACCTCGGCCCGCTACGCGACGGAGATCCACCGCGTCGTCATCGGCCAGGACGAGACGGTCCACCTTTCGTTCATCGCGCTCCTCCTGCGCGGCCACCTCCTCATCGAGGGTGTGCCGGGGACCGCCAAGACCCTTCTGGCGCGGACGGTCGCCCGCCTCATCGGGGGCACGTTCAAGCGCATCCAGTTCACGCCCGACCTCATGCCGAGCGACATCGTGGGGACGAGCGTGTACGAGATCAGCACGAGCTCGTTCCGCACGAAGCAGGGTCCGGTCTTCGCGAACGTCGTCCTTGCCGACGAGGTGAACCGCGCGCCGGCGAAGACGCAGTCCGCGCTTCTCGAGGCGATGGAGGAGCGGCAGGTGACGCTCGAGGGCGACTCGCTCCCGCTCCCCGACCCGTTCCTCGTCCTGGCGACGCAGAACCCGGTCGAGTACGAAGGCACCTACCCGCTCCCGGAGGCCGAGCTCGACCGCTTCCTCTTCAAGGCGGTCGTGAGGTACCCCGCGACCGAGGAGGAGCGCGCCATCCTGCGTGCGCACGACAAGGGCCAGCCCGCGGCGAACATCGCGCTCCTCGAGCCGTTCCAGGGCGGGACGCTCGCCGCGTGCCGAGCCGAGGTCGAGGCGGTCACCGTCGAGGACTCGGTCCTCGATTACGTCGGGCGGATCGCCGCGGAATCGCGAAAGTCGCCCGACCTCATCCTCGGGGCGAGTCCTCGTGCGGCGGTCCACCTCCTGCGCGCGGCGAAGGCCGCCGCGGCGATCGATGGGCGCGACTTCGCGACGCCCGACGACGTGAAGTCGCTCGCGACGCCCACGCTGCGCCATCGTGTCGTGTTGAAAGCGGAGGCCGAGATCGAGGGCCTCGACGCCGACGCCGTCGTCCGGCGCGTCCTCGCTCGCCTCGACGTCCCGCGCTGAGCGGCCTCGCGGCGTTCCCGCTCCCCCGCCCACGGCTCCTCGTGCTGTTCCTCGCGGCCGCGGTGCCCCTCGCCCTCGCGGATCTGGTTTCCGCCTTCGCCGCGCTCGCGCTCGCCGCGATGGTCATCGCGCTCGCGCTCGCGGTGATCGACTTCCGCGCGACGCCGCGACCCGCGGCCGTTGACGTAGAGCGCGTCGCCGAGCCTCAGCTCTCGATCGGGGTCCGCAACCGCGTCACCCTGCGCGTGCGCAACCGCTTCTCGCGCCCGCTACGCCTCGTGCTCCGGGACACGGTCCCGGACTCGTTCGACGTCGACCGCCGTGCGATCGCGCTTCCGGTCGCACCCGGCGGCGAGGGCGACGCGACGTACGCCGCGCGGCCACGCTTTCGCGGGTCATTCCGCTTCGGCGACGTGTACCTGCGCCTCCGCGGCCCGCTCGACCTCGTCGAGCGGCAGGACCATGTGCCGGCGGACGCGCCGGCGAACGTGTACCCGGACCTGCAGGAGATCCGCCGCTACGAGGTCTCGCTGCGCCGCGGGCTCGCCTACGACGCCGGGCAGCGGCGCGCCCGCATCCCGGGCGCGGGCTCGCTCTTCGAGCGACTGCGGGAATACCAACCGGACGACGATCCGCGTTCGATCTCGTGGGCCGCGACCGCGCGCCGCGGACGTCCGATCAGCGTCGAGTACGAGACGGAGCGGCAGCAGCGCATCCTCATCTTGCTCGACGCGGGTCGCATGATGTCGAGCACCCTCGGCGGGCTCACCAAGCTCGACCACGCCGTGAACACCGCGCTCATGCTCGCGTACGTCGCCATCGCGAAGGGCGACGAGGTCGGCCTCATGGGCTTTGCCGACGCGGTGCGTTCGTACCAGGTCCCGCGCCGCGGGCGCCGCCAATTCCTCCACCTCACCGAGGACCTGCGCCGCCTCGAGGTGACCACGACCGAGCCCGACTACCGTGCCGCGTTCGAGTTCCTCCGCGCACGCAGCGCCCGGCGCGCGCTCGTCGTGCTCTTCACCGACATCGTCGACGAGGAGGCGTCGCGCGCGCTCGTCGCTGCGATCACGCGCCTCGCCGGGAACAATCTCGTCCTTTGCTGCCTCCTCCAGGACCCGCAGCTCGCCGAGACCGCGACGCGCGAGCCCAGGTCCTCGCGCGAGCTCTACGAGCGCGTCGTCGCGGCCGACGTCCTCGAAGCCCGCGCACGGGCGCTCGCGCTGCTGCGGCGGCGCGGCGTGCACGCGATCGACGTGAGCGCGGAGCGCCTCACGGTGGCGACGATCCAGCGTTACCTCGAGCTGAAGAAGCGCTTCCTGTGAGCGTTGTCCGGTCGCTTCGCGCCGCGCTCGCTGTGCGCCGGATCCCCGCAGTCCTCGGGATGTGGCGCGACTTCCGTCCCTTCGTGCGCCTCCATTTCCTCGCCGCGGCCTTCGAGTGCGGGCTGCTCCGCTCGCTCCGGACGCCGTCGACGCGCGAGGAGCTCGTGCAAACTCTCGCGGTCCGGCGGCCCGAGCTGTTCGACGCGCTTCTCGACCTCGGGGTCTCGTTGGGCGAGCTCTCGCTCCGCGACGGACGGTATGCGTTGCGCGGCGGCCGGTCCAAGCTCATCGCAAGCGACGCAGGCGATCCGTTCGCCGCGCTTGCGCAGGAGTGGGTGCGCTACGACAACGCTGTCTTTCGTGATCTCCCGCATCGTTTGCAGGGCGGACCGCTCGGCGATTACCTTGGGCCGACTGCGACGATCGTCGCACGGTCGTCACGGATCCTGGAGCCCTTCATCGCCGCGTTCATACGCGAGCTCGTGACGCGGCGGCGCCCGCGCCGCCTACTCGACGTCGGCTGCGGATCCGGTGCCTACCTCATTCACGCGGGCCTCGCCGACGGCGACCTCACCGGTACCGGTCTCGATATCCAGCCGGCGGTCGTCGCCCAGGCGCGTGCGAACGTGAGCTCGCGTGGACTGGCGGAGCGCTTCGACGTGATCGTCGCGGATGTCCGCGCGCCACCGTCGTCGACGATCCGCCTCCCGTTCGATCTCATCACGCTGATCAATAACGTCTACTACTTCGCCCCAGACGAGCGCCCGGGACTCTTCGCGCGCCTGCGCTCGTGGCTGACACCGGGTGGCGCGCTCGTGGTCGTCGCCGCCACGCGGGGCGGCGGCGCGACGATCCGCGCGTTCGACCTCGTACTCCGCTCGACGGAGGGCTGTTCGCCACTGCCGGATCGTGGAGCTCTCTCTCAGCAGCTCCACGCGTCCGGGTTTTCGGAGGTCCGCTGGGAGCGGCTCGCGCTCGGCCAGCCGCTCGACGCGGTGGTAGCGACCTAGCTGACCGGAACCCGGTCCCCCATCGAGCCTTTGCCGCGTCCGGCGGCAAGGATGTAGAGCCAGAGCAGCCCGAACGCGGTGAACCCCGCCGTGACCTTCAGTCCGAGCGGCGCATTCGACGGCGAGAGGAAGCCCTCGAGGATCCCCGCGACGCCGAGCGCCGGCGTCACCAGGAGCATCACGCGCACGGCCTGCGCGCCTGCGAGACGGAGCGCGTCGCGGCGGCTGCGTTCGCCGGGACGGAGGATGGCCCACGCGAGCCGGAGCCCCGCGCCACCCGAGAGCACGATCGCGGACATCTCGAGCGGGCCGTGCGCCGCCGTGAACGCGAGGAGGCCGCCCGTCATCCCGTATCCCTGGACCACCGCGAAGATCGTGCCGAGGAGTGCCCCGTTCCCGATGAGCACGTACAGCGTGAGCACCCCGGCGGTGAGGCCTCCGGCGAAGGCCACGACCGCCACGCGGACGTTGTTCACGATGATGAGCGGGCCGACGATCGGCCGGTATTGGTCGGGAATGTCCGTCCAGAGACGCCGCTGCGCGAGGTGCTCGCGTGTCTCGGGATCGAGCGCGTTCGCGGCGATGTCGGGCGTGGCCACGCCGAGCAGGAACGTGACGACGAGCGGGACGAGGAGGATGCCCAGCGCGAGGAGCGTGAAGCGCCAGTTCGCGCGGACCGTCGCGGGCAGCTCGCGCAGCACGAAACGGCGCAAACGCCGGCCGCTCGTGGGAGCCTCGCTGTACACGAGCGCGTGCGCGGCGGCGACCAGGTCGTTGAGCCGCTCGGTCGCGGCGTCGAGCGGGAAGTCGCGGCGCGCGACGGCGAGATCGCTCGTCGTCGCGCGGTAGAGGCGACCGAGCTCGGCCACGTCGTCCGCGCTGAGCCGCTCGACCCGGCCTCCGGATGCCTGCACGAGCGCGCCGAGGCGGGCCCAGCGCGCCCGCCGATCCTCGACGAAGCGATCGACGGTCATCCGCCGGAACCTAGCATGGTGGTATGGCCGTCTCGATGGGTCGCCTCGAGGTGGAGACCGCGGACCACGTCGTATTGCGGTACGACCTCGCGGGAGGCGGGAATCGCGGATTCGCGGCGGTGGTCGATTTCCTCCTTGCGTCGATCATCGCGCTCGCGACCGTCATCGCGCTGCAGGCGCTGCCCCTCCGAGGTTCGTTCACGAACGTCGTCTTCGGTCTCGCCGTGCTTGGGGTGCCGCTCGTCATCTGGGGATACTTCATCCTTCTCGAGTGGCTGTGGAACGGACAGACCATCGGCAAGCGGGCGTACGGGCTGCGCGTGATCAGTGGCGACGGCTCTCCCGCCGGCTTCACTGCGGTGTTCGTCCGCAACCTCCTTCGCGTCGTCGACTTTCTGCCGAGCTTCTACGGCCTCGGCCTTCTGCTCGTCATCCTCACGCCGAAGAATCAGCGCCTCGGCGACATCGCGGCGGGCACGTACGTCGTCCGCGCGCCGAAGCCGCGCATCGACTGGTTCTCGCTCCGCACCGTCACGCCACTCGGCGCGGGGAAGACCGCCGAGGTCCGCCGCTTGCCCGGTGAAGCGCAGCGCCTCGTGCGCGAGTTCGTGGCGCGCGAATCCGGCCTTGCCTCGCGCGACCGCGCGCGTGTCGCCGCGGCGATCGCGGCGCGGCTTCGCCCGTACGCCTCCGAGGCTGACGCGGCCCTCGGCGACGTCGAGCTGATCCACGCCGTGGCCCGGGCGCTCCGCGCCACGGGAGGCGAGCGCTGATTGATCTCGTCTGACCTCCCATGGACCTTGTCTGGTTGATCCTGCTCGTCTTCGCGGTCGCCGCGCTCGGCTTGCTCGCCGGCACCAGCCGCACACGGGACGACCTCCGCGCTCGGGGGCGGTGGGACACGCGCTTCGAGCTCGAGAGCCGGCGCCAGACCCACACCGACGCGACTGGGATGCTCATCTGCCGCTCGTGCGGCACGGGTGCGCCCGAGCGCGTCGGTCGCTGCCCCGCCTGCGGCGCCGTGCTGTGATCTAGCGGTCCGCGAGTGACGCGGCCACTTTCGCGAACTGCGCCTCGGTGAGCCCCTCGGTAGACAGGACGTACGGCACGCACTTGCACCGCACGTCGAACACATAGCTCGACTCCGGCAGCTTCTTCGCTGGCTCGTTCCAGACGACGTAGCGCAGCGAGGCGGGATTGGTGCTGTCGTCGATCCGCCGCACCGCGCTCGGATCGGAGCGGAACGCGATCACCGCCTGACCCTCGCGGCCCTGGGGCGCCGACGGATTCGCCGCGACGATGCCGATGTGCACCCGCAGGTCGGTCGATTCGTCCATGTACATGACCGAGAAGCTGTCCTGGCCGAGCGTCACGAGCGCCGTCATCGGGGCGGGGAAGGACGTGGGGAGGAGCACGGGGGCGACGGCCGTCACGTTCGCGCGGACGAGCCGCGCGGCCTCCTCGGGCGAGGCGACCAGATGTGGCGTCGGTTTCGGCGCGACCGTCGGGAGGTTCGCGAAGGGCCCGTCGGGAGCGCACGACGCCAGCAGCAGCGACAGCACCGCCACGCGGTAAACTGAGTCGAGCCAGCGATCCCTCCCCCCAGGGGAGGGGGCGGTCGAGGGGCTCCGCCCCTCGGAGCCCGAGAGGAGTCTCATGACTGACGAGCGCACCTACAGCGTCCCGGCCATCGACTGTGAAGGCTGCGCGAACAACATCAGCGAGGCGCTCGAGCCGGTCGAGGGGGTCGAGGCGACCGTCGTGGACATCAACGCGAAGACGGTACGCGTCCGCGGCAGCGTCGACGACCTCGTGGTGCGCAAGGTCCTGACGGCAGCCGGCTACCCGCCGGCGTGAGCGCGTGGCGGTAGCCGCCGAATCGCGCGAGCGCGACGGCGCCGTCGCCGTGGCGCGACGCGATCTCGTCGTCACCGGCATGACCTGCGCGTCGTGCGTCGCGAGCGTCGAGGACGCGCTCCGCGGCGTGCCGGGCGTCCGCTCCGCCGACGTGAATCTGGCGACGGAGCGCGCGCGCGTCGAGGTCGATCCCGCTCGCGCCGACGTCACGGCGCTCGTCCGCGCGGTCGAGCGCGCGGGCTACGGCGCGCTCGCGGTCTCGGAGGACGAGCGCGAGCGCGCGGCGACCGAGCAGCAGGAGCGCGCCGCGCGGCGCGCGTACGTCCGCGCGCTCGGACGGCGACTCGCCATCGCGGCGGCGCTCGCCGTGCCGACGATGGCGCTCTCCATGGCCGATCTCGCGTTTCCCGCGCTCATGGAGGCGGCGTGGCGCCCGTACGTCCTCTTCGCCCTCGCGTCGCCCGTGCAGCTCTGGGCCGCGCTCCCGTTCTACCGCGGCGCGCTGTCGGCGGCGCGTCATCGCCGCGCCGACATGAACACGCTCGTGGTCCTCGGCACGACGACGGCGTACCTCGTTTCTGTCGCCGCGACCTTCTTCTCCGGGCTCTTCGACTCGCTCGGGCTCGAGCCGCGGCAGTACCTCTACTACGACACCGCGACCGCGATCGTCGCGCTCATCCTCGTGGGACGGTACCTGGAGGCTCGCGCGCGCGCCCACACCTCGGATGCGGTCCGCTCGCTCGCCGCGCTCGGCGCGAAGAGCGCGCGCGTGCGTAGGCGGGGCGGTGCGGAAGAGGACGTGCCGATCGAAAAGCTGGTAGTCGGAGACGTCGTGGTCGTCCGGCCGGGCGAGACCGTCGCGACCGACGGACTCATCGTCGCGGGATCGTCGGGGGTCGACGAGTCGATGGTGACGGGCGAGTCGCTGCCGGTCGAGAAGCGCGCCGGCGACGACGTCACGGGCGGGACGCTGAATCGCAGCGGCACCTTCCGGTTCCGTGTGACGCGGGTCGGCGCCGACACGCTCCTCGCGCAGATCGTGCGCATGGTCGAGGAGGCGCAGGGCTCGAAGGCCCCCATCCAGCGGCTCGTCGACCGCGTCGCGGCGGTGTTCGTGCCGGTCGTGCTCGTCGTCGCGTTCGCGAGCGCGCTGGCCTGGCTGGCGTTCGGGCCGCACCCGTCGTTCGGCTACGCGCTGACGGCGTTCGTCGCGGTGCTCATCATCGCCTGCCCGTGCGCGCTCGGGCTCGCGACGCCGACCGCGATCATCGTGGGCACGGGCCGCGGCGCGTCGCGCGGCATCCTCGTGAAGAGCGCAGACGCACTCGAGGCGGCGAAGGCCATCGACGTCGTGGCGTTCGACAAGACCGGCACGCTGACCGTCGGGCGCCCGCGGGTCACCGACTACCTCTCGTGCGCCGGGATCGGGGAGGACGAGGTGTTGCGGCTCCTCGCCGGCGCGGAGCTCCGCTCGGAGCACCCGCTCGCGGCGGCCGTCGTGGAGGCGGCGCGCGAGCGCGGCCTCTCGGTCGCGGAGCCGGAGTCGTTCGAGGCGCTGCCTGGCGAGGGCGTGCACGCCCGGGTCGACGGCCGGGACGTCTGGATCGGCACGCCGGACCTCGCGCGCGCGCGCGGCTTCGCGGAACTGGGCGACGGGATGGTGTCGCACCATCAGGCCGCGGGAAAGACGGTCCTCGTGGGGACGATAGACGGCGAGCCCGGTGCGGTCCTCGCGGTCGCGGACGTCGTGAAAGCGTCCGCGAAGGAGGCCCTCGCCGAAGTCAAGCGCATGGGCCTTCGCACGCTCCTCGTCTCCGGCGATGCGCGGCGCACCGCGCAGGCGATCGCGCGCGAGCTCGGGATCGACGACGTGCGGGCGGAGGTCCGGCCGGGCGCGAAGGCGGACCTCGTCGCGCAGCTGCAGCGCGAAGGCCACCGCGTCGCGATGGTCGGCGATGGCGTGAACGATGCGCCGGCCCTCGCGCGCGCCGACCTCGGGATCGCGATCGGGAGCGGCACCGACGTCGCGATCGCGACCGCGGACATCGTCCTCGTGGGCGGCGACCCGCGGGGCGTGCCGCGCGCGCTGCGTCTGGCCAGGCGCACGCTCGCGACGATCCGCGAGAACCTGTTCTGGGCGTTCGCCTACAACGTCGCCCTGATTCCGGTCGCCGCGGGAGTGCTATATCCGTTCACAGGATGGCTGCTCTCGCCGGTCCTGGCCGCCGGGGCGATGGCGATCTCGTCGGTCACCGTGGTCACGAACTCGCTGCGGCTGCGCTCCGCTCACATCGGCTGATCGCGGCGCTCGCCGCCGCCGTCCTGCTCGCCGCGTGTGGCGACGCCACGCGCGTGTACACGCCGCTCGCCACGTCATCCGCGACCGCGGCGGCACCAGACGTCGCCGGCACGTCGCCGAGCCCGGGCGCCGCGCCGTCCTCGGCCGAGTTCGTGTTGCAAGAGTTCCCCGTCACGCGCGGCCAGGGTCCGCACGACGTCGCGCCAGCGGCGGACGGCGGCGTCTGGTACACCGCGCAGCTCTCGGGCGAGCTCGGCTGGCTCGATCCGAGGACGGGACAGACGAGGGCGGTCAAGCTCGGTCCTGGCTCGGCGCCGCACGGTGTCATCGTCGGACCGGATGGCGCGCCGTGGATCACCGACGGCGGCCAGAACGCGATCGTGCGCGTCGACCCGAAGACGAACGAGGTGAAGCGCTTTCCGCTCCCGCAGACGTTCGCCGCGGTGAGCCTCAACACCGCGGCGTTCGACCGCGACGGGATCCTCTGGTTCACCGGCCAGGCGGGCTCGTACGGACGGCTCGACCCGCGAACCGGCGAGCTGCGGATGTTCGGCGCCCCGCGCGGTGCGGGACCGTACGGCATCACCTCGTGTCCCGACGGCAACGTGTACTTCGCGTCGCTTGCCGGGAGCTACGTCGGACGGATCGATCGCGCGAGCGGCGCCGCGACGGTGCTCCAGCCGCCGACGCCGAACCAGGGCGCGCGCCGCGTGTGGTGCGATTCGCGGAGCCGGGTCTGGGTCGCCGAGTGGAACGTCGGCCAGCTCGGGCTGTACGACCCCGCGAGCGGGTGGAAGGAGTGGAAGCTCCCGGGAGCGCGCCCGATGGCCTACGCGGTGTTCGTCGATGACGCGGACATCGTCTGGGTCACCGAGTGGACCGCGAGCGCGATCGTGCGCTTCGACCCGGCAACTGAGACGTTCTCGTCGCGCCCGCTCTCGTCGCCGAACGCGAACGTGCGCCAGGTCCTTGGGCGTCCCGGCGAGATGTGGGGCGCGGAGAGCGGCATCGACAAGCTCGTTGTCGCGCGTCCCCGCTAGGGGACGGCGTACCCGGAGGGTCGAGCCAGCGACGATCGAAGGGCGCGCGGAGCAAGGTTACGGCCCGTAGTACTCGTAGAAGCCGAAGGCGGCGTAGCGGCCGGAGTGCTCGTACGCGATCTTGTCCTTCACGCTGAACTTGATCGACCGCACGAGCGCGGCGTCCTTCACGAGCAGGCCTTCCGGAAGAACGAGCCGCGGGTGGATCGTCGCCCCGGTCACCGGATTCTTGATGTATTCGGTCGTCACCTCGACCTTGTCGCCGGCTCGCACACGCGGGACATCCGCGAAGTCCGATTCGTAGCGCACGTACGCGGGCCCGTGCAGCGCCGTGAACGTCTTGCGGAAGATCGCCCAGGGTCCGCCCGCGTCCCCGACGACCATCCCGGCGAGCGCCGTACGCTGCGCGTCGCTCGCGCGCTCGTCCACGAGCGCCGTCGCCACGCCGTTGCCCTCGTGGATCGCGGCAGGCCAGTCCGCGTACAGGCCGAGGTGCAGTCCGGAGACGTCCAGCTCGCCGTACTTTCCGGCCTCGATCCACCAGGTCCATCCGCCCTCGCAGTGGCCGAGGGTCGGCCGGCCGTTCACGTTGCATGGGCAGCCGACCTCGCAGTTGCACGCGATCACGATGCGGCCCTTGACGTTCCAGGCTGGCGTCTTCTCGGCGGTCATGAGCTCGGCTCCCTCACATCCTGTCGTTCGCGACGAAGGGTACGAGGTCCGGTCGCGCCGCGAGCAGGATCCCGGCGATGACGAGCGCGATCCCGAGGGCACGGCCGAACGCCGCCCCCCGCGGAAGGAGCTTCTCCGCGAAGACGACCGCCGCGACGAACACGACCCAGCCGAGGCCCATCGACCCCGCGACCACAAGGACGAGCATGAGCGCCCAGCAGCACCCAAGGCAGTAGGCGCCGTGATGGAAGCCGAGGCGGAGTGCGCCGCCGGTGCCGCCACGCCAGTGCTGCATGAGGAAGTCCGCGGGCGTCCGGCAGGCCCGAAGGCAGGCGCCCTTCAGCGGCGTGAACTGATAGACGCCCGCGAGCACCAGGACTGCCGCCGCGACGACCGAGCGGGACCCCGGCGTGACCGCGGCGCTCGCGGCAGCGACCGCGTACGCGGCGAGACCGACCGCGCCCCAGACGAGGAGGTACCCCGACGCGAAGACGAGCGTGCGGACCTCGCCACGCGGTCCGCTCCCGGAGAGCCGATAGAGCAGCACCATGGGCGCCGCGCTCGGCAGCATCATCGCCGCCATCATCGCGACCCACGCGACGAGGAATGCCGCCACCGAGCCGCCCATCGGTCCGCCGGCCAGGACCGCGGTCCATGCCCAGACGATGGCGAACGCCAAGACGAGCGCGGGGACGACGAGAGCGCGGTCGGAAAGGCCATCGAACATGCGCGGCCTACCCATTTGACACCCCTATTCCCGCACTATGGAATGGACGGGCATGGCCACCCTCGAGCGGACCTTTCCCTTCACCCGTCCCCGGTACACGGGGATCCTCGAATGGATCACCACGACCGATCACAAGAAGATCGGCGTCCTCTACCTCGTCACGACGTTCTTCTTCTTCCTCACCGGCGGCCTGCTCGCGCTCACGATCCGCACGCAGCTCGCGACCCCTGACACGCAGCTCCTGAGCCCGCAGGCTTACAACGAGGCCTTCACGATGCACGGGACGACGATGGTGTTCCTCTTCGTCGTCCCGGTGTGGACGGGCTTCGCGAACTACATCATTCCGCTGCAGCTCGGCGCGCGCGACATGGCGTTCCCGCGCCTCAACGCGCTCTCGTACTGGCTGCTCCTCGCCGGCGGGATCATCCTCTACTCGGCGTTCGCATTCGGGCTCCCGGCATCCGGCTGGACCTCGTACGTCCCGCTCTCGACCGCGGAGTTCTCGAAGGGCGTGGGTCAGGACCTCTGGATCCTCAGCCTCACGGTGCTCGGATTCTCGTCGATCTTCGGCGCGCTGAACATGATCGTGACGATCTTCTCGCTGCGTGCTCCGGGGATGACGTTCCACCGCATCCCGCTCTTCATGTGGAGCGTCCTTGTCACGAGCTTCCTGCTCGTGCTCGCGATGCCCTTCCTCACCGTCGCGGGCGTGCTGCTCCTCTTCGACCGGCTCGCGCACACGAACTTCTTCGTGACGGGGTCGGGGGCGGACCCGCTCCTGTGGCAGTACCTCTTCTGGTTCTTCGGGCACCCCGAGGTCTACATCATGATCCTGCCGGGCTTCGGCGTGATCTCCGAGGTGCTGCCGGTGTTCTCGCGCAAGCCGATCTTCGGCTACAAGATGATCGCGTACAGCTCGGTCGCGATCGGCTTCCTCTCGTTCGGCGTCTTCGTGCACCACATGTTCGTCGCGGGCATCGACGAGGCGCTCCAGGTCTTCTTCATGATCTCGACCATGCTCATCGCGGTGCCGACCGGCGTGAAGATCTTCTCCTGGCTCGGCACGATCTGGGGCGGCGCGCTGCGCTTCAAGACGGCGATGCTCTTCGCGATGGCGTTCATCGTCATCTTCACGATCGGCGGTATCTCGGGAGTGTTCCTGGGCTCGGTGCCGGTCGACGTGCAGCTCTCGGACACGTACTTCGTGGTCGCGCACATCCACTACGTGCTCGTGCAGGGCGCGCTCTTCTGCGCGTTCGCCGCCTTCTACTACTGGCTACCGAAGATCACCGGCCGCCTGCTGAGCGAGAACCTCGGCCGCCTGCACTTCCTGCTCTTCTTCATCGGGGTGAATCTCGCGTTCTTCCCCATGCACCAGCTTGGCCTCGAGGGCATGCCCCGGCGGACGTACCACTATCCCCAGGCGCCGGAGTGGCAGGGCCTGAACGACGTGTCAACGATCGGCGCGTACATCATCGCGCTCGCGATCCTCGTGTTCCTCTGGAATGTCTTCGACAGCATCGCGCTCGGCCACGGCAAGCCCGCGGGTGACGACCCCTGGGAGGCCGACACGCTCGAATGGGCGACGACCTCGCCGCCGGCGCCGTGGAACTTCGCGCGTATCCCCGTCGTACACAGCGCGCGGCCACTGAAGGAAGACGTCCCGCACTGACCGGTCGGGGGACTCTGCCCCCCGGCCCCCGTTCTCTCCCTCGTACCGCGCGCTCGTCTACCTGAGCCTCGTCGCGACGTTCGCCGTGGTCGTGTGGGGTGGCGTCGTGCGCGTTACCGGCTCGGGCCTTGGCTGCCCCGACTGGCCGCTCTGCCACGGCCAATTCCTGCCGTCGCTCGACACGGCGACGCGGATCGAGTGGACGCACCGCTTCCTCGCGATCGTCTCGGGCCTCGCGGTCGCGGCGCTCGTGCTCTGGAGCCTCCTGCGCTATCGCGCGGATCGCCGCGTGCTCGCGCTCGCGATCGTCGCCGCGGTCCTGTACCCGCTCCAGGCCGTGCTCGGCGCGATCACCGTGGTCCTCGAGCTGCCGCCGGAGTGGGTGACGCTCCATCTCGCGAACGCCGAGCTCTTGCTCGCGACGCTCACGATCCTCGCGGTCGTGGTGCGATGGCCCGAGCTCGCGCGCTCGCGCGCACCGGGCTGGACCTGGCTCGCGCTCGCGGCCGCCGTTGGCACGTTCGTACTGATGCTCAGCGGGGCGTACGTCCGCGGTGCCGGTGCGACGGCGGTGTGCGTGACCTGGCCGCTGTGCCAAGGCCCGATCGAGCTGCTCTACGCGAACGCCGTGACGATCCACATGGCCCACCGCTACGTCGCCGGCGCGGTGGGCATCCTCGTGTTCGTCGCGTGCGTCGAGGCGTGGCGTCATCGCCGCGACACCCCCGGCCTCGGCCCGCTCGCGATCGCGACCGCCGCCATCTTCTCGGCGCAGGTCGCGATCGGCGCGGCGAATCCGCTCACGGGATTCTCGCCCTGGGCGCTCGGCGCGCACCCGGCGGCCGCGAGCTTGCTCTGGTGCAGCGTCGTCGCGCTCGCGGCGGTCTCCTGGCGATCGACCGCGCCCCAGGGCCAGCTCGTTCGCGACCTCGTCGCGCTCACGAAGCCCGCGATCATGTCGCTGCTCCTGGTCACGGCGCTCGGCGGGATGTTCTTGGCGGCGCATGGGGTACCGCCGTTCGGGATCCTCGTCGCGACGCTCGTCGGCGGCGCGGCCGCGAGCGGCGGGGCGGCGTCCCTCAACCACTATTTCGACCGCGACCTCGACGAGCGGATGCGCCGCACGCGGCACCGGCCGCTGCCGGCGCATCGCGTCTCGACGCGCCTGGCGGTCGCCTGGGGGATCGCGCTCAACGTCGTCGCGTTCGTCGTGCTCGTGCTCTTCACGAACCTGCTCGCCGCCTCGCTCGCGATCGCCGGGACGCTCTTCTACATCCTCGTGTACACGCTCTGGCTCAAGCGGACGACGGCGCAGAACATCGTCATCGGCGGGGCCGCCGGCGCGGTGCCGCCGCTCGTGGGCTGGGCCGCGATCACCGGATCGCTCGACCTCGCGGCGTGGCTGCTCTTCGCGATCATCTTCTTCTGGACGCCGGCGCACTTCTGGGCGCTCGCGCTCCTCATCCGCGACGATTACGAGCGCGCCGGCGTGCCGATGCTGCCGGTCGTCCGCGGCGACGAGGCGACGACGTGGAACATCCTCGCGTACGCGGGCTTCCTGCTGCCGCTCACGATCTTCCTCTTCATCGCCGGCGATCTCGGCCCGCTCTACCTGGGGGCGGCGCTCGTCCTCGGCGCGGTCTTCATCGCGTACGCCTGGCGGCTCCTGCGGGCCGGTGAGACCCGCCGGCGCGTCCTCGCGCGCGGGGTGTACCTGTACTCCCTCGTGTACCTCGCGCTGCTCTTCGTCGCGATCATGGTGGACAGCACATTGCGGCTCTAGTCGCTCTCGCGACGATCCTCGCCGCCGTCTGGTACGCCATCGGCGCGCGGCGGATGCGGCGCGCGTGGCCGGTATGGCGTACGGCCCTCTTCCTGGCCGGCCTCGCCGCGATGCTCGCCGCGCTCGTGTCGCCGATCGACGCGATCGCGGCCGAGCGCTTCAGCGTCCACATGGTCCAGCACATGCTCCTCACGGTCGTCGCCGTCCCGCTCCTTCTCCTGGGACAGCCGGTGCGTCCGCTCCTTCGCGGGCTTCCCTCCGGAGTGCGCCGCGGCGTCGTCCGTCCGATCGCGCGCTCGCGTCCCGTGCGCGCGGCCCTCCACCTGCTCCGGCATCCGCTCGTGGCGGGGGCGCTCTACGTCGGCGGCCTCTACGCGTGGCACGTCCCCGCGCTCTACGACGCCGCCCTCGTCGACGTGCGCGTGCACGTCCTCGAGCACGTGTGGTTCCTGTTGACCGCGTTCCTCTTCTGGAGCTGCGTCATCGACCCCGCACCGTTCCACGCGACCCTCAGCTACCCGGCGCGCCTGCTCTATCTCCTGCTCGCCGGAGCCGCGCAGAACACCGTGCTCGGCGGGATCCTCTCGTTCTCGAGCCGGCTCCTCTACAGCGGTTACGCCGTGACGCAGCGGGTCGGCGAGGACTATCTCGAGCGCCTCACCGACCAGCGCGTGGGCGGCGCGATCATGTGGGTGACCGGCGACGTGATCTTCCTCGCGGGCGCGTCGGTCTCGTTCTTCCTCTGGCTCGACAGCGAGGAGCGATCGCAGCGGCGCCGCGAGCGTCTTGCCGGTAAGGTGAATACGTGAGGCGCCTTCCCGCCGTGCTCGTGTCCGTCGTACTGCTGCTGGCCGCGTGCGGCGGCGCGCAGCCGGCAGGCGCCCCGGCGGGATCGCAGCTGATCGTCGAGATGACCGATTACAGGGTCACGGTGAACGTCGCGAGCGTGAAGGCTGGATCGACGAAGATTGGCGTCCGCAACCTCGCGTCCCAGATGCACAGCTTCGAGGTCCTCAAGACGGACCTGCCTCACGACAAGCTGCCCATCGATGGCGTCACGGCAAAGGCGAAAGAGGACGGGAAGGTCGGCGGGATCGAGAGCATCGCCCCCGGCGGGTCCGCGAGCGTGACGCTCGACCTGGCGCCGGGGAAATACGTCCTCATCTGCAACGTCGCCGGGCACTACCAGCTCGGCATGCACATCAGCTTCACGGTGGACGC